>Ga0210016_1002304_pt1 | contig 17412 bp, 10 predicted proteins | sample CryGeyCG2014_300_FD_185454 | JGI IMG/M metagenome (GOLD analysis project Ga0210016, IMG submission 185454) | Groundwater microbial communities from aquifer - Crystal Geyser CG02_land_8/20/14_3.00 (SPAdes) (version 2) | ecosystem: Environmental > Aquatic > Deep subsurface > Groundwater | place... | reverse complement strand
TAATAATGAGGCAACAAACCTAAAAAAACGCTTGATTGAATTAATTCAAAAAAGCGATGAATTGAAATTTTTGGTTGGATTTTTCTATTTTTCCGGAATTAGAGAGCTATATGAAGGCTTAAAAAATAATCCCAATATCGCCATCAAGATTTTAGTAGGGCTAAATGTTGATAAAACAAATTTTGGATTATGTGAATTTGCTGATAAGGATAATCAATTATCTGACGAAGAAAGGTGTTATAAATTTTTGCAGTCAGTGAAAAAATCCTTGAATTCAGAGGAGTTTGATACAGCAGAATTTTATGAACAGGTAAGATTTTTTATCAAACTCATCAACGAAGATAATCTCATCATAAGAAAAACCTATAAACCAAATCACGCCAAACTTTACCTGTTCAAATTAGAAGAAAGCCAAGTCGCAAAAAGGAATCTATTCATCACCGGCAGTAGCAATTTAACCAGAGCTGGTCTAATAACTCAGGAAGAGTTCAATGTTGAAATAAGCGATTATGGGTTTGAGGATGCGGAAAAATATTTTGATGCCTTGTGGAATGATGCTGTAAAAATAACTGAAGACGATGTTATCAAAGAAAAACTGCTGGATTTAGTAAAAAAGGACACTCTTGTTAAAGAAATCACCCCATTTGAGGCATTTGTTCTTGTCTTAAAAACCTATCTGGACTCATTTGAGCAAAAGCAAATTGGATCAGCACTGATTAAAATATTAGAGGATAATGGATATATTTCATACCAATATCAATTAGATGCAGTAGGGCAAGCCCTTGCGATTATTGAAAAAAACAACGGAGTAATTATCGCTGATGTTGTTGGTTTGGGCAAGACAATCATTGCCTGTGCTGTTGCCATAAATTTAAGAAAACGCGGACTTATTATTTGCCCACCCGGACTTGTGGGTGATAAAAATAAAACCTTTGGATGGGAAAAATACGCTGAGGAATTTAGATTATATGATTGGGAGGTGCGATCACTGGGTGATTTAGAAAATATTGCTGATTTCGTTAATAAACATAAGGATATTGAGGTGATAATTATTGATGAGGCACACCGATTTAGGAATCAAGACACCAAAGATTATGAATATCTAAAGAATATTTGTCGTAACAAAATGGTTATTCTTCTTACCGCTACACCGTTTAATAATAAGCCAGATGATATCTTATCCCTATTAAATTTGTTTATCACACCCAAAAAGTCGTCAATTACCCTTGAAAATAATCTTAAGGCCAAGTTTAGAACATTTGAAGGTGTTTTTAACCGACTTGGCTATATCAAAAAATACTGGAATTCGTTGGATAAGTCAAAGAGGGAAAAGGCAATAGGTAATTATAAGGCTCTTTTTGAGGAAAATAATATTGACTTAAAAAAAGTAAGTCAAAGATTGCATTATCTTGCCCGACAAATTAGAGCTGTAATAGAGCCGGTTACCATTCGCCGCAACCGCCTTGATCTGCAAAATAATCCGTTTTACAAGGATGAGGTGGGACATTTATCTAATATCGCTGATCCCAAAGAATGGTTTTTCGAGCTGTCAAAAGAGCAATCAATATTTTATGACAACATTATCAGTAATTATTTCGGTAATCCGGAAGAGGGTGGATTGTTTAAGGGTGCTATTTATCGCCCTTTTGAATATGAGGTTATTAGGAAAAAGAAATTAAACGAAGAAGATAACCGTCAATTTATTCAGCAACGCAACCTGTTTGATTTTATGCGTCGCTTGATGGTGAAGAGGTTTGAGAGCTCTTTTGGCTCTTTTGAGCAAAGCATAAGAAACTTCAAACTTATTACTGAAAGGGTGTTGGAATTCATTAAAAAAACAGGGAAAGGAGACTATTATAAGGGTGAGTATATTTTAGATAGAGCACTCCTTGAGAAAATCTATAACCTTAACCTTGGCGAAATCGAGAAATACTTAGCTGAGTATACTGAAAAAATAAATAATGGCGAATATCCGAAAAATCATAGAATATATGAGCTCCATAAATTTGATAACAAAAAGGGATTTATTGATGATATAAACTCTGATTTGAAAATGTTTGACGATATATTAACTCATTTGACAACTTTGGATTTAGTGAAAAATGACCCCAAAACCACCTGTTTACTGGATAACATCAGAAAAGAGATAAACCAAAAGCCTGCCAAAGGTGAGCCGAAAAGAAAATTTATAGTATTTTCCGAGTATCTGGATACAGTCAAATATCTGGAGCCAATATTAACAAAACATTTTGGTGAAAGATTGCTGATAGTAGCCAATGATTTAACACCTAAAAAAATATCTCAAATAAATGAGAATTTTGACGCCTCGTTTGACAGGCAAGAGGATAGGTATGATATTTTACTTGCCACTGATAAAATCTCCGAGGGCTTTAACCTGAACCGTGCCGGAATGGTGATCAATTATGATATTCCATGGAACCCGGTCAGGGTTATTCAACGGGTCGGGAGAATCAACCGTATCAGCAAAAAGGTCTTTGAGGAACTCTATATCGTAAATTTTTTTCCCACAGAAAAGGGTGCAGAGCTTATTAAATCACGAGAAATTGCCAGTAATAAAATGTTTTTAATCCATAATACGCTGGGTGAAGATGCCAAATTTTTTCATATTGACGAAGAGCCAACACCAGCAGGATTATATGAAAGAATTCAACAGAATCCAGACAAAATGGAGGAAGAGGGTTTTTACACAAAGGTGTTGAAAATGTTTCTGGAAATTAAGAAAGAAAACCCACAGTTGATACAGGAGTTAAAAAAATATCCACCACGCATAAAAGTTGCCAAAAAATTCAACGAAAATGAGCTTCTGGTTTTTATTAAAAAGGGTAGTAGAATGTATATCCGTGGAGTAAAATATGATGCAGATAAAGATAGCCAAATTTACTCAGCTACCCTTGAAGAGGTGTTTGATAGGATTGTCTGTAATAAAGATGAGGGCGAGATTCCGTTAAGTGGCTATTTTTGGGATCGATATGGAGATGTCCAGAAATTCAGAAAGCGACCTGTCTCAACAGGTGAGAAAGATCTGGAGCAAAAAGCATTGTTTAATATAAAAACCATAATAGCGAACCCGTGGCATGAGGTATTGGCACACATAGATTTTTTAAGGGTTTTGCGTAATGATATTATCGACTATGGTACGCTTTCTGACTATACCCTCAGGCGAATTGCCAATCTGGAAAACACAGATGAAGGCAAGAAAAAGAAAACTGTGCCAGAGATAGTTTCCCTGAAGCAGGAGATGGGAGAGGATTATTTGCAGAAAGAAAAGGAAAGGCAGAAAGATTTACAGAGGGAGATTATTATTGCTGTGGAGAATCAAAGGCAAACTAAAGATGGAATCAACTCAAATTGCTTTGTTTAAGGGGAAAGAAATAAGGAAAACAATCCACAATAATGAGTGATGGTTTGTGATAGTTGATGTTGTTGCTGTTTTAACTGATTCAGTGCAACCAGAAGGATATATAAAAGATATACGACGGCGTGATCCTGAAATCTCTAAAGGGTGGGGGCAAATTGCCACCCCCCTTTTAGTAAAAACTGATGGAGGACAACAAAAGATGAATTGTGCTAATACCGAAGGTATCTTCCGTATCATCCAATCTATTCCTTCTCCAAAAGCTGAGCCGTTCAAACGCTGGCTGGCTAAGGTTGGCTATGAACGAGTACAGGAGATTGAAAACCCTGAGCTGGCTACCAAACGAACACGAATGCTTTATAAACTCAAAGGTTATCCCGATGACTGGATTGAAAAACGAATGCGGGGTATTGCCATTCGTGAAGAATTAACAGATGAATGGCAAAATCGCGGAACCGAAGAACAAAGAGACTATGGAATTCTTACCGCAGAGATATACTCAAGTGGGGCATAAATTGCGATTTTTTCGCTGGTCTTAATCAACGATAGCTGTGTTGTTCAGGTGAGCAATAGTACACTATTGCTCACTTTGCGCGCCTTGTTCTCCTTGATTAATCCTCACCGAAAAAATCGCAATTTATGCCCCACTTGAGTATATCAAAGGCAACATTTGGGGTTACACCATCGGAATATAAAAATCTCAAGGGATTAAAACGAGAAAACCTGCGAGACCATATGGATGATCTTGAACTCATATTTACCATGCTGGGAGAAAGGGCAACCACCGAAATTCACCGCACCGAAGATTCACAAGGCGTGCCAAAGCTGAAATCAGACGCAAAAGCTGGGGGAAATATTGCTGGCAATGCAAGGAAGGAGTTGGAAAAGAGGTTGGGGAAGTCAATTGTTTCAAAGCAGAGGTTTCTGGGGAAACCGGAGAAAAACGAAGAAGAATGAAGAAGAAGGATACTATGAACAGAGAAATATTAGAAAACATAATCAAAGAATTTAATATAAATAAATTTGTCCGTTTTTTTCGTGAGAAAACCCGTGCTTTTGCACCGAGGCAGGAAGAGTTAACCCAATATAATGATGAAAATTTCAAAAATGGCTTGAAACTGGGTGAGATTAAGTTTACTGATGAAAATCTGCTTGTTTGTAGCTTTGAAGTGAAACAAACACTTACCGAGAAAAGTGGGAAAAAAGCTCAATACGAAAAAGGGAAAGCCATTCTCAAGGGACATCAGGAATATACCGTCGGCATTTTTATTTTTTATGATCAGAACGGCAATTTCCGCTTCAGCTTAATCTATGATATTCCACTTGGGAATAAACGGGATTGGAGTGTGTTCCGCCGCTTCACTTATTTTGTCAGTAAAGAATTCACAAACAAAACATTTTTACATCAAATTGGTGAAGGGGATTTTTCTTCATTTCAAAAAATTAAAGAGGCATTTTCCGTTGACCCTGTTACCAAGCAGTTTTATAATGAAATACAGAGCTGGTATTTTTGGGCAATGGACAAGGTGGAATTTCCAGATGATGAAGATAAAAACAGAGAAATTCGTAATGCTAAAAACCTGATACGACTTATCACCCGAATTATCTTTGTCTGGTTTATGAAAGTAAAAAAACTGATTCCAGAAACATTGTTTGAGAAAAATTTCATAGACAACATTTTGAACTACACAGATAAAACTGGCAGTACCTATTATAAGGCAATTCTGCAAAATCTTTTTTTCGCAACACTTAATACGCAAATGAAGAAAGATGCCCCTAAAAGCAGGTTATTTATTGATGAAGCAAAAAAGAAAGGATATATAAGCGATGGTTATTTACAACAGGGATATTATCGCTATGAGCGATTTATTAAAAACATAACTTTATTTTTAGAGCAATTCAAAAACATACCTTTCTTAAATGGTGGATTGTTTGACTCTCTTGATAAAAGGGTTGACAATAAAGAAATCCGTATTGATTGTTTTTCAGATAATACCAGAAATGAACTTCGTCTAAAAATCCCAGATGAACTTTTCTTTTTAGAAAATGAAATTGATGTAGACTTAGGAAAACATCTTGAACCCGATTCAAAGAAGCAAGTTATTAAAAAAGTTAGAGGACTTTTAGAAATTCTTAAAAGTTATAATTTCACCATTGATGAAAATACTCCAGTTGATGAAGAAGTCGCTCTTGACCCTGAACTTTTAGGGAAAGTCTTTGAAAATTTACTTGCCTCTTATAATAAGGAAACCAGAACAACTGCCAGAAAATCAACCGGAAGTTATTACACACCTCGAGAAATTGTTGAATATATGGTTAATGAATCCCTTATTGCTTATTTAAAAACTGCATTGTCAGATAATACCAAAAACTTTGAAGATAATCTCCATTCTTTATTGGACTATAACATTGAAAAAAATCCTTATGAAAACGAAAGAGAAACAACTCAAAAAATTATTGACGCTATTGAAAGAATAAAAATACTTGACCCTGCCTGTGGTAGCGGTGCTTTCCCGATTGGTGTCCTACACAAATTAGTTCTTGTATTACACAAACTTGATCCAAACAACAGTTATTGGAGAAAATTATTACTTGAAAAAGTTCCACCTGAAATACGAGAAGAAACAGAACAATCATTAAAGAATAAACCACTTGATTATATTCGTAAATTAGGATTAATTGAGCATTGTATTTATGGAGTTGATATTCAAGAAATAGCCATTCAAATTAGCAAGTTGCGATTTTTTATATCTTTACTAGTGGAACAACAGCCAGATGATAGCAAACCGAACCGCGATATTAAATCTTTACCAAACCTTGAGACAAAATTTGTTGCTGCAAATACATTGATAGGACTGGAAAAATTACCTGAGGAATATATTGATAATTCTGAAGCTTTAAAGACAATAAAAGAACTTTTTAATATCCGTGAAGATTTCTTTTATGCTAACAGCAGATGGAAAAAGAAAGAATTGGAAAAAAAAGAAGAAAAATTAAAAGAGACCTTGATTGGAGCCATGCAAAAAAGTGTGCAGAAAATTAATAAAGAAAGGATTCAGATATTAAAAGTAGAAATTGAAAGATTAGATAAAGAGATGAAAAACCTATCAGGTCAACTGGATGAGATAAAAGTAATAGAAATCACAGACTTGTTGGGTAGAATAAGAGTGAAAAGGATAAATAAGACCGAAGAGAAAAGGCAAGAAATAAAAAGAAGAAAAATCTTTTGTGAGAATGAACTTGAAAAACTTGAAAATCCAGAGGAACCGCCATGTATAAAAATAGCAAAGAAAATAGTAGATTTTAACCCCTATGACCAGAATAAATCTAATAATTGGTTTGACACAGAATGGATGTTTGGGATTAAAGATGGTTTTGATGTGGTGATTGGTAATCCGCCGTATGGAAATTTAATAGAAGAGAAATCAAAAAACCCTTTGAAAAAGCAATATAAATTTTCTTCTGTGTCTGAAATTTCAAGCCTTTTTGTTGAAAGAGGAATTAATCTCTTGAAAGAACAAGGAACTCTTACCTACATAATTACATATGCTATCACATTTAGCAAAGATTTTTCAGAAAATAGAAATCAAATAAGGAATAATTTTGAAGAGACATATATTTATACCTTTGATAGAGACAAGTGTAGGATTTTTGAAAATATGACTCAAACAGTCTCAATAATTAAGTGTTTTAATAAAAATTCTCCTCACAAAAAAGGTATTTTTACAAGTAGAATGTTTAGAGAAACACCTGATATTCATAATATCCAGATTAACAATGTGGATAATTTTTTATTACCTATTGGTGCAGGATATTTTCAAAAACATCGGCTTCCTAAAATTGGCGAAGCAATAAACATGAATATTCTTAATAAATTATTGTCCTTCAAACATAAAGTTAAAGAGGTTATTCAAGGCAAAGGGGGTGAAAGAATTTGGGTCAGGACAAGTGGAAACTATTGGTATAATGCATGGGACAAGGAGCCATATAAAAGTACGGAAGTTAAACAAATATCAACAAAAAAAATCGTATTTTGAATTTATCTTGCTTTTAATGAATTCATCCCTTTTTTATTTCTGGTTTAGATTATACGGAGATGGAAGACACATGAATTTTGATATTTTGCAAGAGATGCCTATCCCCGATGAAGAGTTTATTAGAGAGCAAGATAAACTACTGGCTAAAGTTAGTAGATCACTTACGAATTCGCTTTTTTCTGCTTTTGATAAAGAGAGGAGTAGGTTTTTAACAAGTAATATCAAAGACAAAATTGATTTAATTGATTTGGTTTTGTGTAAATATTTTTATGGATTAGATTATGAAGAAATATTGCACATTATGAATTATGATTTAGAAGTAAGAACAGGGATTAAACTACAACAACCCTTTATCACCCTTGTCTCCCAAATCCTCTCCCTGAAAAAATCCGACCCGCAGGCAGACACCAGCACATTAGAGGCAGAGATTGACCAACTGGTGTATGAACTTTACGGTTTGACCGCTGACGAGATTGCCATTGTGGAGGAAAGTGTGAATCATTAAATAATTTGGAGGGATAATGTAATGTTAGTTTTTCTTGATGATTCTGGTGATCCTGGATTTAAGATAGGGAAAGGTTCTTCTAATGTCTTTGTCATTGTTCTGATAATATTTGATGACCATTTAGAGGCAGAAGAGACTGCCCTTAAGATAGAAAGATTAAGAAGAGAACTTGGCAAAGACGATAGGTTTGAATTTAAGTTCAATAAATGCTCAGGTGTAATACGATGTCACTTTTTGAGTACCGTTGCAGATTGTAAATTCAGGATAAGGGCAATAGTAATGGAGAAAGAGAAGATTTATGGGAAGGAACTTCGTAAAAACAAGGAATCTTTCTATGCTTATACTATAAAAACGGTGCTGAAACACAATAATGGTACCATTATAGATGCCAGATTAAAAATGGATGGACATGGAGAAAGAAAATTTAGAAGGGAATTTTTGGCCTATCTTAGACAAGAATTAAATAGATCAGATAAAAAGATTATAGCACATTTTGAGTTTGTGGATTCAAAGAAAAATGTCTTGATTCAGTTGGCAGACATGGTTGCAGGAGCAATCTATCGTTTTTTTAGCAATAAGACCGATGCCAATATTTATCGGGAGATTATCAAGAGGAGAGAAGAAGATGTCTGGATATTTGGAAGATAAAAAAACGACCTAATGCCTATCGTGAGGATTCTCACGCACGCACACCATACGGTGACAATTCAGTCATTAGGTCTTTGTAATTTTAATATAACATATTTTTGACAATTTGTCAAATACTTTTTGCATATTTTTTTATTTATTATTTTGTCTCCCGTATCCTCTCCCTGAAGAAATCCGACCCGCAGGCAGACATCAGCGTATTGGAGGCAGAGATTGACCGCATGGTGTATGAACTCTACGGTTTGACGAATGACGAGATCGCTATTGTGGAGGGGAGTGTGAATCGTTGAGTAGCTTGGAGGAAGAACGAGATGTTAGTTTTTATTGATGAAGCTGGGGATACTGGTAGAAAAATTGAAAAAGGTTCAAGCAGATTTTTTGTCATTTCATTGGTCTTATTTGATGAATACGAAGAAGCCAATGTTTGTGATCAGAGGATAAAATTACTTCGCAAGGAATTAAAAATCTCCGAAAATTATGAATTTCATTTTACGGAAAATTCAAAACGAATAAGAATAGAATTCTTAAAAGCGATACAACCATATAACTTTATGTATGTTACAGTTGTTATTAATAAAGATGACCAAAAGTTATGGGGACCGGGGTTTTCTACTAAAGAATCGTTTTACAAATATGCTTGTCAGATGGCATTTACAAATGCTATGCCTTATCTTAACGAAGCAATCGTAATTTTAGATGAATCCGGAAATCCTGAGTTCAGGAACCGATTGGCAACATACTTAAAAAAAGATTAAATAATGAGGACAAGAGGATAATCAAGAAAATTAAACAGCAGAGATCTTCATCTAATAATTTATTACAATTAGCTGATTACATCTCTGGCATTATAAACAGAAAGTCCCATGATAAAAATGATTGGTATGAGTATTATAAATATATTGCTCCAAGAGAGATATGGGTTCAGGTATGGCCCAAATAAAATACCGCTCCTTACCCTTATTAAAGGGACGCACCTGATAAACAGGACTATTTGGAGCGGTATCAATTCCACTAATATACTACTAAATAATATAATAGCAAAAATATAACTAATTGTCAAGTGTTTTTTTGAGATTTGACAACCGAATTATTGTATCTTCTCAAAAAAGCATGGTAAAAACTCAATTTCGATTTATCAAAAGTGAGCATTTATGCGGGTTTTACTTTTGAATCAGCAATTCTAATTATGACATTTTTACCGCATAAACACATAACAACTCACCACGGAGACACGGAGACACAGAGGAAAATCGAAGGACAAATCTCTTATTTGAATGTGGCTGAACGCAGATTTTTGGAAATTTGAAGCATTATTCTGTGAATTTATAAAAATTTGCATTCCGTCAGCTTGTTTTTTTAAATTATTCTCCGTGCCTCCGTGTCTCTGTGGTGAATCTGAAAATCCATAATGAGAATTGCTGGCGCGGAGTAGTAATGCCTCAGTTATCAGGTGGAAAAGGAAGGGATATTAAGGATAAAAGAGAAAAGAGAAGACGCTTTATATAACTCTCGTACTATCAATAACTAACAGATAAAATATCCCCTTCCCTGCCTGTGCGTGACACTCAAGAGTCGGGACATTTGGAGCCAACCTATTCATTGAGGTATAAAGGGGTAGACTGTTGTCTTGCTTGAATAATTTTTGTTAGTAGTTGCAGTGGTGTTAAAAAATTTGAACGACGAGCTATACCAATAGAGAAATTTTATACTTGGGAAATACAGGAACACATCCTATATTTCCTATAAGGAGTTGAAATATATTGAGTTATTTTGAATCAAACATGTCTTTGCTCAAACAAAAAGACCTGCGGCTTTTTAACAAAGTAAATGAAACAGAGGCAAAAGAGCTGCCATACCCAGAGGTTGAAGGGATGGTGGTTTCGCCACATGTTAATCTGAATAAGATAAATATGCTGGCTATCTTAGGATTTGGATACAGCCTTCATATAAATGAGATCCTTCGAAAAACTGAGGAGAAAACATTTATCCTGGTTATTGACCACGATATTGGATGTTTTAAGTCAATATTATCTTCTTCCAACCTTGCCCCTATCCTGACATCCCACAGGGTAACGCTTTCTATTGGAGAGGATCCCTCACAGGCAGTCAGGTATCGAATAGACCAATATTACAGGGTAAGTACCATCCCTGATATTATGATTGTTGAATATAAACCAGCCACCTCACAAAATCCGGAATTTTATCAACAGGTTAGAAAATACCTGAATGAAGCAACATTAATTGCTACCCAAAATTTGGCAACGCTGGCTGAACATGCCCCGATCTGGCAAAGCCATATCCTGATGAATTTGCCACAGATTATATCCTCACCAGGCTTAAAAGAGCTGTTTGAGAAATTTGAGGGATTTCCAGCCATTATTGTTGCTGCCGGACCATCATTGGACAAGAATGTAGACTTGCTGAAGGAGGCAAAGGGCAAGGCAATTATTCTTTGTGTAGATACTGCCCTCAGAACATTGATAAATCATGGAATACAACCAGATTTTGTTGTAACTATTGATGCTACAGAAAAAAATTATAAGTATTATCTAAAGCCAGTGGATATTCCAGAAGGAACATACCTGCTAACCGGTCCGGCTGTTTATCCGGATGCTCTTTGCTTATTTTCACCAAACATCTTTTTTAGTGGTTTTGGTCATCCATGGCTTGTCTGGATTGAAACATTTATTGGTGAACGGGGAGCAATTAAACTCGGTGGCTCTGTCTCTACGGCTGGATTTGACTTAGCTGTTCGATTTGGTGCAAATCCAGTCATTTTCATTGGACAGGACCTCTCCTTTCCAGATAATAAGGTCTATACAGAAGGGGTTATGCAAGAAAGGATAGAAGAGGCAGAGGAGTATGCAAAGAAACTGAATACTATATGGGTTGAGGATATTTATGGCAATCAGGTGCCAACAACCCAGAGCATGTGGTCATGGATACGATGGTTTGAGTATCAGATTCAGCAAAGACCGGATATTACCTGTATAGATGCAACCGAGGGTGGAGCAAAAATCATGGGCACAAAGATTCTTACCCTGCGGGAAACCATTGATAAGTATTGTTTGAAGGATGTTTCAGTAAAAGAAATATTAGATGATACCCGAGATAGTTATAATATTCCACCCATCTTAAACCTGCTCGAAGAAATGGGAGGTATTGTTAAGGATTGGAGTCGGGTAATGATGCTTTGCAAAGAGGGACAAAGGCTAAGCGAAAGGCTTCAGGAGGCTATAACCCCGCAAATAAGTAAAAGGGCATTGAAACTATGGCGGGAAATAGGGCATTTGTATCAAAGAATACTCGAACATCGTGGATTATTTCATCTTGGCAGTTGGAACCTCGAATCTTTGCTTTTCAGAATGGAAAAGGCATTGCAAACAGGTGATGCTGCCATCAGGGTTCAAAGCTATCGGGATTTCTTTGCAGAGGTTGGCGAATATTGTCGCTACTCTTGTATAGATGTACAGAAAGCTCAGGAACAGATAAGGGGGAAAGCCAGCCATAATTGAGTTGATGAGTTGATGAGAAGCACGGATATCCACAAGGAGGTAGCACCTCTGGCAGGGATGTCCCTACGAGTGAGTAACGCACAAACGAACGAAGGTGGCAACTTGGGTTATGTAGTGTAAATCCCACCGCACAGATTACCAAAAATTCAAGGTGCGATTTGCCCTGTATCTCCCACACAACCACGCCTTCCACCATCAACTCATCAACTCATCAACTGGTATCTCCCACACAACCACGCCTTCCACAATAGTCATTACTGCCCTGCCCTTTAGCTTCCATCCATGAAATGGACAATTTCTTGCTTTTGAGGCAAAGGTATTAACATCAACCACCCATTCCATTTTTGGATCAATAATAGTTATATCTGCTCTGGCTCCGGCTACAAGTCCAGCTATTTCCAGCCCAAGTATTCTGGCTGGATTAATGGTCATTTTTGCCAGAGCGTCGGCAAGGGTAAGCACACCCTTATCCACCAATTCTGTCAAAACCAATCCCAGTGATGTTGGAAGTCCAATAATGCCAAAGGGTGCCTTGCTGTACTCTTGCTCCTTTTCTGTTCTGGTATGTGGGGCATGGTCAGTGGCAATTGCATCTATGGTTCCATCAGATAATCCCTGCCTTATTGCCTCAACATCATCCTCGCTTCTTAAGGGAGGATTCATCTTTGTATTAGTATCAAACCCCTGCATTCCGCATTCCGCATTCCGCATTTCGAGCCCACAAACAGCCTTATCAGTCAAAGTAAAGTGATGAGGTGTTGCCTCACAGGTAACAATGAATCCCCGTTTCTTTGCCTGCCTCACCAATTCCACAGATTTTCTTGTGCTTACATGGGCGATATGAAGCCTTGTACCTGTTTCTTCAGCCAGAATAATATCCCGTGCCACCATAACCTCTTCTGCAGCAGATGGGATACCGGGTAATCCAAGAATTGTCGAATAATACCCCTCATTCATACATCCGCCACCAGAAAGGGTAAGGTCTTCACAATGTGAGATAAGTGGCACATTGAATTGCTTGACATATTCAAGTGCCCGCCTCATCAATACTGCATTTTCTATGGGTCTGCCATCATCTGAAATAGCCTTTGCCCCAGCCTTAACCATCTGTCCTATCTCAGCCATTTCCTCCCCTTTTAATCCCTTAGTAATCGCACCAATCGGCAAAACCCTGACCACACCCTCTTGTTTAGACTTAGCCAGAATAAATTCCACCAGACTCTGGTTATCAACAACCGGACGGGTATTAGGCATACAGGCAATGGTAGTAAATCCACCCTGAGCAGCAGCTCTGGTACCAGTAGCTATGGTCTCCTTTTCTTCTTCTCCCGGCTCTCTCAAATGAACATGCATATCAATCAAGCCGGGGGCAACCAATTTGCCAGCAGCATCAATTACCCTTGATGCAGATACATTATCCCCAATCCCTGCCCCAATGTCTACAATCTTTCCGTCATTAATTAAAATATCCGCTATTTTCTCTTGATGATTATATGGGTCAATTACTCGACCATTACGAATCAATAAATCCATTATCCACCCTCCTGTTTGCCATGCTTACCTCCGCCATCGTGTATTCCACCTTGAAATCTATCGTAACTACTCATCACAAAGGCACGAAGACACAAAAAGTTGATAAGTTGAATAGTTGATGGGTTGATAAGTGGATGAATTGATAGTAAATGGTTATGAATTATGGATATGTGTTCCTTTAACCTATAAACTCATCAACCTATCAACCTATCAACCTATCAATTTATGTGTTCTCCGTGGTGAATTACTTTACCTGAGTAGTTACAATCTATCACCTATTTTTAATGGTGTCCACCACCATGTCCGCCAGCCTTAGGTTTAGGCTTAGGCTTAGGCTTTTCTTCCTCTTTTTCCTTGGCTGCCTCTTCCTTTTCCTTGGCTGCCTCACCGCTTTCCTGTTTCATCAATCTCTCTTCCCATGCCCGCTGTTTTTCCAGCTTTTCTGCTTCTTGCTGAGCCTTCCACTCGCTATATTTTTCAGCCCTCATCCTGAAGTATGTCCCATCAGACCCCTTGCCTTCAGGGACAAAATAGCCATTTACATCCCGACTGACCATATCCTTATAACCTGCCATGACCACTGTTCTGACCCAGGATTTCTCCCATTTATAATTATGAGCCTCAGCCTTGTAGGTAAGCAGGTATTTAACCTGCCTGTGGGTAAGCTGCTCAATATCAGACCTGATTCGACTTCCCTGAAAATAATCGTTCAAAACATAGTACTTACCGCCAGTGGACAATGCCATTTCTTTCAAGAGAACACTCTCACCCTCATCCCGAAGATCTACCACAAATATTGGAATAGAATTATTCATGGCAAAATACTTACACTGCTTGTAAAGGCTGGTTACCTCCCCATTCTGTCCATGGGTAACAACTACAACTGCCTTTCTTGTATTTTTTTTCAATAATGTGTCAATACAGCCAATAACCCCGCGATAAATAGCCTCATCTGAATGCCCCTCTTCAAGGGAAAGGTGATTGATTACCCTTTCAATCTTTACTCTGGAAAAGGTATCTGGTTGTATTTCTGTGATTTCTTTTTTATTAACCCCAAGCACAGAGACCTCATCTATCCCCAACTCCATTCTTTTTGAAAACAAGACAAACATTCTTTTTAATCGTTGCCTGAAGGGGTACATCTGATTGCAATTATCCAGTACAAAGCTTATCATAATATGATGGGTATCTTTTATAATTTGCTTGACTCCAAGTGGTTTCATGACTAATGTATTCTCACCAACCTTGAAGTTGCAGGAATCAAGCCCGATAAGTGGCGTTTTATCCCCTGTGGTCACAGAAACTTGATGTGTAATTAAGGGGAAATGGCTAATATCTATCCTTTCTATGTTTACATTAAAATTAAGTTGTTTGTTTAAGGAAGGGATACAGAATTCTACAAGGTTAGCGTTGAAATCTGATAAATATAGATAACCATAGTGATTTATAGCAATACCACACAGGGATTTTCGTTGCTCCTTGCTTTTTATCTCAATCTTTGTCCATTCATTAGTGGTTGGAAAAAATCGAAAAACACTACCTTTTTCTGTGGTAAGGTAGAAACAGTCTGTATTTCCTCCTGTCAAAGCCAATGGTTTTTGAGCCTCTGGCACAGGGAACACTTCCTTTACCTCACCTTGTTCATCAAACTTAAATAAACTCCTTTTCCACGAATCAGCCACCCATATAAAACCCTTTGAGTCAACCAATATTGCCCTTGGATGATATAAACCATCCTTAGAATGACCAAGACGGCCAATACAAGCAATAAATTTTCCATTTTTATTAAATTTTTGTATCCTTGAATTTCCAGTATCAGCTACAAAAACATTTCCTTTGGAGTCAACAGCAATTGCCTTTGGGAATGAAAACTCACCCGTTTTATATCCTTGGTGCCCAATCTCAAGCAAGAACCTCCCCTCAGGAGAAAATTTTACTACCTTGTGCAATGCCTTGTCTGTCACCCAGATATTATAATTTTTGTCCACACAAATCCCATATGGTTGTTGTAACTTCCCCCCTCCTATCCGTAAAACAAGGTTAAGGGTTGGCGAGAGCTTTAATATTTGACCTGAATAGCTGGCAAGATAGATATATCCATCATTATCCGTTGCCAGACCAGCAGGGCCAGAGAAACATATCTTGCCGATCGTATTCCCTGATAATATGGCAAGGCTTTCATAAGATATTGGCAATTCACGGCTTTCAAGATAATACGCCTTTAGTTTTTTGCTGATCTCTTCATTTTTATTTATCTCGCCAAGTGTTATGGCTCGTTTCCATGTTGAAAAAGCCTCTTCCATCATCCCTGCCTGATAATAACTCTTCCCCATCCAGTACCATGCCTTAAGCATTGTTGGGCTTAAATCAATAGCCTTTTTGTAAAATGGGATTGCTCCCATGAATTTTTGGTTATTATATTGATTAATCCCTTGATTAAGATAAAGTTGAGCATTTTTCTCAAGACTGTCATATTCGTTGTGATTGGACTTAGGCAATCCCTCTGGCAGTGGATGTTTTTCGCGGGAAGATTCTTTCAGAAATTCTGGCTCTTCTACCTTCTTGTGGATTATTACCTCATGGGTTGGTTCATTAGCATGCTCGCCTCCTTCAGCATAGACAGGGGCAATATACAACAGACAGATTATTAATGAACGGATTATAATTTTGTGTCCCATAACAAATCCATCCCCCAATCCTTCAAGCATTGCATAGCAGCATAGTCTGTAAGGTCAAGGTGTAATGGTGTAACAGAAACCATATCCCCTGCTATTGCCATAACATCTGCCCCCTCTTCCTGAAAATCAATAATACCCTTACTCCCTATCCAGTAATAGGTTTTTCCTCTCGGGTCAATCCGTTTAATCAATTCCTCTCTGTAGGCTCGTTTTCCCTGTCGGGTAATAACCATTCCTTTTATCTTCTCTATCGGAAGATTAGGGACATTGACATTCAGAAATGTGCCATCGCCAAGCCCATTTTTTTCTATTCCCCCTGCTATCTTAACTGCAATCATGCCAGCAGATTCAAGATATTGGTTATCACTGCCATTTATAGAGACAGCAAACGATGGGATACCCAGAAGCGTACCCTCCATAGCAGCAGCAACCGTACCAGAATAGGTAACATCATCCCCAAGGTTTGGTGCCGGGTTTATGCCCGAGACAATCATGTCCGGTTTTACAGATATAACCCCCATTATCCCTATATTTATACAATCAGCCGGGGTTCCATCTGTAACAAATATATCTTCACCAATCTCCTCTACCCTCACCGGATGGATCAATGTCAAGGAATGTCCTGTAGCACTGCGTTCCCTGTCAGGGGCAATTACTATTACCCTGGCAATAGAGCTAAGGGCAGTCTTAAGAACAGAAAGCCCCTGAGAGTGAACGCCATCATCATTTGTAATAAGAATATTCAAGTTTTTTCTTCTCCTTTTTGTAGTAGTGCATGTTACATTATAGGATAAAACAAGCGGTTTGTCAATATTTATGTTTATGTCCTAAAATTTTTATTGACATTTAAGGATTTTTCGAGTATACTTTTGTAACTACTCAGGTAAAGGAATTTACCACGGAGACACAAGGGTATACAGTAACTACTTGTAGCTATATTGGACGGAAAAACTACGAAATACGCGAAAAACCGCGAAAATTAATAATCAGAATAAATTTGTGAATCAGAATTTTTCGCGTTTTTTTGCGATTTAAGGAAAGAAGGATTCTGGACAAGCCAGAATGACAAGGAGAAGAAGGATCCTGTCGATTCTTGACAGGCAGGGACAGGCTAAGCCAG
>Ga0210016_1002289_pt1 | contig 17466 bp, 14 predicted proteins | sample CryGeyCG2014_300_FD_185454 | JGI IMG/M metagenome (GOLD analysis project Ga0210016, IMG submission 185454) | Groundwater microbial communities from aquifer - Crystal Geyser CG02_land_8/20/14_3.00 (SPAdes) (version 2) | ecosystem: Environmental > Aquatic > Deep subsurface > Groundwater | place... | reverse complement strand
TGGAAGCCTGACTCGTGATGTCATCACCGGAAAATTTGTCCGCGGGCTCGGCAGGGCTCGCGCTGTCATATCCGGGGGATACTTGAGAAGCATTCTTCGCGGCAGCGCCATCCTGAGAAGCTGAACCGGCGGACTCGTACGGCGCGGGCGGATCATCGCTGAAAACAGGTGTCTCAACCGGAGGAACCGGCGGAATGTCTTTCTGCGCGTCACTCCCCTCGCTGTCTCCCAATGCCGCCGCGAGACTCTCTATATCCATGTCTTCACCAAAATCATCCCTGTTTTCTTCCATAATTTTTATCTCCTGCAATACTTTGCGCTAACCCTTTATTTTCTAAAATTTTTGGCCTGTTTGTCAATGTAATATCTGTCACGCTTTTATAAGTTTGAGTATTTCGTCATGAAAACGCCCGTTGGAAACGACATAACCGACGGTCTCAGATCCCCACAATCCGCCGTCAAGCTCCGTCGCGGTGCCGCCGGCCTCCTCGACAATAAGAAGTCCCGCCGCGAAATCCCACACGGCATCGCAGAACTCAACTTCAAGCTCCGCGCGGCCTGCCGCTATGTGACAGAGCCCCGCGACAGTTGAGCCCAGCATACGGATGTTGAACACCTTGTCATGAAGTTTCTCCAGGGCCGCGAAATTCCGTTCAGGCAATCTCGCGATGGAGCTGTCAAAAAACATTGTCGCGTCCTTGAGCCCTCTGTCCGAAACTGATATTTTTTCACCGTTAAGAAATGCTCCTCCGCCCTTGCGGGCATAGAAAAGCTCGTTTGTCATGGGCAGGCATATCACCCCGAGCGCAGGACGGCCCTTCCGGCACAAAGCTATGGATGTGCCGAAAATATCAAGGCCCTTTATATAATTGTGAGTGCCGTCCAGCGGGTCTATTATCCAGAGAAACTCGTCATCGCAGCCGGCGCGTCCGGATTCCTCGCTCAGTGTGCTGTCCGACGGAAACCTTTTTTTCAGCTCGCCGAGAATAAGCTTTTCGGCCGCCTTGTCCGCCGGCGACACCAGTGAGCCGTCGGGCTTCCGCTCGAATTCAATACTGCCGCCGAAGCCGACCTTCAAGAGGCTCCCGGCTCCGAGGGCAAGCTCCCGCGCCGCGTCCAGCCTTTTTTTTATTTCACGCATTCAGTATCTTCGGCTCCAGGCGTTCATCGTCGGTGACAAAGGCATAAGCTATTATGCAGACATCCTGGCCAACCTCGCCTTTTTTCGCGGCCGGCCCGTAAAGAATAACGGCTTTTGACCCGGCTTCTTCGGCGATGACATAAGTTTCAAATCTCTCGCCGTTGTCATAATTGAGCACATGCACCTTGTCTCCGGCGGCTATACCCACCTTGGCAATAATGTCCGAATCCAGCCCTATACTGCCCTTGTAATGCAGATGAGTCGCGCTGATCTTCACCCTCTGTATCTTCGCCCTCAAAACCTCTCTCAAAATCATAACTCCCCTTAGGGGACGGTGCTTGACATTGTGACAATAGCTCCGCCACCGTGATAATAGGTACTGTTCCTAAATTACCCCATTACACATTCCGTGTTTTTTTTCATGCCGCCATTTTTCAAGCTCAGCCTTCAGCCCCTGCCAGTGTCGCCAGTCAAGCTCTTTTTCCATGTCTTCTTCGCTTTTCAGCAGTCTGGCCGTTTCCTCCGCATTGCCGGAAATAGCGGACTCAAGAAGAGGCCGCTTTTCCAACGCGACGCCGGCAAGAGCGGGATATTTCGCCGCCAAATTGACAAGCAGCTCCGGCGTTCTGCATTCGGCGAACCAGAATAATATTTTTTCGCGGGAAAGCTCGTTAGACGATTTATACATATCCGATTCAATAAGCTGTCTGAGCATATGCCAGTCCTTGTCCCTCTGCGTTTTTTTGGCTTGAACGAGATCCGCCAGCGCCATAACCGGAACTCCCCCGATTTCGGGCAGCTCAATTTCAACCCGGCGCTCCCACAATTCCGGAAAAGGCGACACAGCTCTCATCACGCCCATAACATCAATTCTTAAATCTCTCATGCCCTCGCCCTTACAGCGGAAATGGCAGGCATGCCCTTTCATCAGCGCCTCTTGCGAAAGCGGAGGAACAAAAATATTTTCCGCTTCAAGTTCCGCCAGGGCCGATTTCAGGCTGTTAAGGCCTTCGTCAGAAACCATGACGGCAAAATCAATATTCCTGCTGAACTCCGCGCCGCCGTAAAGAATACAGGCCTGCCCGCCCATCAGAAGAGCCCTAACCTTATGTTTTAAAAATGTTGAAAGGACTCTGTGTATCGGGCTGGACATCGTAACTGCCTCCGAACAAATCAAAAATTTCCCACAATTTCTGCGACTCGGCGAAACGCTCCTGCGGATTTAACTCATACCAGTCCAGGACCTCGTCATTATCTACAATTTTTCTTATCAGGGCCTTGCCCGGAAAAGCTTCCATGCTCAGTTTTTGTCCGCGCCAGGATTTTCCCTTTCTGCCATCTTCGCTCCTCCTCTTCACTTATTCTATCAAAAAAAAAGTGAGACGGTCTACTTTTGCCCTATGTGCCGGCGACGGCCGGGAACTGTCTGTCTCCTGTCATGTGCGGGGCTGAAAATCAAAATTGACAAAACTTTTCATCAATTCGGAAGTTCTTATCATAACGCGTTTGCCGTATTCCGGCTTATTATCGCTTTCTTTTGTGTCAAAAAAACCGAAATCAATCATCGCTTGTATAAATCTCTCCATATATGCGCTGACTAAAATTTCCCGCGCGCTGATATATTCATTTCCAATCCTGTCATATTCCTTATCAAGGCGCATACCCTCAAAAACAACTTTTTCCGTAAAATCTTCGCAGGTTTTCCAATCAGAGCAGTAAGTCCTTGCCATAAACAAAGAGAAATTGACGGTTCTCTGAATCCCGGAAATATCCGGGCCGCCATAAGAGAGATAATCCAGATTGAATTTGTAAAAAAAAGTTCTGAAAAGTTTCACAAACAATTCGCCGCCGGGTTTTTCAAGGTATTGCCGCCCGTCGGCCGTCACATAAAAATTCCCCTTCCTTATCCTTATAAGTCCGGCAAGCGAAAAAACAACCCTCATTATGTGAAGCCACCAGAAATCATCCTCATTCATCGCGCCGCTGCAATAGTACCGTTCCGGATTTTTCTTTGCGTATTCAGATATGTTATATGCCTCTAAAACAAATTTCCGGTTCAGGTTTTTGGAAACCGTCATTTTAACCGGCTGAAGTTTATTGAAAAGAGTGAGAATATTTTTCGCGTCGGTGTAAAAAAGCGAATTTTCAAGCAGAGCTTCTTTTATTGACGATGAAAGCGTTATCGGAGACTTCGCAGAACCCTGCGGCTCATACAAAAGACCTGCCGCCTGGAGCGGCGATAAACCGCCCAATTCGTCAAGCGGCGAGCTGTTTTTTTTGCGCGCATATTCAGACACAAATTGCTCCATATCCTCTTGTGAGGAAAAAACTTTGTCCCTCAATATCGCCGCGAGCTCCGCGCTTGCTGAATTTGTGCCGGCCTTATTTACGCTATCCAGCAATTCCATGTTTTTACGCGCGGTTTTATCCTGCGGCATATATTTCAGCGCTTTTTCCCATGCCGCGCCGGCGCTCTTGTAATTTCCGAGTTCGTAATATACCGTCCCTATATTATTCCACACCTCATTCAAATGGAACCTGTCGCCGGGCGGATAATTCTCCGCGGCGGCCATGTATGCTTCAAGCGCCTTTTCATAATCACCGGATTCCTTGAGATCTATTCCCATGATATAGTTTGCGCGCGGATGGCGGGGATTCAGTTTAAGGCACATCGCTCTGTGTTCATCAGATTTTTTCTTATCGGAATAAGAATAGACTATCGCATAGCGGCAGAGAATTTCAGGCGTCAGACCGGCTTTTTCCCTTGCTCTGTCCAGACATTCCAGGGCCTGTTTTATTTTTCCTTCTTCGGTCAGCGCCATTGACTCGGCTATCTCCGGAAACACCGGCTTGCAGCAGAATTTGAATTTTTTTCCCGACGCGCAAAAACAGGGGTCGTAACTGTCGGGAATTAGAAAACGCGCCATTTCTTTTTCCTCTTCACTAATCTCATCCGGTTCCGGCGGCGCGGAAACCCGTCTGAATGATTTTATGACAGGCTCGCTTATTTCATAAAACACCTGGCCGGGAGCGGTTTGAAAGCGAATGCCCTTCCCGGCGGCCGTTCTTTCAAACAGGGCAATTGCCGGGTCATTCATGGAGCAATACAGCACTTCCGGCCATTTCTCCAGCGTTCCATAAGCTTTTTGCATGAGGTTTTCAAACTCCGGCAATGACGGTACCATATTCAAAACGATGAGGTGCCCGAAAACAAATCCGCTTCCTATATCCATTAAAATGCAAACATCCGCGGGCTGCCCGCCGACAAGAATATCCATCCTGAATATGAGCCATGCCTCTGCCGGCTTATGTTCACTCAGCATTTCAATTGTAACCGGCCCCTGCTTTTTTTCCATTTTAGCCATCCTCCAGTTCTATTTTTAGCTCCTACACTCTGCCGAAATCATCGTCAAGACGAATGATGTCGTCTTCCTCAATGTATGAGCCCCGCGCAATCTCAAGTATTTTAGCCTTCCGGCGGCGCCTGTTCGTCAGCCGGTGAGACGCCCCTTTCGGAATTTTAATCCTGTCATCTTCCTTTAATTTGTAAATTTTCCCGTCGAGCGTCACCTCAACCTGCCCCGTGAGGACGAGCCACTCCTCACTCCTCCGGGCATGCTTCTGAAGGCTGATTGAACGCCCCGGCAGGATCTCTATGACCTTCACCTTGTAATTGTCCGCGCGCTCCAGCGTTTTGAAACTTCCCCAGGGGCGCCTCACACGAATGTGATTGACAAGCGCCTCGTCGCCTTTGAGTTTTTCCACCGCCTTCTTCACATCCTGGGAACGGCCCTGGCCCATGATAAGAAGGGCATCGTCGGTTGAAGCGACACGAAGATCCTGCACGCCTATGAGCGAGATGATCTTTCCCGTTGTGGAATAAACAAGATTGTTTTCAGAATCCAGAGAAATCACATTCTTCCTGCAGGATGCCGTCTGCGGGGGCAGAGCGTTGCCGTTTTTGTCTTTGGATGTCACCTCATAAACCGAGTCCCATCCGCCCAGATCGTTCCAGTCCCCGTCATACACGACGACAGCCGCCTTTCCGGTCTTTTCCATAACGGCGTAGTCAAAGGATATGGATGGAAGTTTTTTGTAAATGGCGTCAAGTTTCCGTCCATTTTTCCCGTCCCATTTCCGTACAGCGTTCCATATCGCGGGAGCATTGTTTTCAAATTCGCCTATGAAGACGGACGCCGAAGCGACAAAAATACCGGCGTTCCAGAAATAACTGCCCGCTTTCAGGAATTGTTGCGCCTTTGCCGCGGAGGGTTTTTCCACGAATCTCTCCACCTCTCTGCCCGAAAAAGGGGAAAAAGGGGACGTCCTTAATTTTTCTCCCGCCTTAATGGAAAAAGGGGAGGTCCTTAAAAAAGGGGACGCCTGCCTGCCGGCAAGGCAGGTCCTTAATTTTTCTCCCGCCTTAATGTATCCGTAACCGGTTTCGGCCCTGTACGGCTTGATACCCAGCGAAGTTATATAGCCGTTGCCCGAGGCCGTTTCCGCTTTTTTGAGCGCCTCTATGAACTTCGCCTCGTCCTTTATCAGATGATCCGCCGGAAAAACAAACACGGAGGGATTCCCCCCCGGATTATTCTTTTTTGCGGCGCCTTGAAGAACCGCCCCGTCACAGGCGGACAAAGCCGCCCCGGCTGACGATTTTGTTCTCCCCTTTTTTGCGGGCGCGCCGCAGCCGGCCATCACTTCAATAGCCCTCATGCCCAGTGCGATGGCCGCCGCCGTGTTTTTCCCTTCGGGCTCGGCTATAATGTTTTCCAGGGGAAAATCCAATCCGCCCTCTTTGAGGTGATCCCTCAGCAGAAAACGGTATTCGCTGTTTGACACGATAAAAACATTTTTTATTCCCGCCAGCTTCACGCCCCTTGAAACAGCCGCCTGAAGAAGACTCTTCCCCGAACCTATGCTGAGGAAAAACTTGGGATAATTCTCCCGCGACACCGGCCACAGCCTCGTGCCCTTCCCCCCCGCCAAAATCATAACCTTTCTATTGTTTGTCATTCTGCCATTTCTCCTGTTTCCCTCATTGATTTTCAAACTCCATATCCGACAGGGCATAAAAAGGAAAAATTTTAACAAGGGTTTGAGCAATTTTAATCTCGCCCGTGTAATCTAAATTTACAATCCACGCCTCTTTCGGTTTGTATTTCTCTATAAAACTGCGCATAGACCTGGGAACGGAAACCGTCTTTAAATTAGAGAATTTCACCTCCACGGGAATAACCGTCCGGCCTTTCTCAAGCACGAAATCAACCTCAGCTTTATCCAGAGTCCGCCAATAGTGCAAAGAATAATTGCTCCACAAATATTTTTCCCTCAATATGTTAAAAATAAAATTCTGAAAACTGAAACCGGTTTCCGGAAAATGGCCGACATTCCCCAAGACGCCGAGAATATAATTTCTGAGCCCCGAATCTATGAAATAACTTACAGGGGACTTCACAACTTCTTTGCCTTTGTTGCCGAAATAGGGCGTGACCATTTTTATCGCGAAAGTTTTTTCGGCATACCACAAATATTTTTTAACCGTGGGAACCGAAATGCCGATTTTCGCGGCAAGCTCACAATACCTGACTATTTGACCGCATCCGGCGCTGAGAATTTTTAAAAGTTTATCATACGCGTCCGGACGGTCTATTTTCAGCAAATACACAATATCTTTTTCGACATAACTCCTGTATATTTCATTTATTATTTTTCTTTTTTCATCCCGGCGCGTTTCCAGAATAACACGCGGGTATCCCCCGAAATTGAGATATTCCATAAGCAAAACATTCACCTTCTCTCTGTGCATGGAAAAAAAAGACTGCAGAACTTTCTCGTATTTGTATCCTGTTGTGTAATTGACAAATTCGTTAAAAGACACAGGATTGAGTTCAAAAACCCTCTTTCTCCCCGCCAGCGATTCATGTATTTTCTCTTTAAGCTCCAAACTCCCCGAACCGGAAACAATAAATTTGTAGGGCAGATTTAAATCGTAAATGCCTTTTAAAAAGACGCCCGCGTTTTCTTTTCTCTGAATTTCATCTATAAAGACGAGGGCTTTTTTTCTTCCAAGTTCCAAATCAAGTTTTTTGAGCAAAACTTCCTGCGAGCGGAAAAAACCGCTATCGGCCTCGTAATCAAGATTTAAAAAGACGCTTTGTTCGCCTTTTTTATCAAGCCGCTCTTTTAACAAAAGCATAAGAGTGGTTTTCCCCACCTGACGCGGGCCGGCTATCAGCGTAATTTCCTTTTGCCCTAAATGCCCTTCAATGTCTTTAAATATGTCCCTTTTAATCATAAGCTCCCTTCTATTATAACCCGATTTTTCTTAAAGTCAATATGCGTTCTCTCCGCCGGGTTGTATCTCCCAAACCTTATCCAATATTTTGGACTTATGTTCATTATATTGGAAGCATGCAGGACTGTCAACTTGCATGCGTTCTCTCCGTTATATTACCCTATTCAGGGACAGCCTGTCTTCCCGCCCACATTCACCCCGCAAGCCATTTCCACAGCGGCACAAAAACAACTTCCTTGCCCTTAATTTTTTCCCTGCTTTCCTCATCCCAGGTTATAACGCACAAATCTTCGCAATTCATCTTTTCAGACGCCTTAACCAGAGATGTAATTTCTCTTTTCCTCGTATAGGCATTTTCGACTGAATAACACACTTGAATCAATTTCTCTATTTGTGTCCCCTTTTTCAAAAGAAAGTCCACCTCGCTTCCGTTACCGTTTTTATAATAAAAAAATTCCGTATTTAACTTATAACCTCTTCGCAAAATTTCAATAAACACAAGATTCTCCATTAACCGTCCCATATCCGTTGAAAATCTGACCGCTTTTGCCGCCACAAAACCATTGTCTGCAAGATAAATTTTGCGCGGCGCGTTCATCTGCTCTTTCACCTTGAACGAAAATCTGTTTAACGGGAAAAAAAGATAAGCGTCTTCCAGATAACTCATATACTTTTCCGCCGTTGTCACACTTTGGAAATTTAGAATATTTTTCACTCTTGTGAAAGTGAACTCGCAGGTAAAATTAGAAACCGTGTAAACCGCCAGGTCATAAATCTTTTGCGGATGCCTGACTTTGTTTCTCTTCACAACATCCTTGAATAAAATTGCGTCAAAAAGCGTTTCCAGATAAGCCGAAACGGATATATCTCCCACCACCGTTTCGGGGAAACCGCCGTCTTTAAGATATTGGGCGGCATAATTTAAAATCTCTCCGCGATAATCCGATAATTTTAATTTGTCTTCGTTCACACCGAAATTTTTACCTGCCAAAAATTCCTTAAAAGAAAAAGGAAGTACTTCCACGGGAATGTGTCTCCCCGTAATTCTTGCCGCCATCTCTTTATATAGAAGTTTAGCGTTGGAGCCGGTTAAAATTAAATTGATGCCTCTCCTTTGAAGTTTGTTGGCAAAAACTTCCCAATTTTCCAGATTTTGAATTTCGTCAAAAAAAACAAAGTCAACCTTGCCGTAAACTTCAAAAATTGATTTAACGAATTCATCGTAATTTTTCACTTTTAAAAGATTCTCATCGTCAAAATTAAGATAAGCAAACTTTTTATCTTTCAAAAGCAAAAACGCAAAAACGGATTTCCCCGCACGCCTCGGCCCCGTAATCACCTTTATTAATTTAGAACTTAAAAATCCACCGGCAAACTCAAGTTTTTCCCTCGGGATATATGAACCTTTTATGAAATTATCCCGTTCTGCTTTTTGCTGCCTAACAATCTCGTTTATCATATTATCCCCTCATACTGAATAAAATCAGCCAATTTTGTCCATTACACAATTATTATAGGACAAAGTAGCCGTTTTTGTCAAGGCGTTTTCGCCACTTTTTAAAAAAATAGTAACAGTTTAGCCATCGGCAGATAAAATACTCATTCCCTCGTGGAATGGTAGCCGCGGGATTGCTATCCCGCCATAAAAGGCCACATTGTAGCCGCGGGATTGCCATCCCGCCATAAAAGGCCGCATAGCAATGCGGCAGCTACAACACATCGCGAAGACCCTAAAAAGTTAAGCCCGTCCCCATTGCGCTTCAAGTGAAAAGCTTGTCAATGTCGTCTTTGGTCAGCGATTTGTAGAAACCGCTTTCGGCGCTGATTATATTTTTGACAAGTTCCTTCTTCTTTTCCTGGAGTTCAAGTATCTTTTCTTCAACGCTGTTCTTGACTATCATTTTATACGCTATGACTTTTCGTGTCTGCCCTATTCTGTGAGCCCTGTCAACGGCCTGCGCTTCCACAGCGGGGTTCCACCACGGGTCAAACAGTATAACATAATCAGCCGCCGTAAGATTTATGGCGGTGCCGCCTGCCCTCAGCGAAAGAAAAAAGAGAGGGATGTCATCCCTCTCCTGAAATTTTTTTATCTGCTCTTTTCTTTTTGCGGCAGGAACGGAGCCGTCTAAATATGAATATTTGTACCCCATTTTGTCCGCGTGATGCCTGAGGATTTTAAGCGACTCCACAAACTGCGAGAAAAGCAGCACTTTATGCCCCTCCTGAAGCGATTCGCTCATAAGTCCCTTCACCTGTTCAAACTTGCAGGATGGAATATTTTTGTGTTTTTTGTCTGCCAGCGACGGAAAAAGCGCCGTCTGACGCAGTCTCAGAAGCGCCGTAAAAATCTCGAAAGCGGAGTTTTCAATTCCCGATTTCTTGATTTTCCCCATAACCTTTGCCCTGTAATACCGGCGGTAATTCTCATACAGTTCCCTCTGCTTTTTCTCCATATCAGAGTAAAGCACAATCTCCGATTTCGCAGGAAGCTCTTTTAAAACATCTTCCTTTTTCCTGCGCAGCATGAAGGGAAACACTTTCTTTCTCAGTTTAAGAGCGGCGTCTTTATCTTTTAGCTGTTCTATCGCCCGGACAAACTTTCTTTTGAATTCTCCCGATGTTCCTAAAAGCCCGGAATTGAGAAATTCCATCAGCGACCAGAGCTCGAGAGTGTTATTCTCTATGGGCGTGCCGGTCAAAGACAGCCTGAAATCCGATTTCAGTGTTTTTATCGCCCTGAAAGTGAGCGATTTATAGTTTTTAATATTCTGCGACTCGTCAAGTATGATATAGCCGTAATCCCTCTCGTTGAATACTTCTATGTCATTTCTAAGCGTGTGGTAACTGACTATCACAATGTCATAACGGGTCAAATGTTTTATGCATTTTTTTCTTGTCTGCCCTATATGAACAACATATTTCAGAGCCGGCGTAAACTTCTTTATTTCTATCTCCCAGTTTGAGATCGCCGACACCGGCACCACGATAAGCGAGGTCTTAAATTTCCTGCCTTTTTTTTCTTTTAACTTCTGAAGAAGAGCGAGCGCTTGAACGGTCTTTCCGAGTCCCATGTCATCGGCAAGACAGCCGTTCAGTCTGAACCTGTTCAGAAACCACAACCAGTTATAGCCGGCCTGCTGATAATGTCTCAGAACCCCTGTGAAGTTTTCCGGCGGCGAAACTTCCTCAATCCTGCTGAAATCCTTTAACCTGAGGGATATATCCCGTATGTTTTTGAGCTCTTTGTCTTTCCTGTTCTCAATGTTTTTATAGAGCTCGTTTATTATCCCGAAATTATACTTTGACACCCTTATTTTCCCGTCTTTGAGTTTCTTTTCCGCCTCAAGCAGCATTAGTTTGTCTATGTCCTTTTTTGAGATTATCGTATAGGAATCGCCCGTCTTTATCAGCCCCTTCTCAAAAAGGGACAAATCCATCTCCGCTTTTTCCCATGAGCCGGTCCCGCTGATGTAGCCCACATCAAGGTCGAACCAGTCTATGCCGGAAGAAACATTTATTGAAAGCTTGCTGCCCGACGCGGATATTTTCTGTTTTCCGCCTTTCAAGCGTATTTCGATGCCTTCATTTATAATCTCCCTGCCGTGCTCCGAAAGGAATTTCACAAGAGGCATATTTACAATGAGCTTACTCTGCTCGGCGTCTTTTTTTATGAAATCAAATTTGCGGCACAAAAAAAGATAGATTTCATTTTCATATCGCCTGTTTGTGCGCGCCACTTTAATCTCGGCGCCTCCTTCCGACAGGACATAGAATTCGTATTCGGATTTATACGGCGCCGTTTTCCCGAAGTAATCAAACAGCAGTTCCATGTCTATAACATCGGGATAAGTCGTATCCAGTTCAATAATGGGTTTGGGAACCGGCTTGACAAACCTCAGTGACCTGGCATCAAACAAAATGTCTATCTCCGGAGCATCGCGGAAGTGCTTTTTTGTTTTACGGATGTCATGATATGCGAAACCGTCATCAAGTTCGGAGACAATTCTGAAAAGTGAGTAAAAACTTTTGCTGTTGTGTCTGAAAAATATACCGCCCTCGTGAGAAATAACATAAACATCAAATCCGATTCGCACCGCTTCTTGCCGGTAGGAGAGCTCAAATTCGGTCAGCGCCCCGCCCTTTTTCCCGTAAATATCAAGGACGGGTTTAAAGAATACGGAGCTTTCCCCGGCCTTTTTTAACCTGAATTTAACAGACGCTTTTTCCATCTCCTCAAAAAATACAGGAACATAATTATTCCCGTCGGTTCTCAAATAGACATTTTTGAAATTGTGCCGCGCCAGCTCATCGGCATAATCTATGAAACCCGCCTCTTGGCCCGGACGGTCAATTAATTTCTGTAAGAAAACGGCTTCTTCTTCGCCGCAGGGCTCAGTCAGATTTTCCTCCTTAAACTTCGCAAACATCCCTAACTCGCCGTTCTGTTTTTTGTAGCGAAGCGCCGGATAAATGCTCCATCCTCCGCTTCTGTTCGCACTCCTGTAATATGGACCGCTGTTGTAATAATTTTTTTCAATTACAAAAACAAGCAAAAAATTTTTATTGCTTTTATTCCTGCCTTTCACGGCAATGCCCGAAAGATTTTCCAGATGGTCAAAGTTTTTATAGGGGCTGCCCCGCGTCTCTGCCAGGGCTATCGTCACATCTTCGTCAAATTTTTCTTTATCCTTGATGAGAGGATTTTTTGGCGGGACAGAAGGCCATTCTTCACGCACAAAGCGCTCCAGAACGGCAACGATGTGCTTGCACACATAATGACCTCCGGAATACGGACAGTCGCAAGTGCGGTATTTGGGCTTCCCTGTTTTATCCAGCTCTATTCTCACTTTATAGGGTCTGGGCCTGCTCCCGCTGACCGAAGCGACTATCCAATTGCCGAAATGCTCATATCCCCTGACCCTGCCCTGCCGGAAATATTCAATGCCTCGCTGCAATATCCTGTCGTTTTTAACTATGCCTAATAATTCGTTCTTATCCATATCAGTTTGTGTGCCGCATTAAATCTCGATTATATTAACGATTAAACCCATTCTTTACAATAGGAACGAACCTTGTCGTCATTTAAGAATTAAAAGTGGAACGAACCTTGTTTTGCATTTGTAGGAGGGACTTTCCCTGCCTCTCGAAGCGCCGTTGGCGCGCAGGCAGGCTGTCATTCCGAAGCACCTGCCTGCCGGCAGGCAGGAAGCCGAGGAATCTTTGTAGGATGGACATTTCCAGTCCCGATATCTTTGTAGGATGGACATTTCCTGCTACGCCTCCGCAATTTCCTGATCCGGCATAGCATACCAGAGACCCACCATTTTTTTGTATGCGCCTTTCAAAATATCTTCTTCCGACAGAGCATCTCCCCCTATTTGGCTGACAATTAATTTTTTCCGTTTTTCTATCGTCTCGACAAAACGCTGTTTGAACCGTGGCGGAAAAATAAAATGCGGCGGATAAATATAGGTGTCTCCGCTCAAATCCACAAACCGCATATGCCAGATGTCCCCTATTACCGCATCTTTTTCAAACGGCTCGTTGATCTTATGAATAGCCCACCTTTTCCCGTCGCTAATTTCTTTGAAAATGATTTCATCGTCCCGCACTTTCGCCACTTCATAAAAACCGGCATAACTTTCTGCCATTTTCCTGACAATATCCTGCTTGCGCGGAGTAAGTATCTCGAAAACTTCTCCTTTCATAAAGCGCTCACAGACGGTTTCCAGCGTCTGCCCAAAACGATAATCCAAATGCAGCCAATTCAAAAACAAAATAACAGGGACGCTGATATCGTCTCCAATGTCGCAATTCCTGTCAAAACTGTCCACCACTCTTTTAAGTATATACCCTTCTTTATCAGATTGCATTAACTTATGACTAAAAACCATAATTTGTTCAAAAAGGTCTGTAGATTCATCAATAATTGTGCCTGTCTTCTCCCTGTAAGCGCTGAACTTTTCGAAGTTGAATTTGCCCGTTCCGGCAATATTCTCCGCATCACCCCTTTCGCAGCACTTCTTATACTTCTTCCCGCTCCCGCAGGGGCACGGGTCATTTCGCCCGATTTTTCTTCCCACACTCACTCCCCGCCTAAAAAATTTTCCGCATACAACGGCGCTTTGAGAATCAGTTCAATATCCTCTTCTTTAAACAAAAACGGCCTGACCTGCTCGGCAAGCCGCCGAAGCTCTTTTGGGTCAATATTTTTAAAGTGAGATAAAAGAGCGCTTTTAACTGGCGCGGCAATTTTATTTGCCTTCAGGACATTTTCATTAAAGGGAAACTTCTTTTTCAGCATAAAAAGAGTGTCATAAATATCCCTGCCTCTTTTGCGGTTAAAAAGCGCGCAAATCTTTTCCGAAAGCAAATTCCCCTTACTCATCAAAATAGCCGTAAAATTATATCCGTACATACTCAGCACCATGGATTCGCTAATAAGCTCCCACCGGGGTTTATTGACTTCCACTTTAATCATCATTCGTAGTCTCCGATTATCGGAAATACCGTATTTTTTAATGACATCATTAAAAACAAAATCGCTTGTAAAAAGATTTTTACCTCTGTCGCAGGTTACATCCACAGAAAGACCCGCCGTTAATATATCCTTTCTCACTTCTTCCATAATTTCTCTAAATTCGCGGAGGGTTAATCCGGGGGTGTTAAAATCAAGATCTTCGGAAAATCGAGGCAGTCTATAAAAATACCTCATTGCAGTGCCGCCCATGAAAAAAAAGCGCCGGCCGGCTTTGTGCCTGTAAATCGAATTAAGAATGATAATCTGCAAATATTCCCTCAATATGCCCCTTTTCTTCACAACCGGAAGAGCATTGCTCTCAGCCTCTTCTAAAAGATATTCCATGCTCAGCATTTGCCCCAGCTCTTCAGATTTTTTAAAGCGCGGACTGTCTTTTCGTTAAAAAGCCCTGCGTATCTCAAAACTTTCGTCCAGTTCAGTTTTTTCAAAATCATCTTATTGAATCTTTCCTCGTCATAATTCAGCGACTCAACGCGGCGAATAGAAAAGTAAACGAAATCCGCCAGCGCTTTTTCTCTGTCGGCAATAAGAATTTTGCATCCTTCATACCGCATTAATTTATACCCCGTAAAAACTCTTTTTCGACAGCTTCTGTAAATAAAAGATCCGTGAGAGTTTGTAAAGCGCCTCGTCGTAAGCGTCGTCATAGAGGTCACCTGAGCGGCAATGTCCGGAATCAAATCATAAACGGATAAAGCCGTTTCAAGCGAGATATAAGAAGGAGCATAAATTTTATTAGCGACATAAAGGTCGGGAATGTCAGATTCCGTCCCGGGCTTGACGAATTCGTACAGATTTCTCCTGATTTTACGAAAGCGCCCCGAAACTGTCCAGCGGCTAAGACCGTTTTTGACGGTCTTTAATTTTTCTTCCGGAAAGAGATTATCAACATCCCTCAAAGAAAAAACAAACAATCTGTTTTTCTCCAGCGCAGAAACCAAGTCAAAATAATTCATTTCAGATACCCCTCATTTTTAGGGATTATCTGAAATATATTCCTCTTTGTCAAGGCGTCGCATTAGCCTACATTATTCATACTCCGGCGTAGTGCGAGGCTTTAGCCTCGCTAATGTTAGCGACCCTAAAAGGTCTCACTACAAAAAGCATTTTTACCAGAAATCTTCTCATTATGAATAATCCAGGTTAGATAATGTAAAATGTCTCTGAAATTGCCTTGTTATATGGATAACAATTGTAGGAGGGACATTTGCCGAAGGCATCCCTTTGTGACCTGTCCCGATAGATTGTAGCTGCCGCATTGCTATGCGGCCTTTTATGGCGGGATAGCAATCCCGCGGCTACACTTTTTTTATTGCCTTATCTAAAAAGGCAGGCATGAAGTTTCCCCGCATACAAAGACGGCAAATCGTAATGGGCAAGATTAATGAGATAAATTTTATTGATGAGAGTGCTTTCCGCATGCCATCCCCTCGGCGGATTCGTATCAACCTCAATTTTAATGAAAATCTTCTGCTTCTCCATGGAAGACAATCCTAAAGTTTTCAGCAAACCCGCAAACTTCAGAAAAACGCTGTGCACACATTTGTTCTCTTCAGTTTTTGTCTCAATTTGCAAACCCTGAAGCTTAAATCCATTTTCAATTTCCGGGACAAGAGCGGAAAATTTATACTTCTTCCCGTGAATAAGCGAAAAATCCAGGTCCTCGGAAAACCTCTTTAAGCCCCGCAGAAAACGCAAAGCCGTACCTCCCACAAAAGCGACACTGTCAAAATACCCTCTGTCATAAATAATCTTCAGCGCGCCAAGCTGCAAAGCTTCCCGCAGGCGGTTAATCTTTTCCTCAACACTCATTTCCGGGCTAAACTGCTGTTTTAGCAACTCAATCATTTCTCTTCCCTGATAAAATCACAAAAACGCCGGCAGATTCCGGTTAAAGAGTTATTCCCGAAGAGCGCCGCCGATTCCATGAGCTTTTTCCTTCGCAAAATCTCTGTGTTCTGAAAACGGAAAGATTCGCGGAAAACGCTTTTATCATCCGCTTTGATTCCGCTTTTATTCAAATAGAGAAAATCCACCACGGCCTTTTCCGGCTCAGCAATCAAGAATCCGAGCCCGGCTTCGTCCTTGAGCGATTTATAACCCCTGTATGCGGAGGGCTGTATGTGCTGATAAACAAACTCGCCCGAAGCGTTCTTGAACCGCGCCGTTTTTCTCGTTGACACGGCGTTTTCGCCAAAATAAATTTCAATAAAGCACAGTCTGTCCGCAATAACCGTCGGGAAAACTTATTCCCGGCGTTTTTGAATATTTCTTTCATCCACCATGACCCAATCCCAGCTCAATATATTTCCGCAAACAACTAATCGCATACAAGGGAATGTTTAAAAGCCGCCCCTCTCTTTTTAAATTTAAGAGTGTCGCGCGGAGCTTAAGCGCGGGATTAAATTTATTATCATAGGAGAGCATGCTTTTGCTTTTGGGATTTATTCCCGCTTTTATCTCCAGAGGATAGACCGCCTTTTGATCTTCATAAAGAAAATCTATTTCGGCTTTATAACCGCTGCTCTTCCAGTAAAATAACTTCTGCTGTGAAACCGAAAACGCTTCGTCGGCAGTCGCGGATGCGCTAAGCTGCTGGGCGGCATAGTTTTCAACAAAGGCCCCGTTATAAGTCGTAAACAACTCATTTCGCCGGGATAATATATCAGATGAAATGCAGGCGGAGGCGGCCAGCAAACCGACATCCAGAGCAAACACCTTAAAACAACTTCTGTCAGCAAAACCGCTTAACGGTTTCTGCACAGACTCTACAGCATAAGACAAATGGATAAGACCCGCGTCTTCAAGCCACCTGAGAGCATTTTCATAATCACGGCCCCTGGCGCTTTTTGACAGCGCCGAAAATGTAAATTTTTTGTTTTCCCTTGCAAGATGAGCGGGTATTGAATCCCAGAGCAGTGAAAGTTTCGGGATATCGGAAACAGGAGCGTGTTTAGCAAAATCAAAAATGTATGCCTTCATGATATTATTCTGGATTGACCTCACCTTATCATAAGAATGCGAGTCGGAAAAACAGCGAACGGCCTCCGGCATTCCACCGACAAAATAATATGTCCTCAGAAGAGTTATCAATTCTTCATGAAAAGGCAGAGGGAAAGGCTCTATCTTTTCAGGGTTTTCAAGCATAAATCTGTAGCGTGTCTCACCCAAAGCCACCAGGAATTCAGGAAAGGTCATGGGGTATAGAGAAAGCATCGTCACCTTGCCGACGGGGAAAGAGCCCGGCGCGGATAGTTTGATTCCGAGCAAAGATCCTGCGGCGGCTATGCGGTATCGGGGCGCTTCTTCATTGAAATATTTCAGGGAGTTTAATGCGCCGTTCGACAATTGTATCTCATCAAAAAAGAGCAAATCTTTTTCGGGCATTATATCGGTCTTTTTGTAAAGCGAAAGCTGCTCAAGTATCCGCGCAGGTCTGAGATCCGGTTTAAAGAATTCCTGCAATTGCGGATCTTCTTC
>Ga0210016_1002283_pt1 | contig 17512 bp, 20 predicted proteins | sample CryGeyCG2014_300_FD_185454 | JGI IMG/M metagenome (GOLD analysis project Ga0210016, IMG submission 185454) | Groundwater microbial communities from aquifer - Crystal Geyser CG02_land_8/20/14_3.00 (SPAdes) (version 2) | ecosystem: Environmental > Aquatic > Deep subsurface > Groundwater | place... | reverse complement strand
ATCAGTTATCAGTTATCAGTTATCAGTTATCGGTTATCAGTGAGCAGTGGGATGCGAGATGAGATGCGAGATAGGGGGTACGAGATAGGAGTTGCGTGTTCCGTGTGTACCTGTGTACGTGTCTACCCTCCCCCATACAACCGATGCGCCTGGATGTAATCGTAAACGGCGGGGGGCAGGAAGTAGCGGAAGGGCAGGTTTTCAGCGATGCGGCGGCGGATCTCGCGTGAGGAGATTTGGAGCAGGGGCGCTTCAACGAAACGCACCTTGTCCCTGATGCCGGGCAGGGCGGCCTCCAGCGTGGAGAGTTGGATCAATTCGCCCGGGCGGCGCATCACGCCGATTTCGCGGCAGGCCGCCGCGAGGTCCGCGGGACGATGCCAGGTGGTCAGTCCGCGCAGGGAGTCCGCGCCCATCAACAGGATCAGGTCTGCGCTCGGATGCTGTTGTTGGAGGATGTCCAGCGTGTCCACCGTATATTGCGGCGCGGGGCGGTCGAACTCGACGGTGGAAAGTTCGAAGGCCGGATCGTCCGCGATGGCGCATAGCGCCATCTCCAGGCGGTCGGAAATGTCGGTGATGGAGTTGCCGATTTTGTGCGGGGAATTGGGCGTGAGAATCCAGAACAGGCGCGCCAGGCGCAGTTGATTGCGGGCTTCGCTGGCCAGGATGAGGTGGCCGAGATGCGGCGGGTCGAAGGTGCCGCCAAAAATCCCAATCCGTTCGGACATGCCCAAAGTATATCGTAGTGGGGTTCGATTCGGTATAATCAAATCATGGACACCAAACTCCGTTACGAAGAGCTCAAGCAGGAAGTCAACTTCCACAATTATCGTTACAACGTGTTGGACGCGTCGCTCATCAGCGACGCGGAATACGACAAACTCTACCACGAACTCAAGCGGATCGAGTCCGCGCATCCCGACTGGGTGACGCCCGACTCGCCCACGCAGCGCGCGGGACCCAAAGCGGCTGACCGTTTCGACAAGGTGCGCCACCCCGCGCCGATCCTGAGTCTCGCGAACGCCTTCGGCGCGGACGACGCGCGCGCCTGGCTGGAGCGCGTCACGAAAATTGACGACCGCGTGGAGAAGGCGAAGTTCGTCGTCGAGCCAAAAATTGACGGGCTGTCGGTGGTCCTGCATTACCGCGACGGGATTTTCGTGCAAGGCGCGACGCGTGGCGATGGGGAAGTGGGGGAGGATATTACTTCAAACCTGAGAACCGTTCGTGCAATTCCGCTTCACGTTCCAGTCATCAGTGATCAGTCATCAGTGATCAGTGTGCCGAAGAATTTAGTTGTGAGGGGAGAGGCGTTTATTCCCAATAAAGAATTTGAAGAACTGAATCGTAAGTTGGAGGAGGCGGGCGAAAAAACGTATTTGAATCCGCGCAATACGGCGGCGGGATCGTTGCGCCAGCTCGACCCCGCGCTGACGGCTTCGCGTCCGCTGACCTTGCTGGTTTACCAGATCGTCCATTCCGAAGGCGGCAAAGTCCCAACCAGCCAATGGGAGATTTTGGAATATCTCAAGACCCTCGGCTTTCCCGTCACAGACGCGGCGCGGCGATTCGATGATCTTGAGTCCGCCATCGCCTACACCGAAACCTGGGACAAACGCCGCGACGAACTGCCCTACGAAGCGGACGGCATGGTCATCAAAATTGACGATTTGAATCTCGCCGCGGAACTTGGCTTCGTGGGCAAGGACCCGCGCGGCGCGATCGCCTTCAAATTCCCGGCCCGCGAAGTGACGACGACCCTCAACAACATCGGCGTCGCCGTTGGGCGGACGGGTGTGCTGACGCCCTACGCCATGCTCGAAGCCGTGGAGATCGGCGGCGTGATCGTGGAGCGCGCCACCTTGCACAACTTTGACTACATCGCCGAAAAGGATATCCGCGTGGGCGACCGCGTGCTGGTCAAGCGCGCAGGGGAGGTGATTCCCTACATCATCGGCCCTGTCATGGACGCGCGCACGCGCAAGGAGAAAACCTACCAGCCGCCAACAACCTGTCCCGCCTGCGGACAACCCGTGGAGCATTTCGAGGGCGAGGTGGCGTGGTACTGCGTCAATGCGGCCTGCCCCGCGCAGTTGGTTCGCAATGTGGAGCATTTCGTCTCGCGCGGCGCGATGGACATCGTTGGGATGGGGACCAAAATCGTCGAGAAATTGATCGAGGCGGGCAAGGTCAAGGATGTAGCGGATATTTTCACCCTCAGCCGCGCGGACATTCTGGAGTCGGTTACCAAAAAAGACCGCAAGACCGAAAAAGAACCGCCTGGCAAGATCGCGGATAATTTGTTATCTGCCATCAATACATCGAAGAGCCAGTCCCTAAGCCGATTGATCACCGCGCTGGGAATTCACGGTGTGGGGGAAGTCAGCGCGGGCGACCTGGCGAGTCATTTTGGCAATTTGGATTCTTTGTCAAAGGCTGGCGTGGACGATCTCCAGCAGATCGAAGGGATCGGTCCCAACATCGCCGAGGCCATCGTGGATTGGTTCGGTCGCAAGGCCAACCAAAAGGTTTTGGAGAAATTGAAGAAAGCAGGCGTGAACCCAACGTTTAACGTTCAACGTTCAACGCTGAACGATTCCCTGGCTGGATTGACCTTCGTCGTCACCGGCACCCTTCCCACGTTGTCCCGCGAGGGCGCGAAGGAGTTCATCGAGTCCAACGGCGGCAAGGTGACGGACTCGGTCAGCAAGAAGACGAGTTATCTCGTGCTGGGCGAAAACCCCGGCTCGAAGTTGGAGAAGGCCAGGTCGCTGGGCGTGAAGGTGATTGGAGAAGAGGAACTGAAGAAGTTGGCTGGCGCGTAAAGGGTATAATTAAGGCATGGCTCAATCAGTTGCGCAAATCTCACGATTACATGGATTGGATAAAAAGGCGCGTCTGTCGCGCGCCGTGAGGGCATCCCTTTCCAATTTCCAAAATCGCGCGCTGGCCATGTATCCCGATGCCATCAGTCGGATCATCCTATACGGCTCGTACGCGCGCGGCGACGCGACGCCCGAATCGGATTTGGATGTGATGGTTGTCATTCGCAGGGAAAAGCAACCCACGAAGACTTACATTGGCGGTCCTGGGGATATCCGCTGGAAAAAACTGGTCAATGCCGCAGTGGACTCGATGGTGGATGATGGCCCATTTGTCTCGGTCATGGTGGTGGGAGAGGAAATGTATCAAAGTGAACTGCCTGTCACAGAGGCGGCCCGCGATGAGGGAATGGTCTTATGGACTGCCCAGCCGACATGAAATCCCCAGCCACATGGCTGGACCTGGCTGGGATAAAACTGGCTCATGCGCGGCAGATTTATGAAATCGGTCTGTACGACGATGCTCTCTCGCGCCTGTACTATGCAATGTATTATGCGGCGAAAGCGGCTTTGCTTTCCGAGGAATTGGACTTGCGAAGACATTCCTCGGCCATTGCAAAATTTCGTGAGTTGTTTGTGATCACGGGACGGGTGGACGCAAAATATCTGCATACCCTTGGGCAGGCGCAATCCGCCCGCGAGCGAAGCGACTATGCTCCCTTCGTGCCTGTGGATAAGGAGGGAGTGGAAGAGATGTTCAAAGCCGCTACGGCTTTCATCAAAAAGATCAAGGAATTGTTGAAATAAATCACCCCAAATCGTTTTCAGGAGGAATGCCATGAAAAAGGAAATGATCCTCGAACTCTTTCGGAAATTTGAAGAGGCATGTTATCTTTACCAGGGCCTCGAATGTTGGAGCGCGCGCGACTTGCAGGAAGTGTTGGGCTATACAAAGTGGGACAACTTTAAGAACATCATCGAAAAGGCCAGGACAGCCTGCGATAATGCAGGCGTTCCCGTATCGGATCATTTTGCCGATGTCGGGAAAATGATCGAAGTCGGCAAAGGCGGGCAAAGGGAAGTGGACGATTTCGCCCTCACGCGCTACGCCTGCTACCTGATCGCGCAAAACGGCGACCCGTCAAAAAACGAGATCGCATTTGCCCAAACCTATTTTGCCGTGCAGACCCGCAGGCAGGAGATCATCGAGCAACGCCTGCTGGACGTGGATCGCGTCTCCGCGCGCGATAAACTGTCGAAGTCGGAAAAGAAACTGTCGGGCATCATCTACGAGCGCGGCGTGGATGATCAAGGCTTTGCCATCATTCGTTCCAGGGGCGACCAGGCTCTCTTTGGCGGGTATGCCACCCACGAGATGAAAAAGAAGTTGTCGGTTCCAGAGAACAGGCCGCTGGCAGATTTTCTCCCAACGCTGACGATCAAGGCCAAGGACTTTGCAACCGAACTGACCAGTCATAACGTGATCGAAAAAGACTTGTCGGGCGAAAACCAAATCTCCAATGAGCACGTCGAGAACAACCAGGCTGTCCGCAAGATGTTGATCGAGCGCGGCGTCAAACCCGAGAGCCTGCCTCCTGCCGAAGATGTCAGAAAATTACAACGCAAATTGGACAAGGATGAAAAGAACCTGCTCAAGGATGTCAAAAAGAAGAGGGGATAACCAGTATCTGCGCGGAGGGCGCTATGAAAAAACGAATCATTGCTCTGCTGATGGTGTTCGCGGTTTCGCTGGCGTGTCAGGCGCTTGTCCCGCCGACGGTGGTTGCGCGCGAAGGGACGGTGATCTCCGATTGTGCGGCGAAGGTCCGTGCGGTGATCGAGATCCAGCCGACGAAAATTCCACAAGCCCTGCTCGAAACGGGGATCAAGCAAGGGGACGAATTTAACGCCAATGACTATTTCAAGGTCCTCACTCACATTTCCATGCAGGAAGGGTATTCACTGGATTACGTCTACCAGCCGCCCTACGCCTCGATGGAGGATGTCCCTGAAAACACGGAACTGGGAAACTATCGTGACCGCCTCGAAATCGAAGATATGGAACAGGGATACTTCGAATATGCCGTGATGGACATGCTGGCGCGTCAATTCTACCTGAACTGGCATGCCAATTACAACGATGCCGAGATCGTCTGCGATCGGGAAGCGGCGGATGCGATTATCGAGGGGATCAATTCAGGTGATTTTGGTTACAAGTTGGATGCCAAACAGAAAGCGCAAGCGCGTGCGATGACGAATATCGAACCCGCCGTCACATTGACTGGGGACAGCGCCATCGTGGAGGTGGTCACCTTCACCAAGTGGGGAGGATTTTTCCGTCAGACCTATACCATCAGCCGATCCTTTCCCCACACGATTGAGATGGAGGAGGAGAATTTGGTGGAATACGATTGCGGGATCATGTTCTAACTTTCCCCGAACGCGAGTGCGTCGCACCTTCTCCCAGGATTCGCCTCGGGGTTAGGTGCGACGCACCCTCTTGCCCCTCAAAAACAAAACTCGGAGGCTCATCACCCCCGAGTTCTCATTTCCCAGGCTTTGGCCCGACGGTTTCCACGAAGCGCGGATCGTTGCAAATCTGAGCGGCTTGCTGAATATAGCCAAGAGATGTAAAATGGATATACAGGATATATCCAATGACAGCTAAAATCCTTGTTTCCTTCCCTCAGGAATTTCTCGATGCCATTGATCGTGTCGCGGCGGAAGAACATCGCTCGCGTAGCGAATTGGTCCGCGAGGCGCTACGGGCGTATCTGGAAACACGCTTGGTACGAAAAATGCGGCTAAAACAAATCGCAGATGGATACGCTCCCTATGGTGATTTTGCCGCCGAATTCGCTGCATGGGACATGGCAAGCGACGAAGCGTTAGCTAACTTTGAAAAAGAACTGGATAAGCCATGACACGCGGCGATATTGTTCTTGTCAATTTGCCACAAACCACAGATGGCGCTGGTCACGAACAGGTGGGAACACGACCAGCGCTCATTGTTCATGAGGACGCGACCAGTGATACCTTGTCAGTGGTGATGATTGTGCCGTTCACCAGCAATCTCAAGGCGCAACGGTTTCCACGAACGATCTTCATTGAACCTTCAAAAAGTAACGGCTTGGCTGTTCCATCTGTGCTGCTGGTCTTTCAACTGCGTGCAATTGACAGACAACGAGTGGGAAGAAAAATGGGTCATCTCGAAGATGAGTTGATGGAAAAAGTGAATCAGGAGATGAAGGATTTGTTAGGCTTGTGAAGGTCAGATCGTAAATCTCCTGTGATAAAATACCGCCCGACATAACCAAAGGACGCTCTGGGGGAGCAGGAGCCTTTGGCAAAACTTCTTTCGGAGAAAACCCATGCCTCGACGTTCCCTCCCTCGTCTCTACCAGGACGAGTTCTCTGGCTATTCGCTTGCCAGGTTTCAACAAGATTTACTTGCAGGTCTCACCGTCGCCGCGGTGGCGCTTCCGCTGGCGCTGGCGTTCGGGGTTGCCTCGGGCGCGTCTGCCGCGGCGGGACTCGTCACCGCCATTCTCGCGGGCTTCATCATGGGACTGCTGGCGGGCGCGCCGTACCAGATCAGCGGGCCAACGGGCGCGATGTCCGCGGTGCTGATCGTGCTAGTTAGTCGCTACGGCCTCGAAGGCATCTGGGTGGCGGGCCTCTTTTCGGGCGCGCTGCTGCTCCTCATCGGCCTCCTGCGTCTCGGCCGCTTCATCGCCTTCATTCCCTCCGCCGTCATCAGCGGCTTTACTTCGGGCATCGCCCTCATCATCTTCATCGGCCAGATTGACAATTTCCTCGGCGTGAACACTCCTGGAACCGAAACCGCCGCGCAAAAATTATTTGGATATTTTTCCGTGCCCTTCACCCTCGACTGGCACGCGCTGACCCTCGGACTGGTCGTCATCGAGACGATGGTATTCTGGCCGACGAAATGGAACGCGCGCTTCCCCGCTTCGCTCCTCGGCATCATCCTCGCCACGCTTCTTTCCTCGACTTTGGGTTGGTCCGCTTCGATGATCGGGGACATCCCCCGCACGCTTTTCCTCGCCGACCGCCTCAGCCTTGCCCACGTCCCCTGGACGAATCTCCCCGAATTCGTCGCCCCCGTGCTGACGATCACCGCGCTGGGCGCAGTCGAATCCCTGTTGTGCGGCGCGGTCGCCTCGAACATGACGGGCATCCGTTTGCAAGCCAACCAGGAACTCATCGCGCAGGGTGTGGGCAATATGCTCATCCCGTTCTTTGGCGGAGTCCCTGCCACGGCGGCCATCGCGCGCTCGAGTGTGGGCATCAAATCGGGCGGACAGACGCGCATGGTCAGCATCATCCACGCGGTGGGACTGTTGCTTTCGATGTTCCTGCTCTCCTCGTTCATGGCGCGCATCCCGCTGGCCGCGCTGGCGGGCGTGTTGATGGTCACCGCCGTCCGTATGAACGAGTGGCCCGCGATCCAGTTCATGTTCGGCAAACGCTTCAAGACCGACATGATCGCCTTCACGATCACCATGCTTGCCACCATCGTGCTCGACCTGACGCAGGCCATCCTGATCGGTTCGATCCTGGCGGGCGCGGTCTTCCTGAACAAAATCGCCAGCATTGACATTGACGTGCAGGAAGTGGACGCGGACAAACTCCGCCAGCGCGGCATCGAGACGGCGGGCAAATGCCAGCACGTGCGCGTCGCATTTCTCACGGGGCCGTTGTTCTTCGCGGCGACAGGCCAGTTCAACGAAGCCTTCCAAAACCTCGGCGACACGCACGCATTGATCCTCTCGATGCGCGGCGTCCCGCTGGTGGACTCGGCTGGACTTGAAGCCATCCACCGTCTGTACGAGCGACTGCACCAGCAGGGCGGCACGCTCATGTTTGCGGGCGTCCACGACAACGCATGCAACATGATGAAGCGCGGGGGCCTGACTCAAACTATCGGGTTGGAAAATTTCTTTTGGTCCAGCGACCAGGCCATTGTCGAGGCAGAGAAGCGAGGCTGTGGGTTCTGCTCGTGATTCGTCATTGCGAGGGCGTACCCGCCCGAAGCAATCTCCTCGTCGGCGCGGGGATTGCTCCCCGAAGGCTCGCAATGACGGCAAGTTGTCGAAGGTGCGACGCACTCGCGGCCGTGTCATCGGATATAATGGGGCAATCCCTTTTTAGGAGACTCGCATGGATTTCAAAAATACAGATGACGCCGTCACCCGCCGCATCCAGGCCTTCACCGAACGCGTCTCGATGCTCAAGGCGAACGATCTTTATTTCTACAACCAGCCTGTGCAGGAGATCCTGCCTGGGATGAAGGTGCGCGTGAACGGCCGCGAGATGGGGATGTACGCCTCGTACAGTTACCTGGGGCTGGTCAACCACCCGCGCATCAACGCGGCCGCCAAGGCCGCAGTGGACAAGTTCGGGACCGGCACGCACGGCGTCCGCACGTTGGCGGGGACGCTGACGATCCACACCGAACTCGAAGAGACGATCACCAATTTTAAACATGCAGAGGCGGCCATCACCTATAGTTCGGGCTACGCCACCAATCTGTCGGTCGTGTCCACGCTGATGGGACGCGGCGATTACGTCCTCTCGGATAAATTGAACCACGCCTCCATCGTGGACGGCTGCCTGATGTCGGGCGCGGAATTCCGCCGTTTCAAACACAACGATATGGCGCACCTGGAGACGATGCTCCAGAACGTGCCGGACGGCGCGGCGAAGATGGTTATTGCGGATTCGGTTTTTAGCATGGATGGCGATATTGTTGACCTGCCGAAGATGGTGGAGTTGTGCAAAAAGTACAACGCCTGGTTGATGGTGGACGAAGCGCATTCGGTGGGCGTGCTTGGAAAAAGAGGCACAGGCATCGAGGAGCATTTCGGCCTCGGCGATGTGATTGACATCAAGATGGGCACGTTGAGCAAGACCATCCCGTCGGTGGGCGGGTACGTGGCCGCGAAAAAAGAGATTGTCAACTATTTGCGCCATGCCAGCCGCGCCTACATCTTCTCTGCGGCGCTGCCGCCCGCGCAAGCCGCGGCCGCCAACGAATCTTTCAAAGTCATTTTGGATGAACCCTGGCGACTCGAACGCCTGAACGAAAATACCAAACAGTTTATCGGCGGACTCAAGAGCATGGGTTTCGACACCATGTTAACCGAGACGGCCATCGTCCCGGTGCTGTGCGGCGATGACGAAAGGGCTTTTGCCATCACGCGCGAGTGCCAGCACAATGACGTGTTCATTCTGCCGGTCGTATCGCCCGCCGTGCCGGAGGGAACCGCCCGCCTGCGCGCCACGGTCACGGCCGGGCACGATCCCAGCGAGATCGAACGCGCCATGGAGGTGATCGGGGAGGCGGGGAAGAAGTTGGGGATCATCAAGTAGGTAGACAGGTAGACACGTAGACACGTAAACAGGTAGACACGTAAACAAGGAAGCCTCCCAATAATTTGAGAGGCCTCCTATTCTTAACCTTGTGTGCCTGTGTACTTGTATACTTCACTTTATCGTTTCCAAATCCTTCACCAACACCTGCTTATCTTCCTCATCTTCCATTTTTTCTGCGAATGACCGCGCCTGCGCGAGATATTCGTTCATCTTCGCCTTGTTTCCCGCGACCATCTCGGCGCGGGCCAGGGACTCGTAGGCGTAGCCGATGTAGAATGGCTCGCCTCCCTGCGCGGCTTTCAGCGACATTTCCCCGTAGCGTCGCGCGTTATCGGGCTGTCCCAGCAACGCAAAGACGCGCGCGACCTGCCAATAGCCAATGGAAAAATTTATCGGCGTCGCGTCCTCGCGTTGCGACCAGCGCCAGAGCGAGGCCATCGCAGTATGCAACATGGACAAATCTTCTTCAGGCGTGCGATTCGGATTGTCCATAAATCCCCAGGTTTTGTTGTAACGATCCGCCGCGAAGTATTTGTGCGCGGCTACGAGATCGAAGGTGGGTTGGTCGGGCATGGGAATCTCCTTTGGCAACGGGTAGTCTTCATACTTCTATTTTGAGTGGGTGGATGCGATATTCTCAATATAGAACACACAATTTGAACGCAGGTTTTCACTGACAACGCAACTCGGTAAGGGGGATGCTTCACTTGACAGTTCTGATAAATTGAATAGAATTAACCTTATAAATATACAAAGAAGGTTAATTCTATGGAAACGAACCTGGAGAATGCAGTCGGGATCTTCGAGAAATGGAAAGGGATCATGCGATCCTCGCAGATCTTCGAGCAGGGAATTCAACCGCGCACGCTGTATCAGATGCGTGACGAAGGGCTGGTAATTCAGGAAGGGCGCGGACTTTACCGCCTGGCAAATTCTCCCGCGTGGAGCGATCCGGACCTTGCGATCATCGCGTTGAGAATCCCAAAGGGGGTGATCTGCCTGATCTCCGCCCTTTATTTTCATAACATCACCACACAGATTCCTTATGAAGTTCACGTGGCGCTTCCAAAGGATTCGGAAAAACCGCGCATCGGCCATCCTCCCACTCGTTTTTATTGGATTTCTCCCCAACCTTTTAAAGCAGGAATCGAAATTCACATCAAAGACGACGTGGAAATAAAGATCTACAGCATTGCCAAAACCATCGCGGACTGTTTCAAGTTTCGCAACAAGATTGGGATGGATGTGGCGTTGGAAGCCCTGAAGGAGGGGCTGCGCGAAAAAAAATGCACCCCCGACCAGATCATGCGCTTTGCGCGCGTGGACAGGGTGGAACGGGTCATTCTTCCCTACCTGGAGGCGCTGGCGTGAATAAACCAATCAAGAATCTGGCCGCGTCCATTCATCAAAGGCTTCTGAACAAGTCGCATAAAACAGGCCAACCGTTCAACGAGCTGATCCAATATTACGGAATCGAAAGATTGCTCTACAGGCTTTCGATTTCAGAATACGCGGACCAATTTATCCTCAAAGGCGCATTGATGTTCGCTGTGTGAGGCATGGCAAATATGCGTCCCACCCGCGATATTGATCTGCTTGGACATGCCCCGAACGCGCTCGATCACATCCAGCGCCTGTTCGAAAAGGTTTGCGGGTTGAAAGTCCTGCCTGATGGTTTGGAATTCGATAAGAACATTCATGTTGGAAGAATTAAAGAAGATGCGGACTATGAAGGCGTCCGCGTAAACGTAATTGCCTGTTTGGAAAAAACGCAAATTCCCATTCAAATAGACATTGGCTTTGCGGATGTAGTCACTCCCGCTCCTGAAAATATGATGTACCCCACACTGCTTGATTTTCCCGCGCCGCAGATATTTGGCTATCCGCGTGAAACGATCATCGCTGAAAAATTCCAGGCCATGGCCGTTCTCGGCATCGCAAACAGCCGCATGAAGGATTTTCACGATGTCTGCGTGATGATTGAAGAATTCCAATATGACGGCGCAACCATGCAAAGGGCGCTGCAACGAACGTTCCAAAACCGGAAGACCGAATTGCCAGCGGAAGACCACGCGATTTTCTCATCGGAATTTGCGGAGGCTAAAACCGCTCAATGGAGCGCTTTCAATCGAAAGATCAAGCGGCTGAATGTTTCAGGAATGGGCCAGGCGATTGCCAAAATACAAGAATTTCTCTTTCCCATTCTTTCCGCCAGCAGAGAGGGAAAAGCGTTTGAGAAAAAGTGGGATAAAGGATGGAGATAGCAGGAATTGTGGTCGGGTTACTTTTGGTTCCATTTCTCAATCCTCCACCACCGCCGCGACTTCAACTGGTTTGTGCGGTTCCACCTTCAACAACTTGAATCCCCATTGCACCGACGGACCCACCAGCAAAGCGAAGACCAGCGTGCCGATGCCCGCCGGCCCTCCCAACAGCCAGCCGATGCTGACGACAGTCACTTCGATACTGCCGCGCGCCAGGCGCAGGCTCAGTCCCGTCGTCCGTTTGATCGCCAGCATCATGCTGTCGCGCGGACCCGCGCCCGCGTCCACGCCGATGTAGATGGCGCTGGCCAGGCCCATCAGCAGGATGGCCGTCAACAGCATCGCGATTTGCAGGGGCAGGTTATCGGTCACGGACGGAATTCTCGCGAGCCAAAAATCCTCCCACGGGCCGATGGACAGGATGTTTACCAGCGTGCCCCAGCCGATCTTCTCGCGCAGGATCAGCGCGCCCGAGAGGACGGTAAAGCCCATGATGACGCTCATTGTTCCCACCGTGATGTGGATTATTTTCGAGAGCGCCACTTCCAGCACCGCCCAGGCGCTCGTGCCGAGGTTGCCGCGGATCATCAACGCGATGGCGATGCCGAACATCAGGAAACCGGCCTCGATGCGGAGAAGGTCTTTCGGGAAATTTTTCCAACGGATGGGTTTGAACAGGATGAAGGAGTTACTCATTCAATGTCAGCCTTTGTCGTTCCAATATTCTTTCATTAATTCCGCCACCCATTCGGGTTGGCGGATTTCCCCGCGCGGCAGGAATTCCTGCATCACGGGTTTGGTGTCGAGGACGGGCGTGCCATCCACCGCGTCCAGTCCCTGAACGAAGAGCACGCTTCCTTCCCGATGTAAAACGGATACCGTCCCCAGGCCGAGTCGGTTCGGACGGTTCTTGCCGCGCTGGGCCAGGATGCCCACCTTCGGCCAGTTGGGATTATTGCGCGGGTGACGCGCCCCGCTGACGATCCTGCTCTCGTCCACTTTGTCGAAATAAAAGATGACCTCCGCGTGCGAAAAATCCTCGATGCCTTGCAAGGCTTCCTCGCCGATCTCGATCACGATCTCCGAGACGATCCCACCCCAGTTGTCATCCTCGACAGTTTTCCTCGAGTTGCGAACAAATCCAATTGGCCGAACAATAATCTCCATAACGCCTCGCCAATTACCAATTACCAATTACCAATTACCAATTACCAATTACCAATTACCAATTACCAATTACCAATTACCAATTACCAATTACCAATTACCAATTACCAATTACCTATCCGCCCACCACAACCCAAAGCGATAGCCAACCCAGCCAACCGCGAGACCTGTCACCACGTCGAGGATGTAATGCTGTCCCGTGAATAGCGTGGAGAGCGAGATGATGACCAGGATGACGATCCACAACCAGCGCAGGCGCGGATGCCACAGGCTGTAAAACAACGCCAGCAGTGCCGTGATGTAAATGTGCCCGCTGGGGAGCGCGTCGTAGCGCCCGCCCGCAATTTGGATTTGGCGCAGGAGCGCGGAGAACGCGTCTGTGCCTGTCAGCGTGGGCAAATCCACGTAAGTCGGGAACAGCACAAAGGTCAGGATGCCGAGCGAGAACGTCAGATAGCAAGCCGCCATCAACGCGCGGAAAAGTCTCGACTCCATCTTCCAGGCCGCGAAGAGGAAGGCGGCCAGCCAGAGCGGATAGCAGGCTGCGTAAGCCGCGACCCAGGCCGGCCAGATGGGGATGAGCGCGTCGAGCGGGATGCGCGGCGCGAAGCCGCCCGTCATCCACTGGCTGGTGGGGCCGTAAAGCGCTTGGATGGCGGACGCCCCCAGCAACAGCCCGATGCGTTTTGTGAAAGTGAGTTCGTTCATGCCAGGCATGATACCATGTGTTAGACTTGCCCCATGCCGGAATATTTCGAATCCCAGCGCGGCGGATTTTTAATCAGCGCCGACCCCGCCCGCCTCGACTTCGACGCGATCTGCGACTTTCTGACGCGCGCCTACTGGGCCAAGGGACGTCCGCGCGAGGCCACCGAACGCGCCTACGCCCACTCGCTCGTCTTCGGACTATACGACGGGTCCCGTCAAATTGGCGTGGCGCGCGTCCTCAGCGACACCGCCATCTTCGCCTACCTGATGGACGTTTTCGTCCACGAGGATTACCGCGCCCGCGGACTGGGCAAGTGGCTGCTCGAAACCATCTTCGAACATCCCGACCTGAAAAACGTGCGCCGCTGGATGCTCGCCACCAGCGACGCGCACGAGTTGTATGCCCGCTACGGATTCAAATCCCCCAGCCGGCCGGATTCGTGGATGGAACGCCTGAAGCCGTTTCCAGGGGAAGGTTGATTCGGGTTTTGAGAATTTCAGTAAATCACGAATTCGATTCAAACCTCCCTAACGACCCGTCACACCTGCACTGCACCAAACGCAGTGCGGTGCAAGTGTTGCGAGCGTTCTTCCCTGGCGCCGCCCGCCAGGGCAGGTGTGCGAAGCAATCTCCTCGTGGAATCGGGGATTGCTTCGTCGGGAAGTACACCCTCCTCGCAATGACGGACACAACCTGTGATCTGCTGAATTCACAATCCCGAAGGCGATGTGTTGAGCTTGTCGAAACAGATGCCATGATCGTAAACGGGCAAACATGCAGGGAACATAATCCCGAAGGCGATGTGTTGAGCTTGTCGAAACAGATGGCATGAACTTCAAATCCATGACACCCCTTGCGGTTAAGGAAGAATTATTTGGGTGTGACTAAAATCAGTTGATTGAAGCGTCGGCCTGAGCGAAGAGAAGGCTGGAACCAACCAGATTTAGTCACACCCGAATTATTTCCTGGTTGTTTGCCAGGTTCCTTATTGGTTTATAATTGAGGCATGTCGCGGTTTGAAAAAATCCTTGAAAAAGTCTTGCGCGGAGTATCTGACGCGAATATTGAATTCGATGATTTGCGCCAATTACTGCATGGGCTTGAATTTCAGGAAAGAATTCGCGGCAGTCATCACATCTACTCAAAAGAGAACGTGATGGAGATCGTCAATTTGCAAGCGAAAGGCTCGAAAGCGAAACCATATCAGGTCAAACAAGTTCGTAGTTTAATCTTGAAGTATGGATTGGCAGGTGAAAATGATCAAGTATGAAGTAATCCTTTATTGGAGTGCGGAGGACAATGCGTTTATCGCAGAGGTGCCTGAATTGCGAGGTTGCATGGCGGACGGCGCAACCTACAACGAGGCGCTGACCAATGTGGAACAGGTCGCGCACGAGTGGATTGAAACCGCACGAGAATTGGGTAGGGAGATACCAGTTCCCAGGGGCAGATTGGTGTATGCATAACAAAAACTTCCGAAGTCAATGCCGCTTCGGAAGTTTTTTATAAAGACTTTCGCTTTCACAGAGATATCATCCCTCTCCTGTAATCGCCCTTTGCAGGGTGCTTCGCGAGGAGAGGGGCAGGGGTGAGGGCTATCATTTTCCCAGCGCCAGTTTCACCGCCTCGTACACGTCCAAAATCCCATAACCGAACGCGGCATTCGGGATATTGCCCTCGAAACAGCCGTAACTCCTGTCGCCAGTGTACGCGCGCGCCGACCGGATGAGGAGCTGCTCGGTGCGGTCAATGTCGCCGATCAGGCTCGGGTCCGCGGACCAGAGCAACGCCACCGCGCCCACCACGTGCGGGCCGGCCATCGAAGTGCCGCTCATCTCGCCATACGTTCCCAGCGGCATGGACGAAATGACGTACCTACCCGGCGCGGCGATGTCGGGCTTCATGCGTCCCGAGCCGTCCACCGTCACCGGGCCGCGGCTGGAGAAGCCGACGATGTTCCCATCTTCATCCACCGCGCCGACCGAGAAGACCGAGTCGTACAAGGCCAGCGGGTCTTTCACCGTGTTGCAATCCGGCCCGTCATTGCCCGCCGAGACGGCCACGAAAATGCCCGCCGCGCGCAGGTTGTTCACCGCAGGCTCCAGCGCGGTCGGGTCACAACCTTCCAGTTCGGGACAGCCCCACGAGTTGTTCAGCACGTGCGCGGCCTTCGTTGGGTCGCCGTCCGTGAACGGATTTCCTCCGTGCGGGAAGGGCGCCAGCATGAACTGCATACAATCGAGATACAACGCCGGGTTGGCGAGATTGCGGTCGAGGTTGACGCAACCGATCCACTGCGCTTCGGGCGCGATGCCGATGCCGCCCTTGCCGAGGATCGTCCCCAGCGTGTGCGTGCCGTGGCCGCCCTCGTCGTTGGGACTGGTCGTCGCGTCCCACGGATCGAACCAGTTGTAGTCGCCGCCGCTCGCGCGACCTCGGTACTGATCCCGGATGGCGGGGTGACTCCCGTCCGCGCCGCTATCCGACTGCCCGACGACGATGCCCTTGCCGCGCGCGCCGAACTCTTCCCAAACCTTATCCGCGCCGATCATTTTGATGTTCCACTGCGGCTCGCCGCTGACGGAAGTTTCGTACCCTCGGGACGGTTCATCGGGCGGGATGGGGCGCAGGCGCGGGCTGGGGAGGACGCGATCCACTTCGGGACGCGTCGCCAAATACAGGCGGACGAGAGTCCCGCCCTGCACTTCCATTGCGTTGACGAGATAATACGGCGTGTATTTCACGCCGAAGCGGTCGAGGCTCGCGCGGATGTCCGCCTGCGATTCGTTTGCGTGCGCGGTTAACTGCGTGTAGGCGGCGGTGAGACGCGCCTCGCGGTCTGGGATCGCAGCGATGGATGAAATATCCGCCTGATCCTTGAAGATGACGAAGAGCCGGTCGCCGTAAAAGCCGGGATGTCCCGACGTGAAATACAGCGCGGCGATGCCCACCCATAACAATGCCGCGCCGACCATCGCCGCGGGTTTGCGCCAGCCTGCCTCCGCCGCGTGCTTGAAGACGGCGCGCAGGACGAGCGCCAGGATGCCCAGCAACAGGCCCAGCCCCAGCACGCTCATGGCCGCGCCCAGGCCGATGCCGGTGAAATCGCCGAGCAGGACGCTCAACTCGGTGGGGTCAATGAAAGCGAAGGCGGCCGCGGCGGCCAGTCCCGTGAGCGCCGTCCCGCCTGCCAGCGAGGGCATGAGCGCGGCGAGAGCAAAAGCAAACAAAGGCAAAGCAGAAAGCAGGATCAATTGTCCGCCGTCGTAGCCGAGGGCGGAGGCCAGCAAGGCCAGCACACCCAGGATACCCAGCGCGTCCGTGAGGATGTTGCCCGTCGTCGGGCGGTAGAGCAGGGTCGCGAACAGGCCGAGGGAAAGGCCCGAGAGCAGGGCCAGCCCAAAGTCGGGGAAAGAACCGAGCGCGCCCGCCGTCACCAGCGGGAAAATCCCGATCGCCGCGATCATCAAAGCCGCGGGAAGCGCGCGTCCGTTCCACGTCATCTTGTTGAAGCGCCACGCGATGGCCGCGCCGATGAGGCAGAGGACGATTTGCAGGAGCGACCCCAACTGGTCGTTGTGCGGACCGAGGAAGCGCAGGGCGATGGCGGGGAAGGCGGCCAGCGATGCGCCCAGCCAGCCCGCGTAAACGGGGCGGAAACGTTCGTCGCGTGTGAAATGCCACACCAACCCGATCACGAGAGTCAATATCACCGCCTGCGCGGCCAGCCCGCCCGCTTCGATGAGCGCCACCTGGCTCAACCGCAAGGCTGTGCCGAATATCTGCCCGCTGAACCACAGCGCGTAATGATAGGCCAGCAATCCGCAAAACAGCGCGGGCGCAAAGATCACGAGCAGGATGACGGGGATGGTGGAACGCGGTTTTGTTTCGATGGGAGTTTCGGGAATGGCGATGGGTTCGTTCATTGTGTCTCCATTGTTACGTGGATTACTATGTAGTGACGATTTCAATCGTCTCCAACGACTAAAGTCGTTACTACATGGAGGGAGTGATTTCAATCGTCTCCAACGACTAAAGTCGTTACTACATGGAGGGAGTGATTTCAATCGTCTCCAACGACTAAAGTCGTTACTACATGGAGGGACGATTTCAATCGTCTCCAACGACTAAAGTCGTTACTACATGGA
>Ga0210016_1002278_pt1 | contig 17524 bp, 17 predicted proteins | sample CryGeyCG2014_300_FD_185454 | JGI IMG/M metagenome (GOLD analysis project Ga0210016, IMG submission 185454) | Groundwater microbial communities from aquifer - Crystal Geyser CG02_land_8/20/14_3.00 (SPAdes) (version 2) | ecosystem: Environmental > Aquatic > Deep subsurface > Groundwater | place... | reverse complement strand
AAAACGTCTTTATAATTGGGTTCTGCGCTTAATAAAGTATATAGACAAACTGGAACGCAGTCCGGTCAACGACATAATAGGCAAACAACTATTGCGGAGCGGCACGAGTATTTTAGCCAATTACATTTGTCGGTTAGTTAATAGATAATAATTGTAGCATTTCATTTGGTGTTTTGCCATTTAGCCCGCAATGTTCAAGATTATTGTATTCGGTATTCCAGTTACTGATTTTAGCTTTTAAATCTTTTAAGGTTTTAATTTTGTTTCGGTCGTAGAACATCTCCTGGTCTGTCCGGTGGCTTCTTTCCACTTTCCCATTCTGAGCCGGCTTGCCCGGGTCGATCAGATAATGGATTATGTTCAATCTCTGGCATAAGATATCTAGCGGATGCAACCGCGGGTTCATCGGGTCGGAGCTTTTAAGATAGCCGGTATATCGGTTGGTGAAATTGCTGCCGTTGTCCGTCTTAATGGCTCGGATGCGAAAAGGAGCGATAGCAATCAATTCTTTTAGAAACTTCATTGAATTGCCGTTTGAATAGCCATCATAGATTCGCAGGTATCGCCACCGGCTCGCGCAGTCTATGGCCGTGAATTGGTAATACTGCTCGCCCGAGACCAAATCCGGCACATATTTGATGTCTATTTCCACTAATTCACCCTTGCCCAAAGGCACCTTAATATATTGATACTGCAATTTTCTGACCCGGTACTTTCTGACCAGGCCCTCCCTTTTAATGATCTTTTGGATCGTGTTTTTGTGAATTGAGATCCCTTCTTTCTCTAACTGCCATTTCAATTTCAAGGCACACCGGCCCTTGTCTTTTCTTAATTCAATGATCCTTTCTTTAATTCGTATCGGTGTTTCTCTGGGATTGGTCTTTGGCCTGGTGGACTTGGGCTCCAGTCCGGCTTCGCCGTCTCGCTTGTAAGCGTTAAGCCACCGCTCCAGGCTCCGCTGGCTATACGAACAAACTTTGACTGCATCCTTCAGTCTAATCTCTTTATTGGCAATCGGCAAAACCCATCTTAATCGCTCTTCTTTAATTGTTGTTGGCATATGGATAGACATGTTCTCAGCTTAGTAGCCAAGAACGAAAACCGCCATATGTGTGGGGACATTACCGAAAAGTATTGATTTAAACCAAGATTTTCAACCTAAAAACGTCCATGTTCACAACACCAATCCATTTGTAGACCCAGCTTACATCCCATATTCAAACCCCTATACCGAAAAGATAGCAAGTCTAGCTATCGATGTTATTAGGGAATTTGACCTACAAATAATTGATTCCTGGTATATCCTTCCTTATGTCGTGTCAGGGTATATTACTAAGACAATCACAGGGAAACCTCAAATTATGCGCCATGCAGGAAGTGATATGAGTAGGTTATTGGATTCTCCTTATCTAAAGACATTGTTTTTTTCTATCTTTAATAAGGTGGACAAAGTTATCACGTATCCGGCCATGGGAAAAGTCTTTGAATCCTACGGAGTACCAAAAGAAAGATTGTGGTATAACCTTAATATCAGCGTTGATACCGAGGCGTTTAGTCCTGAAGTAAAACCAATTAACTTATCCGAACAAACAGTAAAAGCGATAGATGACGACATCCCCGTGATAACCTACATAGGGAAAATGAATACAGTTAAAGGAGTATACGAACTGGTTGAGTCTGCAAGTAAGATTAAAGAGGATTTTCTTTTACTATTTGTAACCCAGAATACTGGACTAACCAGCTTTCAGGAATTTATTCGAAGCAGAGGGATGGAAGAGAAATCACTATTTATGAATTTTGTACCTCCATGGAAAATACCATCCATCATAAAACGATCTTCGTGTGTAGTTATTCCTGAACGGGATTTCCCGGTAGCCCAACATACCTCTATTTTATCAAGAGAGGTACTGGCTGCAGGCGGATGCTTAATTCTTAGCAAGGAACTCTACGATAAGATGAGATGGGTGGGTTTTTCTGAAAATGAGGATATACTAGTAGTTGACCCGAAAAACATTCCTGAATTCCAAACAACATTAGAAATGGTCTTGAATGAACAAAAATTTAGAGAGAGTATCAAACGAAGGGCACGATTACTCTCAGAGAAAGTAGAGCATTTTGAACAATATATTAATGACATAACTCAGCTTTACAATGAACTCCTGAGTTGATGTTAGTAATAACCCAATGAGAGAATTTTATCCCTATGTAACTTTTAAAGCTACATAGGGATTTTTATTTGCCAAAATATCCTACGGCCAGTATAATTAAAATATGGAAAAATTATATCCCAAAATAAAATTCGTTTATAGTCTTCCTTATGATCGCTTATTGTCTGGATATGAAAATAGGCCTTTTGATGAAAGGCAGGACAAAGAAGTAAAGAAATATATCAAAAGACTTCAGGCCAGATGGAATGAAATTAATAATTCAATTCTCCAAACTTTGGAAAAGGCGATTAAAAATGAATGGCAAGAAAAAGAGATAAAATGTTATGTGGTTAAACACTGTAAATATAACGGTATTTCCGCTCCTTTAACTATGAAATTAGATTTAGATCTTGATTATGTCATCGATACCTTAATTCATGAATTAGCCCATATTCTCGTTTCATATAACTTTAAAAAATATAAAATAATAGAGCAAGAGTTGAAAAAACGATTTCCGGAAGAGAATCAAAAAATAATTCTCCATATTTATATTAATTTCATCGAGCTTAAAGTACTGAAAAAAATATTTGATCCAGTTTTTGTTAATAAAATTATTAAAAGAGTGGAAGAATTTAAAGGGATAGGAAAAGCATATAAAATTGTATTAAATAAAGAAAGTGATTTAAAAAAATTATTTGAGTAAAATATTTTTTAAGTCGATCTAAGTCCCATTAAGGATTCTGGCATCGGCATGGACCAAGAAGAAATCAATATGATCTTCGGCAAATTCATGCGCGGCAAAAAAGTGCCGCGTCTCTGGACAGAGGGAGTCGGTCTCGGACTTTATGTCGCACGCAAAATCCTGGAAGAGCACAAAGGCAATGTCTGGGCCGAATCGGAAGGGGAGGGAAAAGGAAGCACTTTTTTTGTGGAAATACCGGTCTATTAAAATTTAAAATGGAAAAGTCAAAATGGAAAATGACAGTACAAAATTCAAAATTGAATTTAAAAAACGTCTTTATAATTGGGTTCTGCGCTTAATAAAGTATATAGACAAACTGGAACGCAGTCCGGTCAACGACATAATAGGCAAACAACTATTGCGGAGCGGCACGAGTATTTTAGCCAATTACATTGAGGCAAATTCCGCCAGCTCAAAAAAAGATTTCATAAATTTTTTTACACATTCTCTCAAATCCTCAAACGAATCAAAAGTCTGGCTGACCATATTAAGAGACCTCAAGAAAGGCGAGGAAAAAGAGACAGATTGGCTTTTAAACGAACTCATTGAAATATCAAATGTAATTGCATCAAGCATATTGACTCTTAAAGGAAAAAGGTGATTTTACATTTTTAATTGTCATTTTTAATTTTGATATTTCAATTTTACATTTTATACATAATCTTGACTTTTTAACAATTAGATATAAAATACAGACATGCGCAAAATGGCTAAAACAATAAATTTAAAAAATGTGGTCTGGAAAGAAGGCAAATATTATGTCGCCCAGTGCCTTAATGTTGATGTTTCAAGCTTCGGGAAAACGAAAAAGGAGGCGCTGGCCAATCTGGACGAGGCGCTGGGGCTTTATTTTGAAGACGCTAAAAATCCGCGGATTCTTAAAGTTGAGAAACCCCAATTAACAAAAGCCTCTCTCTGTTGTGCCTAAACTTTATTCCTCAAAGCAAATCATCAAAGTCCTTCAAAGCAGGGGCTTTGTTTTTGTTTCGCAAAAAGGCAGCCATGCAAAATTTCGCAAGCCGGGCAGCTCCGTTTTGACAGTAATCGTGCCTACAGACAGAAAGGAAATCCCTTTTGGAACTTTCAGATCTATCCTGCGTCAAGCCGGTCTCGGCGAGGGACACTTTAAAAAAGTATAAAAAATATAAAAACCTCCATCAATAAATGGAATTTTTTATTTTAGCTGCCGCAAGGCCCAAGTTTAAATCTGATTTTTGGAAATCTCTTTCCAGCTAAAAGATTCATACATATCCTGCAGCTTATTTCTGACATCGCTCTCATTAAAAATTTTATTGACTTCTCTGGAAATTTCTTCTGATGTTTTTTCGTCAAACAGCTCACCCTCGACAAGCATTTCTTTAATATTTTGCAGGGTGGGCCTTTTTTTATATAACCGAAAACAAAATTATACCATTTTTCAATAAGCGCATCTGACAGATCCAAAAATTTAATTTTATAAGGCAGTGCCAACTCATCCTCCATATTTATTTTATCTACCTCTGAGGCCAATAAAATGTCATCAAGCAATTTTAAACACGCTCCGATTTTCTCAAATTCCGAGGGGAAATAGATTTGTTTTGGCCACCATTGGTCCAGGGCAATATGAAACGCAAATCCCATTCTGAAATGATGGATTTTTTCTGACGAACCATCTGGGCTACTTATCTTATTTTCAGTATCTCCAAGAATATTATCAAACAACTGGCCATATGTTTTTGCATCTTTGAATGACTCTTTAAGATGAGTTAATTTTCTGTCTTGTTTGGTTATGTATCTGACATCGGGGAGCATTGAACCCAAAATCCCGTCATTTCGAAAAGACTCCGGATAGCCAATCTTGTATATGAAAAATATTGAATTGAAATTACAGATTGATACTTTTGGAGGCATAGTTAACGCATTAAAAAGATTGCGGGCAAAGCATAAAGGTAAATTTCTGCAAACAGATACTTATTATAATTGCCCAAATGGCAGATTTAAGATCAGGGAAAACAACGGAAACGATTTTGAAATAATATTTTACCAAAGGCCGGATAAAAAAGCGTCAAAAGTCTCTTTTTATTTAGTATCCAAAATAGAAAAATCTCAATTAAAAAAAGAGAAGAATATTTTCAAAGAAGCTCTCGGAGAAAAAGTTGTTGTGAAGAAACAAAGAGACTTGTGGCTTTATAAAAATACACGGGTTCATCTTGATAAGGTTAGCGGTCTGGGAAATTACCTAGAACTTGAAACAGAAGTTGAAAAAGCAGGCAAAAACGCAAAAAAAGAGCATAATAAAATTATTAATCTATTAAATCTTTCAAAATATAAAACCTGCGATAAATCATACAGCGATATGGTATTACGATAAAATTTAAAATGGAAAAGTCAAAATGGAAAAGAAAAAGCCTGGAGAGTTTCCCAGGCTTTTAATAAAAATCTTTTTATGGTTGTAAACGATTCGGGCCTCGATATAGATAGGTCACTTCGCGCACATTTTTAATTTCAAGCAAAACCATCAGCATACGCGTGAGTCCGAAACCATATCCTCCGTGAGGCGGACATCCATACTTGAAAAAGTCTAGATAGTATTGGATTGATTCTGGGTTAAGTCCCTTCTCTTTTGTCTGCTTCAAAAGAATTTCGTACCTGTGTTCTCGTTGAGCTCCGGTGGTGACTTCAAGCCCTTTCCATATTAAATCGAAGCTTTTGGTAAGAGATGGATTTTCTTCGTACCGCATATGGTAGAAGGGTCTGACAGAAATAGGGTAGTCGGTGACGAATACAAATTCATGCTTGTAGTGCTCTTTCGCATATTTGGCAAGTAACCTTTCGCCTTCCGGGTCTAAATCTCCCTTGCTACCCCTGTCGATTGTATGGCCCATGCCTTCTAAAATTTTATAAGCCTCGGCCATCTTAATCCTTGGAAATGGCACCTCTGGCACATTCACCTCTACATTAAAAACTTCCTTAATCTGTTCTCCCTGTTTTTCCTTTACGCCTTTCAATATTCTTTGAAGCCATTTTTCTTCAAGGTGCATGACATCTTCATGAGACTTGATCCATGAAATCTCTACGTCTACGCTGGTAAATTCCGTATCATGCCTTGAAGTAAAAGAAGGGTTAGCGCGGAAAACAGGTCCTATTTCAAATACCCTGTCAAAACCTGCGGCCATTGCCATCTGTTTGTAAAACTGGGGTGATTGTGCAAGGTAGGCATATCGTCCAAAATATTCAACCCTGAATAATTCAGCCCCAGATTCACTCGCACTACCCATGAATTTGGGCGAATGGATCTCTATAAAACCGTTCTCAGCCCAGAAATTCCGCATTTCCTGCTCTATGGTGGTTTGGACTTGGAAAATTAATAAGTTTGCCGGTTCCCGAAGGTCCAAAAATCTCCAATCCAATCGATTTTCTAATGATGTGTTTTTTGGATCGATCGGCAAAGGCGCCGTGGCTAAATTCAAAACTCTGATCTCATCTATGACAATCTCAATCTGTTGAAGTTTTACCTGTTCGTTTTTAATAACAACTCCGAAAATCTCAACCGCCGACTCTGGAGTAAGCCCATCGATTATTTTCTCTATAGGGTCGTCGTCGCCTTTTCTTTCGTGGATTGCCTGAATAAGCCCAGTCTGGTCCCGAACAATAACAAACTGCATCTTCTTTTGCTTGCGGATAGCATGCACCCATCCGTCGATCGCGGCCTTTTGACCAATCTTTTCCTTCAATTTTGAAATTAAAATTCTTTTCATGGCTTATATCTCCTATCCCAAAATATAAACGAATGGTTTGGAAAATGCAAGTTTGAACCCGTGTTTAAATATGCTACAATATATATAAGTCATATTAGAATTTTAATTTTAACTTTGTTAAAAATTTTTTATGCCAGGTAGTGAAAATTCGACAGGTAAGAAAGTCTGGTGGTATACTAATTTTGTCGAATACAAATTTCGTGCCTGGGTTAAAATTATTTAGACTTTATGATTTAAATTTAATATTAAATTTAAATCATAGTCGAATTTCTACTACCTGGTATGCCCTCAAAGATTTTTTCAGCCGCTTTAGTCGGCCTTGATTGCCTGCCAATAGAAGTTGAAGTTGATATGTCGCCCGGGCTGCATAACTATTCCATCGTCGGTTTGCCCGATGCCGCCGTCAAAGAATCAAAAGAGAGGGTTTCTTCGGCCATAAAAAATTCCGGCGCCTCGCCGCCCCATCATTCAAACAGACGCGTGACCGTGAACCTTGCTCCGGCTGATTTAAAAAAAGAAGGGCCAAGCTACGACTTGCCGATTGCCGTGGCATATTTGATTGCTTCGGAACAAGTGGCGCCAAAAAATATTGATTTGGAAAAATCTTTATTTCTGGCCGAGCTTTCGCTTGACGGAAAACTAAGGCATGTAAACGGAGTTCTGGCAGCCGCGCTTATGGCAAAAGAAAAGGGTTTTGAAAATTTATTTGTGCCAAAAGCCGATGCAGCCGAAGCGGCTTTGGTTGAGGGCTTAAAAATTTTTGGCGCCGAAACTTTAGAGGATTTATTTTTGCATCTGGAGGGAAAACAAATAATGGAGCAAAATCCCTTAACAGATGTTGCCCAATATTATATAGAAAGCGACTCGCCCTATGACATGGCCTACATCCGAGGCCAAGAGCATGCCAAGCGCGCTTTGGAAATTGCCGCCGCCGGCGCTCACAATTTAATTATGTCCGGCCCGCCCGGCGCGGGAAAAACTTTATTGGCCAGAACCATGCCCACAATCCTGCCGCCGCTAAATCTGCAAGAATCTTTGCAGGTGACAAAAATTTTTAGCGTGGCGGGCAGATTAAGAGAAGGCAGGCCGCTCATAACCGAACGGCCTTTCCGCAGCCCCCATCATACGGCTTCCGCTCCCGCTTTGGTTGGCGGCGGCAACCACCCAAAACCGGGCGAAATAACCTTGGCCCATCGCGGAGTTTTATTTATGGATGAGTTTCCCGAATTTCACAGAGATGTTTTGGAAGCCCTGCGCCAGCCTTTGGAAGACGGAGTGGTCACGGTATCGCGCGCCCAGGGAACGCTCAATTTCCCCGCCCGCTTCATTTTAATCGCGGCCATGAATCCCTGCCCCTGCGGCAACGCCACTAATCCTTTAAAAACCTGCATTTGCTCGCAAGGGCAGATTTCAAGATACAGGCGGAGAATTTCAGGACCGCTCATGGACAGAATTGATTTGCATATTGAAGTGCCGGCTTTAAAATACGAAAAACTGGCCAGCGAAAAGGTTTCAGAAGAAAGTTCCGCTGTCAGGAAACGGGTCCAGAGCGCCAGAGAAGTGCAGCGCCAAAGATTTGGAAACCAAAATAGTTCTGTCAATTCCGAAATGAGCATTCAGCAGATAAAAGAACACTGCCAGATTGATTCGGCCTCCCAGCAGATTTTAAAAAATGCGGTCAATACCCTGCATTTGTCTGCAAGAGGCTATCACCGGGTTTTAAAACTGGCGCGCACCATTGCCGATCTGGCAGCCGAGCCCCGAATTTTAGCCAGTCATCTGGCCGAAGCATTACAATATAGAGCCAAGGAAGAAATTTAGCAACTAGCAATTAGCCAATAGCCACTAGTACAAACAAAAAAACCCGTTAGGGTTTTTTTGTTGACTGCCTGTTTATCGCCTGACTATCATTATCGCCTTGCCCCCGATCAATGCCTGAGTGATTTTTTTGTAAGCCGAAGATAAAATCCGCTGAAAGGTGCTCTGGGAAGTATTCATCAATTTGGCGCATTCGTTTTGGTCAAGATCCCTGATATTTTTCAGCCTCATAGCTTCTATCTCTTCACTGGTCAATTCAACCACTTCCAATAACCTCAGAGGCACACCCCTGGGTTTAAAATAGGTGATATGAGGATTAAATCTGATTCTCCGGCAGAGTCTTGGTCTTGGCATTTTTGTTTATTTAAGATATTCTTTAATCAAGAAGGTTCCACCGGCTCCTTCCTTTTTTGGAAAGGAGCCGGCCTCGCGAACCTTCTTTTATTTGTCCTTGAGCTGAGAGAGACGCTCCTTGATCTGAACCATCTCGTCTTCCAGGTCTTTCAACTCTTCTTTCAGAATCTCTTTTTCTTCTTTTTCACCAGGGGGCTGATAAGGCTCAAACCAACGCCAGCCAGAACCTCGGCCGCCGCCTCTCCGCCAGGCCAGACCTGCGCCGCAAGGACCCATTCCCCAGCCCGTGCCGGGGCCCCAGCCCCAAGGACCGGTTTTGTCATGTCTTGGCATGATTATTTCTCCTTTGTTAAATTATTTTTATAAATTTCGACCTTTGCTTTTTGTCTATTATGAATATATACCCAAAATAATTCCCTGTCAAGTAGGAAAATAAAAAACCCCTTAATCGGGGCTTTTTTATTTCTCTATTTCTCTAAGAATAGTTTTTTAATAATTTCTTGCCTTTCCGGCCAGAGGGTTAGTCGCGCCTCTGACTTCAAAATGCAGATGGCAGCCGGTTGAACGGCCGGTGGTGCCCATTAACATTATCAGCTGGCCCTGGGCCACTTGTTCGCCCTGGTCAACCAAAAGTTTTGAAGCATGGCCGTAAAGTGTGACCACGCCGTTTGGGTGCTTAATTTCGATATATTTTCCATAACCGCCGTTATAACCAATGCCGTCAGACAAAATTACTTTTCCGGCGGCGGCCGCATAAACGGGTGTGCCGCAGACATTGGCAATATCAACTCCATTTGCCGCATGAATCCTGCCCCAGTCATGGCCCGATGTCGGAATAATCAGCCAGCCGGCGGGAATGGTGGAAATGGCATATTTATTGGTTGGCGTTGCATATCTTGGCGCGGCTTTCGGGGCAGGCGGCAATTCACCATCGGGAATAATCAAATAATCGCCGGCTTTGATTGTGCCCTCCAAAGACAAATAATTGAAAGCAATAATTTCCATTTTGTCACCTTTGTATTTTTTGGCGATGGAATCAACTGTATCGCTTTTGCCCACCTGCACTCGCACGCCGTTAATCGGCAAAATCATAAGCTCTTGGCCGGGCTTAATAATGCTGTATTCGCTCAACCCGTTGGCAAAAAGCAAGGTGTCGGTGTTTATGTCAAAACCCATAGCAATTTTTTCCGGATTATCCCCCTGCTTGACAATATAGGTTAAAATCTCGCGCCTGAAACCGGCAAAGTTGACTGTGCCGGAAGGATTGGCAGAAGAAACAACTGAATTGTTCTGGATAACCAGCAAATCATAATCTTCAAACTGATCATCAGCCGAAAAATCAATCTGGGCCTGGGCAACCGGCGCAATAAGCGAACCAAATACCATGGGCCCGCCCAAAACGCCATTTTGGGCAGAACTTTGAGCCGTCTGGTCAGAAGCCGAAGTAGCCTGAATTTCGCCAACCACTATTTCGCCGATTTCTTCGCCAAACAAATGGGGTTTAAGACTTTCTTCTTTGGTGCAGGGCAGACCGTACAGATCAAGGCTCAAGACAACGAAAAAAATAATGGCAAACGATGCCAGCCATTTTCGCTGTCCCCAAAAAAAGCTAAAGATCACTTGCCTGAGTGATTTGTTTGAATTTTCCGCCCCTTTTTTGGCGCTGATTTTATTTAATTTTTGAGATGTACGCACGTTATTGTACGCCTTTATTCTATCATTTTTTGCATATTTGGGTCAAGCAAACCTTCCACAGAATGTCCACCCCGTTAAAAGCTTAAACAATTGGCTTTTTTGAACCAAAAGAGTAAGCCGCAGGCGAATTCGCAAAGAAATTATCATTTAAACTCCTCGGCTGGCTGAACCCCGTTAGAGATATTTAAAGATATCTGTTTAGCAAGAATCAGAATAAATCTCTAACAGGGTGAACTTCTAACGGGGTCCACAACTAAAATTGTTAAAAGTTATTGGTTTTTAGTCATCGCAGCTGGTCTGGTCAAGGGTTTATGGTTATTAGTTAAAAACCAATTTTTAAAATTAAAAATTTGAATTTGCCATATTAAAAAGCTATACTTAGAACGCAATGACCCAAATTTTAGAATCGTTAAACCCCAAACAGCGCGAAGCGGTTATGACCACAGAAGGCCCGCTTTTAGTGGTGGCCGGGCCGGGCTCTGGAAAAACAAAAGTTTTGACGCATAGAATTGCCTATCTTATCCAGCAAGGCGTAGCTCCGCAAAATATTTTAGCCGTCACTTTTACAAATAAAGCAGCCAACGAAATGAAAGAGAGAGTGCAAAAATTATTGGCGCGCAACCGCTTTGCCAAGCCGGGCACGCCCGCTCATTTGCCGACTCTGGGCACTTTTCATTCTGTCTGCGCGCGCCTTTTAAGAAGCGAAGCTTCTTTCATCGGCTTTAAGAAAGATTTTGTCATTTTTGACGACAAAGATAGCCTCGCTTTGATAAAAAAAGTAATGAACGAGCTTGAAATTTCTGACGACCAATTCAACCCTCAAAGCATCCAAAATACGATATCAAGCGCAAAAAATGAACTGATCGGCCCTGAATTTTTTAGCCAGAACGCCCAAGGATATTTTCAGGAAGTTGTGGCAAAGGTCTTTGGGGCATACCAGACAAAATTAAAAAAAGCCAATGCCATGGATTTTGATGACCTGCTATCAAAGACTGTCGAACTTTTTTCGAGCCATCGGGAAATTTTGGAAAATTATCAGAATAAATTTAAATATATTTTAGTTGACGAATACCAGGATACAAACCACAGCCAGTATGTGCTCATAAATCTTTTAGCGCAAAAATACCGCAATATCTGCGCGGTGGGGGATTTTGACCAGTCAATCTACTCTTTCCGCGGCGCGGATTTTCGCAATATCTTAAATTTTGAAAAAGACTACCCGCAAGCACGCCTTGTCTTTTTGGAAGAGAACTACCGTTCAACCAAAAATATTTTAGAAGCAGCCCATTCAATTATCATAAAAAACGCCAACCGAAAAGAAAAAAATCTTTTCACCCAAAATGCAGCCGGTAATCCCGTCGTGCTTTTTTCTGCCAAAGACGAACAAGATGAAGGAACTTTTGTCATTGAGCAAATAAACCGGCTCAAAAAACAGGAGGGCTTAAGTTTCAAGGATTTTACGGTCCTTTATCGCACCAATGCCCAATCCAGAGCCATTGAAGAAAGCTTTTTGCGGTATGGCTTTCCTTATAAAGTCATTGGCACTTTTAAATTTTATGAACGCAAAGAAATCAAGGATTTGCTTTCCTATTTAAGATTCCTCCAAAATCCGCTGGATTTGCTAAGCCTTGAAAGAATTATTAATCTGCCGCCCAGAGGCTTGGGAAAATTTTCGGCTGAGGAATATTTAAAAATCGAGAAAATCTCGCTTTCCCAATTCACTCCCAAAAAATTAAAAGCTTTGGAAAATTTTCAAAATTTAATCTCCGATTTGCGCCAGACGGCAAAAATTTTGCCGCTTTCACAAACCTTAAAACAAATCATTGAAAAAACGGCACTCCGCGATTATTTAAGAAACGGGACAGAAGAAGGCGAAAGCCGCTGGGAAAACGTCAATGAACTTTTTACGGTGACAAAAAAATATGATCCCTTTACGCCGGGCGAAGGCTTGACCGCTTTTTTGGAAGAAGCGGCGCTTTTGTCTAACCACGATGAAGTGGAAACCGAAAAAGACGTGGCAAATTTAATGACCCTGCACTGCGCCAAAGGGCTTGAATTCCCGGTTGTCTTTATAATCGGCTGCGAGGAAGGGCTTTTCCCTCATTCCCGTTCCATGCTGGATGCCTGGCAAATGGAAGAGGAGCGAAGGCTTTGCTATGTCGGCGTCACCCGCGCCAAGCAGCACTTATATCTGACTTGGGCGCAACAGAGGAATTTATACGGCTCAATTCAGGTCAATCCGCCTTCAAGATTTTTGTTTGATATACCAAAAAACCTGATAGACTTGCAGGGAGAAGAAGGAGGATTGAACGAATATGATTTCTAAATTTAAAATGCAAAATGCAAAAATCAAAATGACAGTTCAAAATTCAAAATTTTACATTTTACATTGTCATTTTGCATTTTGATATTTAAATTTTACATTTACACAAACTATGGATCTCCTTTCTCCAAAAACAATCAAAGAATTATTAGCAAAATACGGTGCCGCGCCATTAAAAAGAATGGGGCAGAATTTTTTGATTAATAAAGGAGTGCTGGAAAAAATTATTGAGGCAGCGGGCTTACAAAGACCTGTTGAAGTCAGACTTCAACAGAAATCTCTGAAGTCTGACTTCAACAGGGAAGGCGTGGTTCTTGAGATCGGGCCGGGCCTGGGCTCGCTAACGCAAGAATTGGCCAAACGAGCCAAAAAAGTCATCGCCATAGAAAAAGACCGAAAATTCGCAAAAATTCTGAAAGAAACAATGAAGGAATATAAAAATGTGGAGATAATTGAAGGAGATGTATTAAAAATTGACATATCTAATTATATTCCCCCCTTTAAAAAAGGGGGGGTAGGGGGGATTTTACAAAAGAAAGATAAATCCACCCCAGCCCTCCTTTACAAAAGGAGGGAGTTAAAATACAAACTCGTTGCCAATCTCCCATACTATATTACCTCTCCTGTCATCAGAAAATTTCTGGAAGAAAAAAATCAGCCCAAAGAAATGATTTTAATGGTTCAAAAAGAAGTAGCCCAAAGAATCTGTGCCTCGCCCGTCCGAAGCTCCGCCGAGCGGAGCGAAGGAGGGCAAACCGCCCGCATGTCGCTTTTGTCAGTTTCAGTGCAATTTTATGCGGACCCTAAAATAATCAGCTATGTCAAAAAGGGCTCTTTTTGGCCGCAACCAAAAGTTGATTCGGCCATATTGCGGATAATACCTAAAGCGACACCGATACCCGGATTACACCCGGATGACACGGATAATAACGCCCCCCAACCCCCTCTTAAACTAAGAGGGGGAGCGAGAGAGTTATTGCCTGAGCGAGCGACGCCAAGCGGCGCGAGTCGAAGGCTATTCTTTGCTATCGTCCGCGCCGGATTTTCTGCTCCGAGAAAACAGTTGGCCGGCAATCTGGCAAAAGGCCTAAAAATAGAACGCTATATAATAGAAGAAGCGTTAAAGAATGCCGAAATCAGCCCGGCTCAGCGCGCAGAAACACTGCGCGTGGAGGACTGGATAAAGATAGTCAAATATCTAATTTCCAACAAAATTTTAAATGCCTAATGGTTAAAAAGTCCCGCTTTGCGGGACTGGACTGTCTGGCTACGCCAGATCTCGCGTAGCGAGAGAAATTGGTTATTGGAAATTGGAAATTTTAAATGGGTGTGGATAACTGACTGAAAATCGGTTATTTTTTTGTGGATAAATATAGTATAATAAGTATGCGAATAGCGTTCGCCCGGCCTTTGGCCTTGCGAAATGCTTGCCCCGTATAAAATCTTTGATTTTTGTTTGGAGCGAATGCGCACATACGAATTTATAAAAATGCCTTCAACCAAATCCAAAAAATTTAGCATTTTCGTGGCGATTTTGATATTATTCGCCGGCGTTTTGATTGGCGGTTTTTTGTTTATCAAAACCAGGGCCGGCTCGGCCAATATCAGCGACCAGTTTAACTATCTGCTCGGCAAAGAAAAAAATGTCGCGGCAGAAGATAAAAATATTGATTCCGATAACGACGGCCTGCCCGATTGGCAAGAAACAATTTATAAAACCGACCCGCGCAAACCAGACACTGACGGCGACGGATATTTAGACGGAGAAGAAGTGGCAACAGGATACGACCCTCTTAAAAAAGCGCCCAATGACATAGTGGTTAGTGCCAATTCTCAAAAACCGCGGCCTCTTCCCCAAAACCTGACCAAGGCATTAAGTTTTAAGCTAAGCCAATCAATTGTTAATGGCAAAATAAAATCTTTTAATAAAACCACCGGCCAGCCTTTAACGCAAGAAGAATTAGAACAAGAGGCCGGGCTTTCGCAAGCAATGGAAGAAGCGATTGGGCAACAAATAGACGAATTTATAATCCCGGATATTTCTGACACCCAAATAAAAATTTCCAGCCAAACCGGCCGGGCAGAGGCGCTTTCTTATTTAAACGAAATGGGCAGCGCCATTGGCAGAATCCCTAACAAAGACGAGCCGGAAATGCAGCTTTTTATAGACGCAATGGAGAGCGGCAATTTTTCAAAGCTGGAAGAAATCAGAAAAATTTATGAGCAGAGCTATAAAAACTTAAAAGAAGTGGCGGTGCCCTCTGACCTGGTTGATTTTCATAAAGGAATCCTGGGCGTGCTTTGGGTGACTAACAATATTTATGCGGCTATCAAAAACATCAGTCAGGATCCTTTAAAAACCACGATTGCCATTTCCCAATATCGGAAAATAGACGAAAGAACCAACAATTTAATCGCCCAGCTATTGGAGCGGATAAAAAAATACCAATAAATTTTTAGCATGTCTTTTTTCAATAAAAATCTTCGGTCGCGAAAATTTTTAGCCAGCCTGCTGGTTATCGCTTTTTTAATAAGCGCTCTTGTTTTTAATGTTTTGCTGCCTCCAAAACCAGCCAAAGCCTTGAACGCCACCCTGCCAATGCAGATTGTCCAATGGATTATGGAAAAAATTTGGGAGGTCAAAGACTACGCAACGCAAAATCTTCAGAAATACTACGATCAAGTTACTTCGCAAATTGAGCAATGGACCAAATTTGATATCTTGGATCAACGCGCGCTTAAAGAATCCTGGAATCAAACAAGAAAAGAACTGCTGGATGATTTGGTCAATAATATTCTTGATAATATCCAGGATACAGGCGGAGGCGAAACGGCTTTTGTCACTGATTGGGATAATTACCTCGGCGAGCAAACCGATGAATATTTCCAGGATTTTGTTAACAATGATTTATCCCAGGCTGGAATATGCGATACGTTCGGGCAAGAAGTGCGCCAAGAAATCAGCGCCGGCAATGAGCCGCCTTATACGACCCAGGCGCAATGCCCGTCAAATTATGACAGCGCTGCGCTTCTGGCTGGCACCAGCCAGGATTTTTGGGCTGATTGGCTCCAAATGATTAGGCCGGCCGGCAATCCTTTCGGCTCTTATATAATAGCTACCGATAAAAAAATAGAAAGAGAGGCACTGGGATATACCGCCGAATTTGGCAAGCTGATAGCCAATCAGGGCCATCAGGGCAACGAAAGCACGCCAGGAATCATTCAATCCTACGCGGCCCAACGCGCCAGTATGATGGACTTAGATTATTTGCTTAACTCAACTGACCTCAATGAATATTTTGGTTCGGTGATTGACGCTTTCATTAACCGGATTAGCAAAGAAGGGCTGGCTAATATGAAAACAAGCGACTATCAGCCCCAAGGCCAACCTCCTCAAGTCATATTGACCCAACCCGAAATTGACTTGGTCTACGTCAGAACCAATTATCAGGTCTTCCAATGGATTAAAGATATGGCCGGCTTGATTGTTGAAAATTTAAATAATTTACTGGCGCAACAGAAAATAAATTTGGGGCTGATGGAACAAATAAAAAGCCAGCAAGATGCTGTCCTGGCCTGCGGCAGAGGCCTGGACACTCCCTCTATTGACGCTGAATTAGCGCAAATTAGAGCCGACATTGCCAAATACGAAGCGAAGGTCAGCCAGGCAAACAATTCAACTATTCCCGCTTTTACCCAACTTTTGGCAGCGGCTGACGCGGTGATTGCGGCTGACCAAATCGGGGACCAAACAGCTGTAGAAGCGGCTCTGCAAAATTTCAATAATAAACTTACGCCGGCCATTAGCTCGCTCCAAACACTGATTGAAGAAACAACCGAGACAGACCCGGAAAGACTTCATATCAAGGCCGGCGATTATAGCTTACAGATAGTCCAAAAACAAACCGAATATTTTGACAGATTGGGAGACCCCAGGCTAAGCAGCAGGTATGATCCGGATTCTCTCTATGTTCAGCGTACGATAGAAACACAAAATGCATCCGGCATCTGCAGCTCTTGCAATCCTGAATGGAATTCCTGCTCAGATGCCTGCCTCACCGCCTGCTCCCGAGCGGGTCACTGATTTTAATTTTTTGATAACATAAAAATGGGTTTATCAAATTTCTTGAAGAAAAATAAAAAATTTTTGATAGTGGCGCTCTTTATCACAACCATTTTAACGATTTTTCTGTTTACCGCTAATAATACGGATGCCCAATCCCAAAATGTTACAAATCAATTAATCTGCTTAAAATCGCCAAGCGGCTGTTTATAAAATGCATCTATTAAACTTTTTCAATAAAAAACGTAAAAAAATTGCAATAATATCCTCTATTACGCTCGCTTTCGTTTTCTTTGTGTTTTTTATTATCTACGGTGGTCTCAAGGCAAACGCGCAAAGTAGGGATACCTGCGCGCAAGCAGGCGGTAGCTGTACTGCTCTATCAGGGAGATCAGGAACGTGTGTGTCTGGAGGGAAGCTTTCATCGGGAACAGAATATTTTTATTGTAAGGGTGAACTAACAGCTACCGAAAAAACTGCTCTGGCAATAGATGAAAAAGGAGCAGCTCTTGCAAATGCAATTATTAATGGTCTCTTTAAAATTGGTTTTAAACTAATAGACGTAGTGGCCTATGTCATATTCTTCGTTCTTGGCCAGCTTCTTGCTTTAGCCGGCCTACTTCTTGATTTTGTTCTAACAAAACC
>Ga0210016_1002267_pt1 | contig 17571 bp, 9 predicted proteins | sample CryGeyCG2014_300_FD_185454 | JGI IMG/M metagenome (GOLD analysis project Ga0210016, IMG submission 185454) | Groundwater microbial communities from aquifer - Crystal Geyser CG02_land_8/20/14_3.00 (SPAdes) (version 2) | ecosystem: Environmental > Aquatic > Deep subsurface > Groundwater | place... | reverse complement strand
AAGACATTCTCCCGGATCTGCAGCGCCCGCCTGCAAAGCCGCTCTGCCTCGTCATACTGACCCATGGATCTGCACAGCGACGCCAGGTTGTCCAGGCTGATGACGTAGGCGAGCTGGTTGTCCCCCACGACCTTGCTAAGGATGTCCAGCGCCTGTCTACAGAGCGGCTCGGCTTTGTCGTACTGACCCATGGAGCTATACAGCGAGGCCAGGGCGCTCAGGCTCGTCGCGTAGTCAGGGTGCTCTTCTCCCAGCACCTTCCTCTGGATCTCCATCGCCTGTCGGTGGAGCGGCTCCGCCTTCGCGTACTGGCCCATCAACCCGTAGAGCAAGGCCAAGGAGCTCAAGCTGACCGCGTAGTCCGGGTGCTGTTCGCCGAGCGCCTTCCGCCGGATCTCCAGCGCCTGCCGCAACAGCGGCTCTGCCTTCCCGTACTCAGCCATTGACGCGTACAGCGTGGCCAGGGAGCCTAGGCTGGTGGCGTATGCCGGGTGCTGTTCTCCGAGCGCTCTCCGCCGGATCCCCATTGCCCGCTGGCGCAGGGGCTCCGCCTGCCCATAGTGCCCTTGGTCGATGTGAAGGTTCGCCCACTGATCCAGGACTGTGAGGTGGGTTGGGTTCGCCTCGCCCAAAGCCGTCTCAAGGACCTCTGCCGCGAGCTTGAACAGCGGTTCCGCCTTGTGGAACTGGCGTAGCGCTCGGTAGGTCTCGGCGAGGTTGCCGGCGGTCATGCCGTACTGCGGCGAGTGGACCCCGAGGACGCGCTTGCGGATCTCCAGCGCCTCTTCAAACGCCTTCGACGCTTCCGCATTGCGTGCCGCAGTGCCATACAGCACGCCGAGGTTGTTCAGGGCAAGTGCATACTGGGCGTGCTCCTTGCCGAAGGTGGCTTCAAGAATGTCGAGAGCCTGCTTGTAGGAAGTCTCGGCCCGGTCCGGTTGTCCCGCAAACCGGCAGGTGTCGGCAAGGGTGATCAGCACGATCCCAACTGCCGCATTGCGCTCACCGAACCGTACCCGCAGATCCGCGATCAAGCGCTCGGCGAGGGGAATGGACTCGGTGTACTTGCCGGCTGCGTTGAGCTGCAGGACGTTCGCGTGAAGCGCGAGACCGGGGTCAGGCTGGTCTTCGCCGAGGCATGCCGACGCGAGAACGGCGCTCACCGCGAGCATAGCGCAGAGAGCGGCTTGCGGATGGCGGACCGGCCGTCTTCGGTTCATGCTTTGGGGGGCAGCACCGGGGACCACTCAGCTCACCTCCCTACTCCTGAAAGAACGGCAGCAGGTCCTTCTTCGCCTGCTGGCGCAGCACATGGGCGAGCACGAGTTCGTTGACCATAACCTCGGCGTCGGCGGTTCGGCGCCAGAAGGACGAGTTGTAGAACACATGGCCGGTCTCGGCGTTGACGCTGACTTTGCCGACGACGAACTGGTCGTTCAGCTCAGCGATCTTCTTCAGCAGTGCCGGGGGGTGGTGGTAGCCTTTGGGTACTTCTTTGATGAGAGACCAGAGATAGACGAGCTTCATGTTCGCTTCGGTGCCGAATCCCGTCTCGGACACCACCACGAGGCTGGCGTCGCCCTCGATGCTCACCATCACGTTGAACGAGCCGTCCTTGTCTTTGGTGTACATCATCTCGCTCGCCTTGAGCAGGCTCTCGATGTCTTTGGCAGCCAACGCTTCCGACGCCAAGGCGGCGATCAGCAGACCTGTCACGAGGTAGTGTGTTCTCATCTTCGAGTTCCTTTCTGTGTCCGAATTCTGTGCCGCTCGGCCGATGGGGACGAGCGCCTATGCTGCGGGGTCGATACAGGTTGGAAACCTATGCTACGGGTGGCTTGTGGGCGTCGTGGCGCACGGCTGACGGGGACAAGCCCCTACACTACGGGTACCGACTATCCACTGCCTGGCAGGTGGCGCTGTGGGATCTGCACCACCACGAGTTCTTCGACTTTGCCGTCTCGCACGCGAACCGCCAACCCCAGGTCACGGTAGAAGCGGTAGTTGACCTCGGGGTCGGTGAGCTGGCGGAAGTCGTAGTCCTGGTCAGTTAGAAGCGCATCGAGTTGGTCCTTCCCCATGCCGACGCGAAGCTCCGTCTCCTTCAGCGTGCCGAGCCCGGCGGCTCGCAGCAGGACCGCCACCGCGGGCGACTGAACGCAGAGGGCGAGCACCCGCTCCCCCGCGATCAGGTCAACACCTCGTTGCTCGTACCGGAGCCGGACGAGACTCGTTCCGCGGGCCATCGGGATCACCTTTTCCGGGCCGAGGCGGCTGGCTACGTCGGCCCGCAACTCGGCAAGCGCCACAGTCTCCTTGTCGTCGAGGCGCACGGAGGTCAGCGGCCGCAGCACCACTCGGGTATTCTCTGCGAGCTGCTCCTTCGTCTTCGAGGGGCGGCCCTGCTCCTTGCAGAGCAGCAGGTAGCGCTCATAGCCGAGGGTCCACCAAGCCGACGCCACTTCGCCCTGCCCGAGGTACCGCTCCAAGGCGTCCAGCCCTTCGGTCTGCTGGAGCTTGTCCTTGGACTGCGACATCACCAGCGACCGGTTGTAGAGCAGCGCGCCCGAGACCTTCATGGTCGAAGGCGCGCCGGGCCGCTCGCCGGCGAAGCCCAACTGCCCTTGTTCCTGCGCTTTGGTGAGCCTGGCGGCACAGCGCTCCGTCTGGCCGCCAGCGAAGTCGGCGACGCTGGCGTTGATCAGCACGGCGGCACGCGCCAACGGGTCCAACCGGGCCTCGTCGGTGGCGGCTGCGACCGCCTCGTCGAGGTACTTCGCGGCCTGGCCCATGTCCCTGCCGGCGGGCCGCACCAGGTAGGCGATGCCGAGGTTGGACTCCACCAAGGCTTGGCTCGGCTTGAGCCGCAGCGATTCCCGCAAGGCCCCGACGGCATCCCACCACAGCTCCTCGTCGATGCCGCGCACCTTGGCTTCCAGCGACTCGGGCCGCCGGTAGAACCCGCCGCACACCAGGTGCCCCACGTCGAAGCGGCGCAGATCGTCCGGGTCGAGGGCGTCGCAGTACTGCATGAGGAGCGCATAGCCGAGGTTCGCCCAGGCTTCCGGGCACGCCGGGAACTCCTTCGCGACCTGCCAGAAGCACCGTTCGGCGGCGGCGTACTGCTCGACTGCTAAGAAGACAACGCCATTGTCGAAGGCGCTCATCGTCTCCCACAGCGACGCCTGCTCCTTGTCCAGCAGCGTCAGCCGATCCTTCCACGCCGGGTGGTCGGCACTGAGCCCCTCGAACGACGAGTACTCGCCGCCGACCTCCATGAGCCGCCGAATGGCCTCGATGCCTTTGCGGAACGAGTACCCGGCGGCCAGCGCCAGTTCGGCGCCCTTCCGGTCAGCAACCAACTCTTGCTCGCGGCTGAACACCTGCTCCATGAAGGGCGTGTTCTCGGCCGCCTGAAGCACGTGCCGAAGCACGACGTGTGCCAGCTCGTGCCCCAGGATGAACGCCAGCCGGTCCGGGTCGCTTTGGACCACCTTCTCCAAGATCCCCTGCGTCACGACCACCTTCGCAGCCGCCTTGTCGCCCGCTGCTTCGGCGCAACCGGCCCAGGCGTTGAGCTTGTCCTCGTCGGGGCGGATCTCGAAGGCTGGCGGCCAGACCATGCCCTCCGGCCCGGCAGTCACCGCCAGGAGGCGCTGCGAGACTTCGTCGAGGAGCTTGCGGTTCGCCTCGGCGGCGGGCGCTTGTGCCGCCCCTGCCGTGGACTGTGACTGCGGGCAGGACGCGAGGCTCAGAATGCAGCCGAAGACCGGCACTGCAAGCATTCGCTATGTAGACAGCCTGTCGCTCATCTAAGCCCTCATCGCCCTCGCTGGACGATACCGAAGAGATCACTGCCGACGCTTCAGCTTCGCGGCGCCGAGTAGCCCGAGTGACTTCGCGTCACCGAAGGGGTTCGAGACCGAAAGCGCCCGTTTCTTCAACGTCCCCCCGGTCAGCAATCCCTGAGTGGTCCCAGCCGCCCACGACAGCACATTCGGGGCCAAGTCGAGTCCCGTTGCCGAAGTCACAGGCTTCGCAGCCGGCGCCCTCTGCGCGTCAAGCACCGTCAACTGCGGCGGAAGCAGGGCGCCCGGCACCGGCTTGCCTCGGGTGGTCAGCAGGGCGACTTCAGCCGACAGTGGCACAGTCGGGACGATCTTCTTCAGGACTCCGCCGCCAACCCCGTCGAAGCCTGGAATCGGCGCAAGCACGTTCACCTCGCCTCCGCCCACAGCCGACTTCAGGTCCTTCCGAACCGGTGACGGCACGAGGTCACCTTCCGCCGCGGCGGTTCCTACGGCAAGTGCACCAGTTAGCAACAAGACCGACCAGCCTGCTAAACGCATCGCGAGCACCTTCCCATTCTGCGCCAAGTGGGACGCCACCCAGGCAGCATAGCGCATCTGACGGCTGGACTCAAGCACTTGTTCCCGGTGCGATGCTGCCGATGGCTTGGGATTGCCCCCATGGTCGACGGCGCGCCCACCAACGCGCACTCCGCTTCGCTTCGAGCGCTACTACGAGCGGTTTTGGGCGCAGTACACGTATCCGTCCGCGCCCACGAGCAGCACCGACGCCTGGCCGTTGCCCCCGACGTCCGCGATCGCCGGTGGGCCGACGCTGGTTGGGAGGTCGAGGTCCCACTCCACGCGACCTGCCTTGCCGTCGGCGCCGGCGCCGAGGCAGTACAGCTTCTTTCCCAGCACGAAGATCGCTTCGTCGCGCCCGTTGGAGTCGAGGTCGGCGCTGACGGCTTCGCCGGGTGTTCCGTTCGCAGGGAGGGGCAGGCGCCACTCGATGGCGCCCGTTGCCGCGTCGTAGCAGCGGATTCCGTCGTCGCGGCCCGGGACCGCAACGTCGTAGCCGAGACCGAGGACCTCGGTTCGGCCGTCGCCGTCGAAGTCGCCGACGGCTGGGTAGCCGGTGGTGCTGTGGTCGAGGGCGTCCCACCAGACGAGGCTCCCGTCGGTGCGGATCAGCCCGGTCATGGAGCGGCGGGTGGTGGCGAAGAAGAGACTTGCCTTGCCGGTGCCGTCGAAGTCGCCCGCCACGGGCAGCCCCCAGTAGATCGGCTTCGCGGGCACCGCGTCCCACGAGGCGTCCTTCGCCAGGAGGTCGGCGCCGGTGCTGCCCTTGAGCAGATACAGGAGGCTCGGGTGGAGCGACGCGACGTCGTCCAGACCGTCGCCGTCGTAGTCGGCGAGGGCGAACGGCGTCCCGCCGACGCCGCGGTTGCTGAGCTGCCGGTCGCGGTGCCACAGGGCTTTGCCGTCGCTGCCCGAGAGCAGGTACGTCTCCTCGCTGTGCATCATCGACCGGCGGACGGTCACCAGCACATCCTGGCGCTGTCTGTTGGTGAAGAACCCGGTCTGCCACAGGATGATCCCGCCGGTGTTCCACACGGGCGGCGTGCCGGGGATATCGGGGAAGTCATGGCGCCACAGTTTGCGACCGTCCAGCCCGGCTGCCGCGAGTCGCGCGCAGCCGGTGGGCGCGGCCGTGGCGTACACGAGCTGTCTGCCGCCCGGCGACAACTCGCCGACCACCGGTCCCAGCGTGTTGGGCCAGTTTTCGCCCTGCCCTCGCCCGCGAAGGCGCCAGCGCTCGTGAGGCGGCTCGTCTCCGCGCGGCGGGCGGAACGCAGCCAATTCGTCTTCGCCCCCTTGAGCAATGACCGTCGGCCCGTCCGCCTCCGACGCGACCACTGCCGTCCCCGGTCGCACCCCTCCTGGCTTCGAGCCCAGCTCCTCCGCTCGGCCGGACGTGACGGCGAGGGTCGCCTGCTGACCGGGCGCGGTGCTGCACCGGGCGAGCAGGGCGCCGGTCGCGTCCAGCGCAACTGCCTCGAGGTGTGGACCGCTCACCGACGTGCCGCTGGCGAAGCCGTCCTTGCTCCACGCTGCTACTTCGAGGCGTGTTCGTTCGGCGAGAGCATCCCGGACGCCCCGACTTGTGGGGGCGCCTTCCGCTCCGGTGCTGAACAAGTCCGGACGTCCGAGGGGGGCGGTCTCGTCGGCACGGCGCCGCAGCACCACCGTAGCGCGTCCGTTGACGAGTCGGCACAGCACGTCGCGCTGACCAAAGGTCGCGGCGCTGTTGACGTGGAGCGGCATCGGCCGGTCCCACGTCGCCCAGCCGGCGCGGTCGTCTTGCCAAAGCACCGCCGGCTGCCCGCCCTTGAGGCTGCGCACCAAGACCGGGCCGTAGTCGGGAATGCCGCTGCCGTTGGTGCGCGTGGTGAGCAGTTCGGTGACGCCATCGCCCTCTACGTCGGCGAGGCCCTGCACGAACTCGTCGGGCAGGTCGGCGCGAACGGCCCCGGTCATCCCGTCAAACACCAGGGCATGCCAGCACCCGTCGCCCGTCTCGTTGTACAGGTTGGCGACCACCTCCAGCTTACCGTCTCCCGCCACGTCGGCCGCGGGGTCGGGCAGGACGCGCAGGATCTTCTGCGGGTTCGAGATGTCCAGCTCGATCTCGCGTTGCCAGAGCAGGGCCAGCTTGCCGTCCCGGTAGCCAAGCACGTCAATGTGCTTCGCAAAGTCCGCCTGCACCACGAACTCGCTCTTGCCGTCGCCCTCGAGGTCGTAGACGCCGAAGAAGCCGTAACTGCGCCCCGCCGTGAACCGGCAGCGGTCCTTGATCTTCCCCCTGCGGGCGTCCACAACCAGCAACTCGGACCACGGCAAGAGCGCCACTTCAGGGCTGCCATCGCCGTCGAAGTCGCCCACAATGGGCAGCGCCTGGAACAGCCCGTCGATGGGCTGGGTCTCCCAGACCTTCTCCCACTGACCGTTCCGCCAGGCGAAGCACCCTCCGCGAGACGGCTGCCACTGCCCGTTGACAGTGGGTATGGCGAAGCCGGTCTCGAACTCCAGCTTCTCCCAGCCCGGCGTGTCGGGCAGCACGTCAGCGTAAGTCCCCTGCGTCCCACGCGGGACCGGCTGGAGCCGGCCGGCGATCACCCCCTGCGGCGGCGCCAGCCCCCAGCGCACGCTGTCCAGGGGCGCAGGCTGGCTCGGCGGCTCCGCGCCGGGAACCACAGTGGAGGCGTCGCCCCCCTCCGGCGACACTGTTAGCAGCGTCTCCATCGAGCCCACAAAGTGCTTCCACGCGACACGCGGCTGAGTCAGCCGCCCCTTCGCCCGGGACCGCCCGTCGAGCGTCGCGTTCCCGCGATAGCAGACCCACTCGCCCGGGGCCGGGAACGCCTCAGCGATCATCGCCCCTCCCTGCGCGAAACAGAAGACGGTGGCCGAGACGATAATCGCGAACTTCTGGAAGTTCGCGATTATGCTCGCCCGGCGCGCGGCGTCTGCCGGTGGAAGCGGGACTGCCAGACCGTAGCCGCCGGCGCCCAGCCGGTGGATCCATTTGTCAGGCGGCAGCCACGCGCTGGCACGCGCAGCTACGACAGGCCGGTGGTGGCGAATGCCACGGCGTGTGTGCGCGCCGGTGGCTACGGACCTCAGGAAGTCCGAGAGGCTCGTCGGTTCGTCTCCTTGCTGGGTCCCGGCTCCTGTCATCCCGCACCCGTCTTCTGCGCGAACGGCCAGCCGCGCTTCTTGTCGATCTCGCGCCGGCTGCGAGTCTTGTAGTCACGAAGTTCCTCCAGGCCGTACTGCCGCGCAAGTTCCCGGGCGCTGACGCCGGGACGCTTGGCCTTCAGCACGAACCACTGCTCGCGGTCGAGCCACTTCTCCTGCAGCACGTCGTCGGGGTGTTCCTTCAGCAGCTTGTCGCGCGGGCCGATGTTGAAGTTCTGGTGGTAGATCCCGCGGTCCAGGTCCAAGGTGATCCGGGCGACGGCGAGGTCGTCGCTGCGTTCGTCGAGGATTCGCTCACCGGTTATGTCGTAGACCTGGCAGTCGCCGCTTTGCGTAGCCGTGACTATGTAGAAATGGTGATTCAGCGCGTGCGCCTGAAGCTGTGTGCCCGCGGAGTAGGCGCTGGGCCACACGACGAGTTCTGCGCCCTGGTCGGCCAACCGCTGCCATCCCTCAGGGAAGTTGGCGTCGAAGCAGATGGCCATGCCGACGCGGCCGAAGTCCGCCTGGTACACCGGCGCTTTTTCGCCGACGCTGACGGGCGGCTTCACGTCGAACTCGCTCCAGTACGGGTACACCTTGTCATACACGCAGACTACCGCACCGCTGCGGTCGAGGAGCACGCCGGAGTTGAGTCGCCGGTCGCCCTCGTGGCGGTCGATGGGGCAGCTCACGTAGGTGTGGTGCTTCTTGGCCAGCGCGGACAGCGCCTGGATCGTCGGCCCGTCCAGCGTCTCCCACTGGTCTCCTTGCCCAAGCCACGTCTCCGGCAAGGCGATCAGGTCGGCTCCCTTGGCGCCCTCCCGGTCGACCACGGCGGCGATCTCCTCGCGAGTCTTGCCTCGGAAGCAGAGGCTTACCACGCGGACGGGCCGACCGACCTCCCCCGCTCCTGTCTGCGCTGCATTCGTCCTGTTCGCCTCCTCAGCGTTTGCCGGACCGATCCCGTGGTTCAGTGCGATCAGCGTCGCCAGAGCGGCAACGCGCACGTTGGCAGACATCAGTGTACTCCGTCAGTCCCCTGGGAGGGGAGTTGGTCGCGTTGTTCTTCGCGCGCGAGGGCGCTCCTTCCGGGCGTCGGGGCACGCCGCCGGAAGGAGCTTGGGACGGAGCTAACGAACAGACTCGGGAACGCCGAGGGACTCCTGTCCGGCTCGTCCGGCAGGGGAACCCGTTTTCCCGAAGGACACAGAACATGAACGGCACCGACGATTGGACCAAGCGACGCGCACACTGCCTTCGACGTCTCGACCATCGCGTGTCCGCGTGGGTCTGGACGGTCGGACTTCTGTGCGGCGCCGCCTTCGCCGGCGAAGCGGCCCTGCCGGAGCTTCCCTCCGACCCCGCCTTCTGGCAGCACCTTGACACACTGCCGCCGACACCCAAGGGAGCGGGCTACCTGCCCGGCGTCGCGTCGGGGAAGTACGTCCACTTCCGGTACCCGGCGCCAAACCCGAAGCCTGCACGGTACCGGATCAACCTCGACAACATCGTGGCGATGCGCGGGGGCGGCACGTCGTACCAGGTTGAGGTCCATCTGGACTCGGAACAGGGGCCGCTTCTCTACAAAGGGCCGAAGATCACCGCCGACGCCGCCTTCAACGCCGAGGACCTCTCGCGGCTGGACGCCACCGAGTTGCTGACGGAGGCGCACGTCAAGCAGGGCTATGTAGACGTGTGGGTGACCGCCTGGGTGGAGGGCGACACGTGGACGACCTACAAGGATGACGAGGGTACTCGCTGGGACCTCTACGCTCTGGTGCCCGACCCGGAGGCGTTCGCCCGTTGGGACCGGCTGCAACGCGAGCGGGCGGAGATGCTCCGCCGCGGGATCTGCGTCATTCCGCAGCCGCAGCAGATGACGCTCCACCCGCAGGACTTCCGCGTCGGCAAGGAGACGACGGTCGCGCTTTCCGGGTCGGCGGCCGCGGACGACAAAGCAACTGCCGAGGCACTTCGCCAGGAACTAACTCGCCGGTCGGGCGGCGCCGTGAAGCTGGCGAGCAAGGCGACGAGCAACCAGGTTCGCTTGGTGCTCGCCGACAAGGGCGACGCACTCGCGAAGGCCGTCGGCTTCGCGGTCTCACAGGACCTGGGCGAGCAAGGCTACGCTCTGGACGTGAAGAGCGACGGCGTCGTCGCGGCGGCGCACACGACTGTCGGCCTCTACTACGCCGCCCAAACGCTCATGCAGCTTCTCGGCCGCGACGGCAAGGCGACGGTGGTCCGCGGCGTCCGGGTCGTCGATTGGCCCGACCTCAAGTACCGCATGATGCAGTACGACGTTGCCCGCGGGAACACCGTCAACGTCGACTACTGGAAGCGCTGGATCCGGGAGCTGAGCCGGCTCAAGGTCAACCAGCTCATGCTCTACATGGAGGCTGACTGGCACTCGCCTAAGTACCCGTTCCTCGGCCGGCCCGACACGGTCACCCCCGAGAAGGCGCGGGAGCTGGTGCCCTACGCGAAGCGGTACCACGTGGAGCTGGTGCCGCAGGTCGAATCGCTGGGCCACGCCGACACGCTGCTGGGGCACGAAGAGCTGAAGGACCTCCGCCTGGCCGGCGGGCGGTGGGCGATCTGCCCGAATGCGGAGCGCACACTGCCGGTGCTCGACGACCTGTACGGCGAGTTGAGCGACGCGTTCCCGCAGTCACCGCTGTTCCATGTGGGCGGAGACGAGGTGTGGGGATTCGCCGCCGATCCGCGCTGTGCCGACTTGGTGAAGCAGGTCGGAGAAGAGGGCGTCTACGCCTTCCACCTCAACAATCTACAGAAGCTGCTGGCCAAGCGCGGCCGGAAGCTGGCCTTCTGGGGCGACGAAGTGCTCGCCTTCCCGAAGGTCGCCGACGCCCTCACGCGCGACGCGGTGGTGTTCGACTGGCACTACGGCAACCAGCAGGCGTATCCGTCGATCAAGTTCTTCCTGGACCACGGCTTCAAAGAGATCTACGTGTGCCCGGCGGTGCATGGGTACTTCGACGTGTACCCGCAGTACCGGCTGGCGTTTGGCAACATCAGCGGCTTCACCCGGGCGGGTGCGGAGCAGGGCGTCGAAGGGGTTTGCTGCACCACGTGGGGCATGAACCGCGGCGGCAGTGCCGAGAACTACCTGTACGGACTCGCCTATGCCGCCGGGTGCGCGTGGTCGTCGAAGGAAACCGACCGCGCGTTCTTCGACCAGCGGTTCCCCACCGTGTGGCTGGGCGTCCCGGCTGCGGCCGACAACGCGGCGGAGGTCGACCGGGCCTTCTGGTTCGCGTGGCGCGGTGAGGAACAGGCGCCCTTCTGGCAGCGGCTGTTCGAGGTCTCGCGGCTCTTCTTCGGCCCGTGCGACGGGTTCACCGACAAGCTGAGCGACGACGACCGCGCCCGGCTGGCGCGTGAAGCGCAGGCGCTGGGCGGGTTGTGCGGGGAAGCCTTGGCGTCAATCGGGCGGCTGCGCAAGGCCGCCACCCGCAACACCGCGACCCTCGACGCCCTGGAGCACGCCGTCCGCGTGCACGGCTACGTCGCCCGCAAGCGCCTCGCACTGTGCGCGTTGGCCGCTGCTTACCGGGCCGCCTACCTCAAGCAGCCGCGCGACGCCGCGAAGCTGCGCGGCATCCTGGCGCAGGCGCTCGAAGCACTGGGCTCTACACATCGTCCTCAACCGAGAAGTTGCCCGACGACCTGACGCCCGTGGTGGTCGACGAACACCACGCCTTCACCGGCGCCGCCGACCGGGACAACCGCTACCACCTGAAGGTCGAGCAGCTCCAACCCAACACGCGCTACTTCGTCGTCGGCCTCGTCTACAACCAGCGCGAGTTCGACACCGTCGGCGACGTGTGGCTGCGGCAGGCGTGGGGGGAGTGAGCGAGGCCCAGCACGTTGCTGGGTCTGCTGCTGGAGGGTTCCTTGCTCTGTACTACTAACGCTCAGAATCTTGTTCTCTTGCGAAGATTCCGTCCAAGTTGGGGCGAATCGTAGGGCGAGGCCTCCGTCCCCGCCGAGCTGTGCTTCTTGCGCAGGCTGTGTGCGAGACAGTCACCGCGGCGGGGACGGAGACCTCGCCATCGCAGCGGCTCGGAGGGCGTTTGGTTGCGGCTCTGCCACGATGGGTAGGGCGGCCCCAGCCTTCCCCCGAAGAATCAACCCAAAGGACCGAACACATGCCGTCTCGCAAACGCCCTCCGACGGACCCACCGACCGCCTCCAAGCCGACGACTGGCGCCACGCCCAAGCGCCGCCAGCTCTCCCGCACGCACAAGCCGGCCGAGTTGACGTTGGAAGAATGGCAGGTGGCGCTGCGGCGGGAGTTTGCACAGGACCAGGACTTCCACCTCAAGAACTTGGCTGGGCGCACGGTGTTCTCCGACTTCGCCGTCGGCAACCCGAAGACGAAGCAGAGCTATCGCGTGGCCATTCGCGGCGAGGGGCTGGGCGTCAACTACTGCGCCTGCCCCGACTACGCAACCAACACCCTCGGCACGTGCAAGCACATCGAGTTTGTGCTGGCACGCTTGCGCGAGAAGCCCTCCGCTGCGAAGGTGCTGACGCGCGGTTACCAGCCGCCGTTCTCTGAGGTGTACCTGCGATACGGCGATCAACGGCAGGTGGTGTTCGCGCCGGCAAGACGAGCGCCGGCGAAGCTGCGCGAGTTGGCGGCGGGCTACTTCGATGAAGCGGGGCTGCTGCGCGACGATGCCCTGCTGCGGTTCGATGGGTTCCTTGACGCCGCCCGGCGCCTCAACCACGAGGTCCGCTGCTATGACGACGCGCTGGACTTCCTCGCCGAGCGGCGCGACGCCGAGCACCGCTGGCAGTTGATCGACGCCCGCTACGGCGACGGCGGCGAGGCGTTGGACGGGCTGCTCAAAACCAAGCTCTACCCCTACCAGAAGGAAGGCGTCCTGTTTGCCGCCAAGGCCGGCCGAGCGTTGCTTGGCGACGAGATGGGCCTCGGCAAGACGGTGCAGGCGCTGGCGTTTGCCGAGCTGATGGCGCGGGAGTTTGGCGTCGAGCGGGTGCTCATCGTCTGCCCGGCGTCGCTCAAGTACCAGTGGAAGCAGGAGGTCGGGAAGTTCACCGACCGCGACGCCACTGTCATCGAAGGTCTGCTCCACCAGCGACGCGCGCTGTACGCGACCGACACCTTCTTCAAGATCGTTAACTACGACGTCATCCGTCGCGACCTGCCGGCCATTGCCAAGCTCTCGCCCGACGTGGTGATTCTCGACGAAGCGCAACGCATCAAGAACTGGGAGACGATCACCGCCGCCCACGTGAAGCGGATCGAGTCGCCCTACGCGCTGGTGCTCACCGGCACCCCGCTGGAGAACCGCCTTGAAGAGCTGTACTCGATTGCGCAGTTCGTCGACCGGCACCGCCTCGGGCCGCTGTTCCGGCTGCGGGCGAACCACCAGGTGCTCGACTCGGAATCAGGCAAGGTCGTGGGGTACCGAGACCTCAACTCGTTGGGCGAGACCCTCAAGCCGGTTCTGCTGCGGCGCCGCAAAGCCGGCGTGCAGTTGCAATTGCCGACGCGCACCGACAACAACTACTTCGTGCCGATGACCGGGCCCCAACGGGATATCCACGAAGAGAACAACGAGATCGTCGCCAAGCTTGTCCGCAAGTGGCGCCACCACAAGTTCCTGTCCGAGAGCGACCAGCGCCGGTTGACCATCGCCCTGCTGCGGATGCGCATGTCGTGCGATAGCACCTACCTCGTTGACCACGAAACCCGACACGGGCACAAGGTGGGAGAACTGACGACGTTGCTGGGCGAGCTGCTGCAGGAAGACGGCGGGAAGGTGGTGGTGTTCAGCGAATGGCGGCGGATGCATGAACTGCTCCTTCCCGAACTGGAGTCCCGGGGCTGGGCGTACGAGTACCTCCACGGCGGCGTCCCCTCCAAGAAGCGCAGAGACCTGCTGACTCGCTTCCGGGAGAACCCCGACATCCGGGTCTTCCTGGCCACCGAAGCCGGCGGCGTGGGGCTCAACCTGCAGACCGCGGCGACCGTAGTCAACTTGGACCTGCCATGGAACCCCGCCCGGCTGGAACAGCGCATCGGTCGCGTCCACCGGCTGGGCCAGCGACGCAACGTGCGCGTGGTCAACTTCGTCTCGGAGGGCACCATCGAGCACGGCATGTTGGACGTGCTCCGGTTCAAGAGCGACCTGTTCGCCGGCGTTCTGGACGGCGGCAAAGACGAAGTGTTCCTCGGCGGCACGCGGCTGACCAAGTTCATGGAGACCGTCGAGTCCGTCGCCGGCGCCATTCCCGAGACCTCCCCCGAGCAGCCCGCCGACGAAGAGCCCGAGCCCGCTCCGCCAGCCGCCCCCAGCCCAACGCCACCGCCGCCGACCGCTGGCGAACGCCAGCCTGCGCCCACTCCCACACCGTCTCCCGCCGAGGCACTCGCGCCCGTGCTCACCGCCGGCGCGCAGCTCCTCAAGGCGTTGGGCGACTTCGTCGAGACCAACCGGCAACCGGGCAAGTCGCTGGCCGAGTCCTTCACAGAGACGGATCCGGAGACCGGCCGCACGTACCTCAAAGTCCCACTGCCCGAACCGGAGGTCGTAGCAGGCCTGGCGGCGGTTGTGGGGCCGTTGCTGGCGTTGTTCGGCGGATCGGTTCAGTCGGCCGCGGATCGGGAGTAGGCGGGGGTCCGTGTCGATGCCCTGAGGAAAGGGCCTGAACCACTACAACTCGAAGGCGCCGAGGCTCACAAAGGCTCTCTGGCCCTTCTTCGTGGCCCTTCGAGCCTTCGTGCCTTCGTGGTTACAGCCCGGCGGCGACAGCCCTTCCTCAAGCCCCTCAGCCCGCCGGGATCATCTTCAGGCACACAGGCTGCGAGACGTTGACCTCGTTGCCGGTCGGGATGAGCTTGCCTGTCTCCTCGTCGATCCGGAACACGACGATGTTGCCCGTGTCCTGGTTGGCGGCCAGCAGGAACTTGCCGGTGGGGGCGATTGCGAAGTTGCGGGGGATTTCGCCTCCGCTCGACACGCGCTCGACGAAGGTCAGCTTGCCGGTGGGCTCGTCGATTGCGTAGACGACCAGGCTGTTATGGCCGCGGTTGGAGGCGTAGACGAACCGGCCGTTGGGGTGGATGTGCACGTCGGCGCAGAGATTGAAGGCGTGGAAGTCTTCCGGCAGCGTCGGCACGGTCTGTAGTTCGGTGAGCGCGCCCGTTGCGGCGTCGTACGCGAACTCGGTCAGAGTCGCGTTGAGTTCGTTGAGTAGGTACGCGTATTTGCCGTTGGGGTGGAAGTCGAAGTGCCGCGCACCGGCGCCGGGCTTGGCCTGCGCGAATGGCGGCTCGTTGGGGACCAACCTGCCTTGGGCCAGGTCGAGCTTGTAGATCATCACCTTGTCGAGGCCCAGGTCGCAGGCGTAGGCAAAGCGATCACCGGGGTCGGGCGTGATGGAGTGCGCGTGCGGACCCTCCTGGCGTTGCGGGTTGGCGCTGGAGCCTTCGTGCTGGATTGCGCAGGTCGCCTCTCCCAGTCGCCCGTCTTCCTGGACCGGGAGCATCGCCACGGTGCCACCGCCATAGTTGGCTACCAGCACGTACTTGCCGCTGGGCTCGACCGACACGTGGCACGGGCCGCGGCCCCTCGACTCCTGCTGGTTCAGCAGCGTCAACGCGCCGGTCGCCGGCTCAATCGCGTAGGCACTGACCCCGCCGGTCGGCTTCCCCTCAAAGTCGCCGACCTCGCTGACTGCATAGAGGAAGCGTTGACTCGGAGGGATCGCGAGAAACGTCGGGTTCTTGGTCTCGGCGACCAGGCGCGGCGCTTCCAGCTCGCCGGTGGCGAGGTTGAACCGGCAGACGTGAATGCCTTTGCTGCCGTCGCCGGTGTAGGTGCCGATGAACACGAGCATTGTGGCGATCTCCTTCATGGGTACGCTCCTGTTGGTTAGTGGTGAGTTGTGATCGGTGATTGGCGACGAAGTGACCAGTGACCAGTGATCGGTGACCAGTCACCACTCACTACTCACCAATAACCACTCACCAGTCACGACCCGACCGCAGGTCCCGTCTGCTACCCGAGGTCCGCCGCTTCGACAGCCGCCTTCGTCTTCTCCAGACCGATGCGCAGCACTTCGGCGGGGTCGCCCTGCCAGTAGGCCGGGTTGAAGAGTTCCAGCGAGAGTACGCCGCAGTAGCCGATCTCTTTGAGCAGGTTCAGCACGCGGCTGAGGGGCGCGACGCCGTCGCCGGGGTAGACGCGGTCCGCATCGCCGATGGTCTCGCGCGGCGGGTCGGCGGGGTAGTCGTTCATGTGCAGCAGGCCGAGGCGGCTTCCGTTCAGCAGCGGGAGCGACTCGAAGTCGTTGCCGCCCTTGTACAGGTGGTAGACGTCGAGCAGGACGGAGGCGTCGGGATGCTGCGACTCATAGGCGACGTACATCAACTCGCCCAGCCGAGACAGCCGCGGCGCGAAGCCCCACAGCTCCAGCAGCGGGGTGACCCCGACGCGCTTCCCGACCTCGAGCATCGCGGCGTAGCGTTCGGCAAAGGCGTCGAGGCACACGTCGGCGACTTCCCCAAATGGCGGCGCCGCAATGGCGCAGCCGCCGAGTTGCCGGAGCATGTCCATTTCGCGCTTGGCTTGCTCCAACCCGGCGCGGCGTTGGCCCTCGTCGTTGACCGCCCAATGGTGGAACGCGATGCCGCCCACGACCCTCAGCCCCCGGTCCGCCAGCCGCTTGCCCAAGTCGCCAAGCGTGCCGCCGGCCGCCAGATACGTGTCCAACTCAGCAATCCACGGCTCAATGCCCATATACCCGGCCTTCGCCGCCAACTCGATGATCTCGACGATGCCCAGCTCAAAGCCCTTGATCGTCGAGGTGTTCAGCGCGTAGCCAAACGGGTGCTTGCAGCCACAGCATGGTTTGTTGCTCATTGCGGTTCCTCTCAGGGTCTGTGTGTTCGCGGGCGACAACTGCTCAGTTGCACCTGCTTCCGGCGGGTCCGGGAAGGGATTCCCGTCCTACATCCTGCCCGTAGGAGCGGAATCCCTTCCGCGACCAACTTGTCAGTACCGCAGCAGCAGCTCCAGCATCTGCCTGTCGAGCTTGTGCCCTTCCCAGTCTTCGTACTGCACGTCTGCGCGGCCGCTATCCAGGATGCCGAAACTGCCGCGGAAGTTCCAGAGGGCCCAGCCCCAGCCGGCTTTCTGCCAGTTGGCCAGGCTGTCTTCCATCCAACGGAGGACCACGTCGTGGGGCGTTTTGTTGAAGGCGCCGAACTCGCCGACCATTGCGCCGATGCCTTGCGATTCGGCGTTCTTCCACGGCTCGATCATGGTGCGCCAGAGCCAGTCGCGGTCTTCGTAGGCGGTGCCGCCGAAGGCGCCTTCGGGTCGGCCTGGTTCGTAGCGTAGCGCTGCCGGCTTCTGTCCCCAGTCGTTGAGCAGCGACAGCGTCGCTTCCTGCGGGTCGCCGGTGCGCTTCGCACCCAACTCCGATAGCTGCATCCAGTCGCCGTCGGTGACGTGGACGCGGACCTGCTCGGTGCCTGCGGGGACGAGGGCTTCGTAGTCCCGGTCGTACTCGTTCTGGTAGATGCCCCACTGCTCGCGGAATACGGCCTTGTTCCACTCGCCTTCGCCGGGTCCGCAGACGAAGTCTTTGTCGAGCACCGTTTTGCCGTCGGCGTCGACGATCAGATGGCTGCGCTGGGACACGCTGAGCACGTGCAGCCGCAGCGTCGTTTCGCGGTCGAAGGGGCCGTCGAGAGTGAGCGGGGTCTGCCACTCGGATTTCATGGCGCCGTACAGCGTGCCGTAGGCTTTGAGTCGCGGCCACGTCGGCAGCGGGTACTTGTGGGCTCCTTCGTAGCCGCGAGCGCCAAGCGAGTGGGCTCCTTCGTAGCCGCGAGCGCCAAGCGAGTGGGCTCCTTCGTAGCCGCGAGCGCCAAGCGAGTGGGCTCCTTCGTAGCCGCGAGCGCCAAGCGAGTGGGCTCCTTCGTAGCCGCGAGCGCCAAGCGTGTGGGCTCCTTCGTAGCCGCGAGCGCCAAGCG
>Ga0210016_1002259_pt1 | contig 17624 bp, 26 predicted proteins | sample CryGeyCG2014_300_FD_185454 | JGI IMG/M metagenome (GOLD analysis project Ga0210016, IMG submission 185454) | Groundwater microbial communities from aquifer - Crystal Geyser CG02_land_8/20/14_3.00 (SPAdes) (version 2) | ecosystem: Environmental > Aquatic > Deep subsurface > Groundwater | place... | reverse complement strand
CGAGTTTCGGATTTGTGGAGAAAATCAAAGTGATGGGAACAACTCATGCGGCTTTCGCTTTGTTATGCTATTACCTTATCGCCTACCTCGCAGAACTGCCTTTCAATGCACCAATGGTTTTAATTCTACTTGTCGCAGGAAGCCTCTTACCAGATATTGACCATCCTAGAGCCTTTCTAGGTCGGCAATTCTACTTGCTTAGACACAGTTCTAGAGGTGTTAGCAAGTTTGTTGTTCACAGAGGAATTGTTCACAGCCTTTTGGCTGCTTTGGTAGCAACAGCGGTTGCTTGGATTATCGCCATTTTTTACCGTTGGGAAACATTGGTTGTAATAGGCTTTTTCCTGGGGTTTATATCACATTTAGCCGTAGACTCACTTAACCCAGCAGGCATAACATGGCTGCAACCCTTCAACAAAGCAAAAATAAAAGATGGAATAAGAACGGGCTCAGTCATGGAAAAATTGCTTTTCCTTCTAATAATTGCTGCCATCTCTGCAATAGTTTATACCGTTCATCCCGAATGGTTTAACATATTCTCGGGATAGGGTCTCCCACAGGTCTAGCGATTATCCTTTTTCCGCCAACAACCGTCTGCATTGCTACGCCTGTGAAATCTGCTGTTGCTTCGCCTATAACTTCTGCTTCTTTCCCTTCTTTTGTTGTTCTCAAAAGTTCCAAGACTTCTTCAGCCTTTTCCTTCACTATGCCTATGATTATTTTTCCCTCATTTCCAACTTCAAGGGGATCCAATCCCAGCATTTCGCATGCTGCCCGCACATCCTCCCTAATTGGAATCTTGTCCTCATGAATGAGTATGCCTACGTGAGATTTGTCGCTGAACTCGTTTAGGGCGTCTGCTAAACCTCCACGCGTCGGGTCTTTCATTGCATCTATGCCGCCAACTTCGCCGAGCAAACGCTGGATTAAGCGATTTAAGGGTTTAACATCAGACTTTATGCCGCTTCCAAAACTTAGCCCTTCTTGAGCAGATAAGACGGCTAAACCATGGTCGCCAACCGTTCCAGACAGTATTATTTTGTCGCTTGCCCTAAGGTTTGAGTCTAAAATCCAGCGTGTCTTAAAGTCCCTTTTAAATCGCTTAACAACTTCAAGATTTTTATCTAAAGCCATGGTTCTTCTGCCAATTCCAGAAGTGTTTATTATACAACCGCCTAAGCTTCCTTTCTCAACAACCTTCGTATCACCAGTAACTATGCTAACGCCAGCTTCCTTGCATGTTTGCCGCATACTAGCCAAAATTCTTTCAAAATCAGCCAAGGCTAAGCCCTCTTCCAAAACGAAGCCACAAGTTAGGGCGTATGGTTCAGCACCCAAAACTGCAATGTCGTTAACTGTGCCAGAAACCGCCAGGCGTCCGATGTCTCCGCCAAGGAAGAAAATGGGTTTAACGACGTGGGAGTCGCTTTTTAACACTATGTTGTCTACAACGGCTGCGTCATCTAGGGCTTCAAGTGGCACTTCGAAGTTGGCTGCGTTGCCAAAATACTTTACAATATACTTCTTAACTAAATCGTGCATGACTGTTCCGCCAGCACCATGCAACATGGTAATATGCTCATTCTTTAATGTCAATATCCCACACTCACCTTCAACTCAGAATACCTAACCTTACAAGGTAAACATAAACACATCGTAAGAGAACTGAGATATATCTAGCATACATAAGTCGTTGGAAACGTTTAAAGTCGCCTGAAAATCACTTGGGCTAACGGAAAGCCATATAAATCGCCATAACGCTGTTCAATTGCACAGTTGGAGAGACCATAAAGTGCCAAAATGGGGATACTCTATAACAGAAGAGGAATTAGACCCTGAAAAAACCGTTAAAGCAAGCGGACGAGAGGTTAGAGTATCCCATAAATCAGCAAGAGAAATATGCAAAACAATTAAGGGAATGATGCTCAGCCAAGCAAAACAATACCTTAGAGACATTATGGCTAAAAAACGAGCTGTTCCCTTCACACGATTCAAAAAGAAGGCTGGACACCGCCACGGATTGGAAAAGGCTTATGCGGGCAGATACCCAGTAAAAGCATCAGAACAAATATTAAAAGTAATAGAGGGAGCAGAAGCCAACGCCGAATACAAAGGCTTAGACACAGAAAGACTCCGCATTATTCATGCATCTGCATATCCGGGAATGAAGATTAAGCGATACACCCCAAGAGCCCAAGGAAGAACCACACCAAATTTTGAAACCCTATGCCACATTGAAATAGTTCTAGAAGAACGACCAGAAACAGGGGAAGAAGCATAATGTCTGTCGTCAAACATTTTATAACAGAATCCATAAAGAAAACGGAAATCGACGAGTTTCTACAAAAAAAACTTGAAAGAGCTGGATATGGCGGAGTAACAATATCAAAAACTCCGTTGGGAACCCACATGGTAATCTATGCCATGCGTCCCGGCTTGGTAATAGGACGTGGTGGAGAAAGCATAAAAGAGCTTGCAAGTATTTTAGAAGAAAAATTTAAAGTTTCAAACCCGCAAATTTCTGTTTCCGAAATTGAAATTCCAGAATTAAATGCTTATGTTGTTGCTTCACGTATTGCTTCAGCCTTACAAAGGGGCATACATTTCAGACGCGCTGGTTTTTGGGCTTTAAAGCAAGTTATGGATGCCGGAGCCCTAGGCGCAGAAATAGTCATAAGTGGTAAGTTGAGAACCGAAAGGGCAAGATTTGAGAAGTTCCGTGCTGGATATTTGGCAAGATGCGGAGAACCAGCACTAAAATACATGCGAAAAGCCGAAGTTCACGTTCAACTAAAACCAGGCATATTCGGTGTAAGAGTTAGGATAATGCCTCCAGACGCAGTTTTTCCAGACAAAATCCAAATAATCGAACCTATTCCACCGGAAGAAGAAAAAACTGAAGGAACAAAAGAAGGAAAGGAGGAAGCCGAGTAGATGCCAATACTGCGAATCAAAGAAATACGGGATATGCCCACGGAAGAACGAAAGAAAAAACTCGGCGAGCTTAGAACAGAACTCGTAAGACTAAAAACTATGATTAACGCAGGCGGCGCTATAGAAAACCCATCCAGAATAAAAGAACTGCGAAAAACAATTGCCCGCATACTGACCATAGAGAACGAGCAAAAAATTGAATCGCGAAAAACGAAGACTGAGGAGAAGAAAAAGAAATGAAAGTGACGCCAGATGTAATCCGCTACGAATTCATCGGGACCGAAGCCGAAGTTTCCAAAAGCACGCATCCCGGTTATGTTGGAATATCCGGCAAAATAATAGATGAAACGCGAAACACCCTCACAATCTTACATGAAGGAAAAAGAAAAATAGTCGTAAAAGACTCCGCGGTTTTCCATTTTAAGTTTTCTGATGGAACAATTGTTGAAATTGACGGTAAAATTCTTGTAGGAAGACCGGAAGACCGCCTCAAAAAGCATATTAGGAGACTGTGGTGATGTCGCTGACTTTTAAAAAGCCTAAGAAAACTTGTAATGATAGAAATTGTCCCTTCCACGGGGACCTCCCAGTAAGAGGTCGTGTATTAGAGGGATCAGTCGTCAGCGCAAAAATGGATAAAACAGTCATAGTGAAACGTGATTACTTACACTATGTTCCAAAGTTCATAAGGTATGAAAGGAGACACAGCCACATTCCTTCCCATAACCCACCTTGCATAGATGCGGAAGAGGGAGATCGAGTAATAATAGCGGAGTGCCGACCAGTAAGCAAAACTGTGTCATTTGTCGTTGTTGAAAAACTAGAGGAGAAGTAGGATGGCAGCAAAAGCAAAACATAGAGCATTAGTCGCAAAGGGAATGATTGGACAAAGACCAAAAATCTCAAGGGGCTTACAACCGCCCTCAATGTTAAAGTGCGCTGACAACAGCGGAGCTAGAGAACTGAGATTAATTCAAGTTATGGGCTACAAGGGAAGGTTGCGACGCTATCCAAAGGCTGCAGTAGGCGACAGAATAACAATCTCTGTCAGACATGGAACACCAGACATGAGGAAGAAAATCTTTCAAGCAGTCATCGTCAGACAAAGAAAACCATATAGAAGAGCTGAAGGTATCTGGATTCAATTCGAAGACAACGCAGCAGTAATAATAACTCCAGAAGGGGAAATGAAAGGCTCAGAAATACGTGGACCCGTAGCAAAAGAGGCTGCTGAAAGATGGCCGAGAATAGCAAGCGCCTCCAGCATAATAATATAGGTGAAGCCCATGCAAGCAATAAAACCAGTAACAAAACCAACAAAACAAAGAAAAATGCTCTACCAAGCACCAGACCACATACGCTACAGACTTTTTGCTGCACCTCTCTCACCAGAACTGAGAGCCTCGCATGGAGTGAAAACCCTTCCCGTCAGAAGCGGCGACTCAGTTCGCATCATGCGAGGTGACCGAAAAGGATTCGAAGGAAAAATCGCGCGCATAGACAGGAAAAAATACAGAATTTATGTTGAAGGCTTAACAAGAGAAAAAGTTGATGGAACCACAATATTCGTTCCCATGCACCCCTCAAAAGTTATGATTACACGCCTAAACCTTGACGATAAATGGCGAAAGAAAATTTTAGAAAGGAAAAAAGTAGCCCACAGAAAAGTGGAAGAGGTTGCAGAGAAACCTCCAAAAGAAGTTGTAGAGATAAAAGAAGAAGCTGTCGAAGAAAAGCCTCCAGAAAAAAAGCCAAAAAGAAGAAAGAAAAAAGTAGCTAAAAAGCCACCCACGGAAAAGGCGAAAGAAAAAGCCGAAGAAGTCAAAAAGGAAAGGAAGCCGAAAGCAAAGAAAACAAAAGCGAAGAGCAAAACTGTTGAAGAAACCAAGGGAGGAACGTGAATTTGGGTAAGAAAGGTGGATCAACAGGGTTAAAGCGTAAACCCGCGCCAAGATTCTGGCCAATTCACAGGAAGGAATTTGTCTGGGTTGTAAAACCCTCTCCTGGGCCTCATTCCCTTCAAAGATGCTTGCCTTTGGCAATTGTTCTACGTGATATTCTTGGATTTGCCCAGACGAGGAAAGAGGCTAAAACAATAGTTTCGCAGGGAAAGATTTATGTCGATGGGAAAGTTAGGCGTGAAGACAACTTTCCCGTAGCTCTAATGGATGTCATTTCAATATCAGATGCTGATAAATGCTTCCGTATACTACCCTCCAAAAAAGGTTTAATTCTCCATCCGATAGGCAAAGAGGAAGTAGTTTTCAAATTATGCAGAATAGAAAATAAAGCCGTTGTGAAAAATGGACATATACAACTTAACCTTCATGACGGTTCAAATATATTAGTGAAAGTTGCTGACCCAAAAAATCCTCAGGAAGACATTTACAAGACTCATGACACCCTAAAAATAAGTCTTCCAGAAAGGCAAATCCTTGAACACATAAAAATGAAAGAAAATGATTTTGCGATAATAACCGGTGGAAAAAACATTGGAGAATATGGCAAAATAGTTGAAATTGAAAGTGAAAAGGTGAAGAAGCGTAGAAATGCTTCTGTAATAATCGAGGATGAGAAAGGCAATCGTTATCAAACAATCTTGAACTTCGTCTTTGCAATAGGCGAAAAACAGCCACTTATATCCATACCGGAGGCGACCAAAGTTGTCTGAAGATGAAATCCGCAAGACATGGAAAGAACAGCCCATGCTTAAACCAAAAATCGAAAAGGTTGTCGTTAACATTAGTGTTGGAAAATCTGGCGAACCACTAGAAAAGGCTGCAAAAGTCATGAATGATTTATCAGGTCAAACTCCATGCAAGAGAAAAGCCAAGAAAACCATAAGAGAGTTTGGAATCAGAAGAGGCGAACCAATAGCGTGCATTGTAACGCTTAGGAAGCAGAGGGCAATGGAGTTTCTAAAGAAAGTATTACCAGTAATTGACAATAAGCTTTCTAAGGAAAGTTTCGACAGATACGGCAACTTTTCGTTTGGTATAAAAGAGCACATCGAAATTCCGGGCGTAAAATACGACCCTGAAGTAGGCATATTCGGTATGGACGTTTGTGTCTCTCTTAGTCGTTGTGGATATCGCGTGAAAAACCGACGTAGCAGAAAAGCGAAAATCGGTTCAAAACACATTTTAACACCTGAGGAAACCATGGTGTTCGTAAAAGATGCCTTAGGACTTGAAATTGTATAATTGGAGGGCACACATGGGCAAGCAAAAACCTAAAAAAGAAAGAAAACATGGAAAAGGAACAAGACCCTGCAGTAGATGCGGGTCTTACGGGCCTGTTATTCGACGTTACAATTTATATTTATGTCGGCAATGTTTTAGGGAGGTAGCCAAAAAACTCGGTTTCAAAAAATATGAGTAACGAGGAAATCATGATGGACACTTTGGCAAACGGCTTAACAACAATCGTAAACAACGAAATGCGTAACAAACGGGAATGCATAATTAGTCCTGCCTCTAAACTTTTAGGCAGAATTTTAAGGATCATACAACTAAACGGCTACGTTGGAGAATTCGAATTCATAGATGACGGCCGCTCTGGAAAGTTTAAGGTTCAACTTTTAGGGAGAATAAACAAGTGTGGAGCCATCAGACCGCGATTCTCCGTTAAAGTGGACGAATTTGAAGAATGGGAGAAAAAATTCCTTCCATCAAGAGATGTAGGCATATTAGTCATTTCAACGCCAAAAGGAGTGCTATCCCACAGAGAAGCAAGGGAAAAACGCATCGGGGGAAGACTATTAGCATTTGTCTATTAGATAGGTGTTTTTAGATGCGAGCCATAGAAATCTCGAAGACCATTCAAATTCCCGATGACGTGGAGGTAACTATTGAAGGAAGGAAAGTCACAGTTAAAGGTGTTAAAGGAACATTAACTCGTGACTTTTCCCATGCTCCTATATCAATTGAACTTGACGAGAAAACCATCCGCATCTGGGCTGAATGGCCCCGTAAAAAAGAAGCATCCCTAGTAGGCACAATTTATTCACATATCCAAAACATGATTATTGGAGTTAAAAAAGGCTTTACATACAAGCTCAAAATAGTATTCTCCCACTTCCCAATCTCTGTTAAAGTCAAGGATAAAACAATTTTAATTGAAAATTTCACAGGTGAGCGAAACCCGAGAAAGTCCAAAATAGTGGGCAACGCTCAAGTTAAGATTCAGAGCGAAGACATAATTGTTCAAGGCATAAATTTGGAAGAAGTAAGCCAAACAGCTGCGAACATCGAACAAGGCACCAAAGTAAAAAGGAAGGATCCTCGTGTCTTCTTAGATGGCCTATATGTATATGAACATAGTGAGGGAATGGAAGAATGAAAAAGCCCGTCTCAGCCACCGCAGAAAAGGCATTAAAACTGAGAGAGAGCGTGAAAAAGAAGAAACCTAGTTTTGTTAGACAGGAAAGCTGGCGGTATAAGCGTTTGAGTGAAAGCTGGCGTAGGCCACGAGGCTTAGACAACAAAATGCGAAGAAAAATTAAAGGGTGGCCACCTACAGTAAATGTTGGGTATAGGGGACCAAAAGCTACCAGAGGGCTTCACCCATCCGGCTACAAGGAAGTTTTAGCGTATAATACTAAAGATCTTGAAGAAATCGATCCGAAAACTCAAGCTATAAAAATTGCACACACGGTAGGCAAGAGAAAAAGAGCTAAAATCCTTGTCGAAGCAAGAAAAAGGAAAATAACCATTCTGAATCTTAGAGAAGTTAAGGAAGTTGTTGAAGAAAAGGAATTGACAGAGGAAAAGGAAAAAGAAGAGAAACTTAAAAAGGAAAAGGTGGAAGAAGTAGCAGAAACGGAAAAACCAAAACAAAAAAAGAAACGTAAAGGGAGACCAAGAAAGCAGTGACAGGCCTTAAAAGTCAGCGGCGTCTAGCAGCCGAAATACTGAAAGTTGGACAAAATCGTGTGTGGATAGACTCGGAAAGAAAAGAAGACGCAGAGGCGGCAATGACGCGAGAGGAAATTAAAAAATTAGTCCATGAAGGCGTTATCAAACGGCTGCCCGAAAAAGGCATAAGCCACGCAAGAGCACGAATTATACATGAGAAGAAAAAGAAAGGACGACGATGCGGACCTGGCAGCAGAAGCGGGTCAGCCCGTGCAAAAATTTCTAAGAAAGAGGCTTGGATGAGTAAGATTCGAGCTCTGAGAAAGAGGCTTCGTGAACTAAAAGCAAATAAAATTGTTACTGAGAGCAATTATCGAAAGCTCTACAGGTGGGCAAGAAGTGGGAGATTTGTGTCGGTTGCTGATTTAGAGCGCTACTTGAAAACGCATGAGCTTTGGAGGAAACGTTAATGGCTAAAGATTCACGCTATTGCGTTCAACTTAGACGAAGAAAAGAGGGAAAAACAGATTACAAGGCAAGAAAAGCATTGGTGATTTCTGGAAAACCCCGATTAGTAGTACGTAACACTCTTAAAAATGTAATTGCCCAAATAATTGTGGCTAAACCCCATGGGGACGAAGTTTTAGTTTCAGCCCACAGCAGAGAACTGAAAAAGTATGAATGGAAAGCCCATGCAGGAAATCTTCCATCCGCCTATTTAACCGGGCTTCTCTGTGGACTAAAAGCAAAAACCCAAGGTGTGAAAGAAGTCATTCTAGACATAGGGCTACATTCACCTTCCAAAGGTGCGAGAGTTTTCGCTATGTTAAAAGGAGTTTTAGACGCTGGAGTGCATGTACCACACAGCGAAGAGAAACTGCCCGATGAAAAGAGAATAGAAGGCGAACATATTGCACAGTATGCAGAAAGCTTAGCCTCAAACCCTGAAGAATACCAATCTAAATTTTCAAAGTACTTGGAACAAAAACTCCCTCCAGAAGACCTTCCCAAACACTTTGCAAAAGTCAAAACGGAAATTCTTGCGGCATTTAAAAGTGGAGGTAAGAAGGCTTGACATTTAGAAGAGAAAGATCGAGAACTAGAAGAGAAACATCGAGAACTTTAGAACAGTGGGTTCCTAGAACCCAGCTAGGAAAAATGATTCAAGAGGGCAGAATCACGTCTATTGAAGAAGTTTTTATGGGAGGCTTACAATTACGCGAACCACAAATTGTGGATGCGCTACTTCCAGACTTACAGGAAGAAGTCATAAACATAAACCTAGTTCAAAAACAGACAGACGCGGGCGAAAAATCAAGGTTTAAGGCGATAGTTGCCGTTGGAAATAGAGACGGCTACATAGGCTTGGGAGGTGGAAAAGCAAGTCAAGTGCGGACAGCCATAGAAAAAGCTGCAGTAGACGCCCGCTTGAAGGTTGTTCCGGTAAGACGGGGATGTGGAAGCTGGGAGTGCGGCTGTGGAAAACCCCATTCGGTGCCCTTTCAAGTTGAAGGAAAATGTGGCAGCGTAAAAATAATTATCATTCCTGGACCACGAGGCTTAGGTTTGGTCGCAAGCGAAGTTGCCAAAGTAATTCTGGGTCTTGCTGGCATAAAAGACTGCTGGACCAGAAGTTATGGTTCAACAAGAACTGTTCCCTCCTTCGCATATGCCATTTTCGACGCGTTAAAGAAAACTTACAGCCTCATAACTCCAACCGATTGGGTGAAATAGGTGACTGAAACTAAAGAACGCAAATGCATTTGCGTTGTAAGAGTCCGTGGAACAATTAGCGCCTCGCGGGATGTTAGAGAAACCCTTAAAATGCTTCGCCTAACAAGAAATAATTATGCCGTTTTAATCGACAATCGCCCATCATTCATCGGAATGTTGAAAGCAGCGCAGAATTTCATTACTTGGGGTGAAGCCTCAAAAGAAATTGTGCATATGCTGATAACGAAAAAAGGAAGACTGGTTGGGAACAAGAAATTAACAGAAGAATATGCGCAGACTGCTGGCTTCAAATCACTAACTGAACTTGCAGAAGCGATCTTTAATTGTCGCGTTGAATATTTGAAGCTGCCAAACGTGCAACCAGTTTTTAAGTTACACCCACCAACCAAAGGTTTCAAAGGAAAAATAAAAAAGAGCTATGGCGCGGGCGGCGAGCTAGGATACCGAGGAGAAAAAATCAACGAACTGATAAAACGAATGGTCTAAGCCTTTATTTTAACATCCTTGTTTGCGATATGTTTTATAACTACTTTTGGAATGCCATTGTATCCGAGGGGAAAGCAACATTGAGCGCTAAGTGGCGAAGAAGTAAAAAACATCTAAAAAGGTTCAAAATTTTTGAAGCCTTGAAAAGAATCGAAAATAAAAAAGCTCCTCCGACATTTCGAATCAAAAATTCGAGGGTTAAAAGGCACGCACGTCCCTACCTATATAAAGTTCCGAAAATTTATAGAGAAAGAAAGTGGACGGAGCCGGAACCCCTAATTGATGTTCTCGAAGAAAAGAATGAAGTAACCGTTGTTGCCGAGTTTGTAGGGTTCAATAGAGAAAACCTAAGAATTCATGTAAAAAATCAGCGTTTAACTTTGTCTGCTGAGACCCCAGACCGAAAATACTATAAAAGTTTAAATCTTCCTATGGGAGTGATTCCAAACAGCATACGTACAGCATACAAGAACGGTGTACTTGAAATCCGATTAAGAAAGGCTATTGAAGAAAAAGCCGTAGACAAAGTAGCTGGGTTAGAAAATGCCACAAAGACTCAGAAAAATTAGAAAGAAACGTGGTTCAAGAACTCATGGCTACGGCAGAGTAGGTCAGCACAGATGCCATGGGTCTAAAGGATACCGAAAGGCGGGACGACACAAAGCCGGATGGAGCTACGTTTTAAGATACGAACCAGACTATTTCGGCAAAAAAGGATTCACTTCACCCAAAAGCCTCAAACAAAAAGTAAATGTCATGAACGTCGGAAAACTCGACGAAATAGCTAGCAAATTTTCGACAGAAAAGGAAGAAGGCAAATTTTTCATAAATTTAGAAAGCCTTGGCTACACTAAGCTTCTAGGTACTGGAAAAGTCACAAAACCGCTGATTGTTAAAGTACCATCATGCTCAAACTCGGCCGCCGAAAAAATAAAAGGAGCCGGAGGACAAATATTGACGGAAATTCAAAAACATGGGGCGTAGATGTTAACCTATGGCTGGCAGATTTTTAAGCCTGTTCAAACCCATTGCAAGGGGTATTCCAGAAATTAAGCCCCCAGAACGCCGAGTCAGCTTTAACGAGAAAATCTTTTGGACAGCGCTTGTGCTAATCATCTACTTGGTAATGTCCGAGATTTGGCTTGTAGGTATACCAACTACACAAATCCAACAACTTGCTCCCCTTTCAATAATTTTTGCTTCTAGCCGGGGCAAGTTAACGGAACTTGGGATAGGTCCAATAGTTACGGCGGGGCTGATACTACAGCTTTTGGTTGGTTCCGCCATGATAGATTGTGACATGTCAAAGCCTGAGGACAGAGGCTTATTTACAACAGCAAGCAAAGTTTTCTCAATAATTCTAACTGGAGTTCAAGCATCAGCCTACATAATCGGCGGAATGTATGGCGCCTTGTTAGGCACAACTGCTATACTTATTTTCCTACAGCTTTTGGCATCCGGAATTATTATTATGCTAATGGATGAGCTTGTTCAAAAGGGTTGGGGATTCGGCAGCGGGATAAGCCTCTTCATCATGGCTGGAGTTGCACAGGCAATTTTCTGGCAATGCTTTTCTCCCGGAACCGGTTTATTCGTCGGAGCTCTCACATTAGTGTTTGCACCTCCTCCAAATAACCAGCCGATAACATGGTGGATATTTGGAGGAGGAGGTGCATATCCATCCCTACTGGGATTCATAGCTACAATTGCTGCTTTTCTAATCATAATCTACATGGAAGGAGTAAGAGTGGAGTTGCCATTATCCTACGCTGGTTACAAAGGTTTCCGCAGCCGATACCCAATAAAGCTCTTATACGTATCTAACCTTCCAGTGATTTTTGCATCCGCTCTCTTCGCTAATGTATATTTATTCTCACAAATCTTCTGGAATATGAACGGACAACCTGCCCCTGGACGAAACTTCTGGCTTGACCTTCTAGGACAGTATCAATGGATAACTCCTCAAGGAAGCACACAGGCGACACCTGAAGCCGTCGGAGGGCTCGTGTATTATGTGACCTCACCGCATAGCCTCGCAAATGTCATTGCGCGCCCCGATAAAGCCTTCGGCTATCTTGGAATTCTTACTGTTTTTTGTGTCATTTTTTCGCTTACATGGCTCGAGGTTGGCGGCTTAGGAGCATCAACTGTATCTAAACAGCTTGTTGACGCAGGTATGCAAATTCCCGGATATAGACGATCTGGAAAAGCTATTGAATCGATTCTTAAACGCTATATTCCCACCGTCACGGTTCTTGGCGGAATAATTGTGGCACTGGTTGCGGGCATTTCAGATTTCTTCGGAGTTTTCGGTTCAGGAATGGGTATTCTGCTTTCTGTGGGAATAGTTTATCAGTATTATGAAATATTGATGCAAGAAAGAGCAGCGGAAATGTATCCAGCTTTTAGACGGGTATTCGGAGAATAAGCTCGTTAGTAATAGTTATTAATGGGAAGAAAGCAAGAAGAATCGATTAAGGAAATCCAATAATGATAGAGGAGATATGATGATTACAGAATTACCGATAGCCACAATCATAGTAATGTTAATTAGTGTGGCAGTTTCACTCACCAGCTCCTCTCTTAATCGCCTTTTAATAAGCCGATTCGTCGGCTGGAAACAATATAGAGCAATGCAGAAAGAAACTTCGGAATATCGTGCCCAAACAACCCAAGCAATGCGCAAAAATGACAAGAAACTCCTTGAAAAATTAAAAAAGAAGGAACCGCAAATCCTCAATATGCAGAAAAAAATGGTTAAACCTCAGCTAGTCTTGTTCGTGCTTTCCTTCAGCTACATACTCATTTGGTTTATTATACCACTATACATTCACGTAGATTATGCCGCATACATTCCAGGTATTGGAGGGATACCAGTGGTCTGGTGGTATTTTATCTGTTCCTTCCTTTTTGGGACGCTTTCATCCCGATTACTAGGCATAATGCCAATAGAATAGAAAGTGAAACCATGCCCCAACCCCATTTACGAACCAGAAGCAAAAAACGCTTGAAATCAGCATTACCAGGCGGCAGAAACCAAATTCACTACAAAAAGGAAATGGCATCAACGCCTTCATGCTATATTTGCGGCCAACCCCTAGCTGGAATATCACATCTCACTACAACAGAAATACGCAAACTTAACCGAAGTAAAAGAAGGATCTGGCGCCTCCACGGCGGAAACATATGCCACAACTGCCTTAAAAACGCTCTAAAACATGCTGCAAGAACCATTTAAACACTGAATTTTGAGGCAAATCGATGATTCGAGATGAAAAAGCAAAAAAGAAAATCAAAGACCCAATAGTTCTCTGCATCTGTGGAATGGCTGGAAGTGGAAAAAGCACCTTAGCAAAAAAGCTTGCTGAAAAATATGGACTCAAATACTGCTCAGGCGGAGATGCACTAAAAGCCTTAGCCAAAGAAGAAGACTACAAACCCTTTGAACGTGGATGGTGGGAAAGCAAGGAAGGAATGCGCTTTCTAGAAAAAAGGGGTAAAGACCCAAAATTTGACGAAGCGGTTGACAGAAAATTTTTGGAGTTGGCACAGCAAGGAAATGTAATCTTGGATAGCTGGACCATGCCATGGCTTCTCAAAAAAGCTTTCAAAGTATGGTTGGAGGCTTCTCCAGAGAAAAGGGCGAAAAGAATAGCCAAAAGAGACGGAATAAGCATTGAAGAATCTTTAAAAGCGTTGAGAAACAAAGAGGAGCGGACAAAGGCTATTTACAAAAAACTTTACGGCTTTAGCTTAGGAGAAGATTTCACACTATTCCATTTAATTTTAGACACAGATAATTTAAAGGCTGGGGAAGTATTTCAAGTTCTATGCGAAGTAATAGATAATGTCGTTGTCAATTCCGATAACAACAAAAACTCTTGATAACACACAGAATTGCAACTGAAAAAATGTTAAAACGAAGTTTTGTCTTTAAAACAGCTGTCATCGGGTAAATTTTAGGAAATGACGGATTCATGCGAAAGTTTTAAAACTCTTCTAGAAATATCTTCTATATTGTTTTTCTATAATTAGCTCCTGAAAGTTAGGGTAAAAGTGGGCATTAGAATGAAAGAAAATGAATGGAAAGTTAACCATTTAATTTTCGGGTTTTCCGTAGGAGCGATCGCTTCCTACATGCTTTTATCTTCTTCTTTCGTCAGCAGCGAATCAGTTTATATGCTTATAATTTTTAATTTCCTCTTTGTCTCACTGACTTTTCCGTTAGATGGAACATTAACGAGGAAAATATCCATGCTGTTAATCGGTAATATTATTGGTTTATTCTGGAATTACCTCTTTTCCTTGTTTGCCTACACCGTTGCTTACTATCTTGGAGATTTCTTCAACACTGTATACATAATTTTAAGTCCCTTCGTAAACTTCATCTGGATTGTTTCATTCTGGTCCATAAGTTTAACAGCATTAACCAACTCTAAAGATGAAAAGCAGAGGCTGAGACTTGATAACTGAAATTTTGGAAACGTTATTCCTGATTTTAACGGCTTTAATGATAGCCTACCTTACTCGACATTATATTTTCACGTTAACTGTACTCAAAAACCATCAAAAGCATGAAAAGGCTACTACTGTAGGAAACGCAGCTTATCAACCCACAGTGTCCATTCTAATCCCAGCACTCAATGAGGAAAAAGTCATTGGAAGAATACTTCAAAGAATGACTGAACTAACTTATCCAAAAGATAAAATGGAAATAATAGTTATTGATGACGGTTCAACAGATGACACAGGGAAAATAGCGGAACAGTGCTCAAAGGCACATAGTTACATCAAAGTTATACACCGAAGTGAGAAAGAAGGAGGGCGTGGGAAAGCTTCAACCTTAAACGCTGGATTGAAGCATGCGAAAGGTGAGATTATCCTATGCTTCGACGCAGACTATTATCCGCAAAGGGACATTCTGGAAAAACTTACAAAGGAGTTCGCTGACCCTAAAGTTGGGGCGGTGCAGGGCAGAGTCACTGTTTTAAATGAACCGCAAAACATTGTAACAAGACTTGTGACACTAGAAAGGATAGGCGGATACCGTGTTGACCAACAAGCGCGAGATAGCTTGGGATTAATCACACAGCTTGGAGGAACTGTGGCAGGACTCAGACGTGACCTATTAGAATCGTTAGGCAGATGGGATGAGTCTATATTAGCGGAGGATACGGACATAACTTTTCGTGTATATCTTGCAGGTTACAAGATTCGTTACGTCAATGAGGCAGAATGTTATGAGGAAGCAGTTGAAAGCTGGCGAGCTTATTGGAAGCAGAGATATAGATGGGCTAAGGGACACATGCAATGCGCTTTCAAACACTCGCTAAAAGTTTTAAAAAGCAGTAATTTAAGGTTTAGAGAAAAGGTTGATGGTTTGCTCCTATTGAATGTGTATTTCATACCGATTCTAGTTTTACTTTCGTGGATCATAAGCGTTCTACTATTTTTCTTAAAATCTCCGCAATGGTTCGGCATGTTTTGGGCTTTAGTACCGATTTCGCTCTACAGCTGTGTCGGGAATTTCGCTCCATTTTTCGAAGTGGGAATCGGTGCATATTTAGACGGCAGAACCAGAGCCCAATGGTTAATCCCACTTCTGATCTTCACATTTCTATACAATATACCAATATGTACAAAAGCCCTCATAGATTTGCTTATATCAAAAATCTTCAGAAGAAACGGTAACCATTGGGCAAAAACTGTCCACTCTGGAAATGGAAACAGTTATATTATGAGTTAAGACATAGCTTTTCAAAAGATGAGAATGATTCCGAATCTGACTCCAACATTTATCCTACTAATTCTTGGAGTTTCAACCTTCATTTTCATCATGTTTTTGCCCGCCCTTCTCGAACTGAAAAAGCATAAGGATGCTGGACCTAGATTAATAATGAATGATGCCCCCGTTATGCAACCCCAAATGAGAGAAACCGTTCTAATCGTAAACGTAGAAGAAGAACATGGATTCGATCAAATCCTTGCTAGGAAAATGGCGGATGTCATGGCTGTTTTGCCAAACATAGAGGCTTAAGGTTGTTTCTCTTCAAAAACAGTTTCGCACTTTTCCATTGTTCTTGAGCTATCTGTAGGTTGCCGAGAACGTTTCCGTAAAGAGAATAAAAAATGTAACAAAGGTAGGTGCATTGAGTGCATCCGCTGTAAATTTTACGCAAGGCATTAAACTTCTCGCTGTTCCAGACCCTAGGCAAATCAAAAATTGACGCGACTGGTTTATGAAGATGACAACCAGCAACATTGCCTAAATGATCTATCATGAAGAAGTTTTGAAGTGCGTGGCACTTCCATGTTCTTCTGCCTTTAAAATAAAGGTTCTTGACGGCCTCTAATATTTTAGTTGTCATGAGGATATTGCTGTTTTTCCGTTTCATATCAATCAGGGAGTTACAAAGTTTAACCATTGCTCTTTCATCAGTTATTAAAAACTCGTCATTTTTCTTACCGATTTTAAAAAGCTGACTTGAATCATCAGAAGAATCATAAGAATATAGACAATACCAAAGCGGAATTCCTTTTTGTAGGAAGTAGTTGGTGAAATCTATGATTTCGTATAGGTTAAATTGGGAAATAGTTGGTGTCACACTTACGCGAATTCCCTCCATATGCAGTTTTTCAACGGTTTGCATAGCTTTTTTCCAAGCACCTTTAACACCTTTAATATAATCATTTTTTCTTGGATCTAAACTGTCTATGGAGATTGCAACAAAGTCTGCATTACGTAAAGCATCGATTTTTTCTGCAGCCATACTGCCATTATCATATACTGTGGTGATGAAAAAACGTGAAGCGTATTCAATAATCTCGTTGATGTCTTCTCTTAAAAGCGGGTTTCCTCCAGATATGACAACTTCTATGACGCCACGTTCCCTAAGTATGTCCAAGCCTCTTTTAATTTCGTCCGTTGACAATTCCTTTGTATCTTGCTCCCGCCAAACATTACACCCTTCACAACGATAGTTACATTTCCTCGTAACCATCCACTGCACATGATATGGCCTATTAGGTGTTAGAGAACGAACGAGAATGCTGGTAGCCTTTTCCAAGACCATAGCCAAAGAGTGCACGTCCTGTAATTTATTATTTACTTATTATCCAAATAGGATTATACTTCAGAGATTTTAAATATTCAGAGAGGACTTCGGATAAAAGACAGTGAACATTTACTAGGCGAGAGTCTTAAATCAATTTATGAAAATGTGCCTGTTAAACGTTTAATAGTTGTTGACGGATTCTCAACCGACAATACGCTGAAAATTGTAAATGAATCCAACAAAAGGGATGCAAAATTAGTCTGGGTCTATTAGTTTAGGTGTTGAATAACCTTAATTCTAGTCGTGCACCAAGCGCACCGGCAGGAAATTGTTTGTCTGACCCTGCTGAAAAACTTGAATTCGAGGGATAGAATAAAAAGGATGTATAGGATTAAGATTGGTCATTTAAGACAACAGGATGGGACAGGATATCAATGAAAATTGATGTAATCGTCTTGACGAAGAACAGCGAAGAGAAGCTTGAAAGCTGCTTAAAATCAATATACGAAAATATTCCTGTTGACCACATAATCGTAGTTGATGGTTATTCAACAGACGG
>Ga0210016_1002245_pt1 | contig 17704 bp, 18 predicted proteins | sample CryGeyCG2014_300_FD_185454 | JGI IMG/M metagenome (GOLD analysis project Ga0210016, IMG submission 185454) | Groundwater microbial communities from aquifer - Crystal Geyser CG02_land_8/20/14_3.00 (SPAdes) (version 2) | ecosystem: Environmental > Aquatic > Deep subsurface > Groundwater | place... | reverse complement strand
CCTTTATTATCTAAAGAATTTTCAATGAGGGGTATTTCTGACGCAACCCTTCCTTTTGGGTGCGTGTAAGGCCACTGAGGTGAAGATTACCTCTGACAGTCTTTGGAAGTTTGAGACCCTCGGCGGTGGTAAGGCCACTGAGGTCAAGATAGCCGCTGACGGTCTCTGGAAGTTTGAGACCCTCGGCGGTGGTAAGGCCACCGAGGTTAAGATCGTCGCCGATGGTCTCTGGAAGTTTGAGACCCTCGGCGGATGTAAGGCCACTGAGGTAAAGACCGCCGCCGACGGTCTCTGGAAGTTTGAGACCCTCGGCGGTGGTAAGGCCACCGAGGTCAAGATAGCCGCCGACGGTCTCTGGAAGTTTGAGACCCTCGGCGGTGGTAAGGCCACCGAGGTAAAGATTACCTCTGACAGTCTTTGGAAGTTTGAGACCCTCGGCGGTGGTAAGGCCACTGAGGTCAAGATAGCCGTAATGGAAAACAATATCTCCGCGTAAAGCCTCTTCTTTTGTGACGCTGATTTTTTCCTTGGGTATGCCTAAGGTAAACGCAAGATCGGATCTTTTGTCCCGACCCCCGATCAGTTCATTGATGCGCGGGTCTCTCTGGTAGCCGAACCCTTGAATGTGAGATTTGATTTCATAAAGAAAGATGAGGTCTTCCCGGCTCAGTTCCCCACCGCCCCTCGCCTTTGCCTCAATCGCGGTCAATGTTTTCATGTCTTGGGATTTCTTTTCGTAGGCCTTGCCATCAGGGAATTCCTTGAGCTTTTCCCTGACGACCTCTCCGATATACGGATCGAGGTTCTGATCGGGGCCGACGCCGCGCACTTCGGCGATGCCGCTTCCCCACATCCGGATGGCCGTCCTGGGGATGGTTGGTTTGCCCCTCTTGTCGTAGGAATAGTAAACGTAGAAGTCCCCTCCCTGGAGTTGGGCCTTGGCGGTCGATTCTCCGGCAGTGCACCAGCCCGTGCCATGTCCCTGGAGGGAGTTCACGAGAAGCATATGGTCCGAGTTCTTGGAATACCTGACCCATTCTCCTTTGGCGTTGATCAGTTCGCTCTCCTTGGCGGGCGTTACCTTTTCGATGGCATAGGCGTAAAGCTTCCCGAAGCTTGACCCCTGGAGAAGCTGCCGGAATTCGGGATTGTCTGTTGCCGCCGGAATGTTTTCCTTGCTGGTCTTTTTGACGATGGCGTTGACCACGTAGGCCAACGCTTCCCGATTCAGATCCGGGAATGGGGCAACGGTGCTTTTATCTCTCTTCGCAAAGGCGTGTTTCTCCTTGTCGTAGAAAGAGAGCTTGATGACGCTCGTAAAGGCCCAGTATTTGGACCAGACGGGGAAATTCTCCGAGTCCTTGGAAGAAAAATACTCTATCCAATTGTCCAGGGTGGATTCCTGGTCGCTCCTGATGGTCTCAGCCAGTTGGCCCCTCACTTCTTCCGTAATCTCGATGTCGCCGTGGCCCTGTTCACGGGCGAGGCGCTTCTGGTTATTGAAATACGATTCTGGTATGTCTTCCGGCTTGATGACGTATTCCTTGTGATAGTGGGCTTTTATGCGCTCGAGCACCCGGAGGTCGTCCTGGTGTCCCATGTGGGTCTTTTTGATCACCTCAAGCCAATCTGCTATCTTCTCGGCCGGTTTCTGGGACGTTTCTTCACCTTTTCTTTCTTTCCTTTCCTTCTCGTGTTCTACAAAGTCGGAGGTGTGGAGCTTTGGATCCCGCTGGTGCAAAAATTGTTCTCCTGGCCTTTCCATGCTTTCATTAAATCGCTTAGCCGCTTTGATGTCAAAAAACCGATATAATGTCTCGGTCTCTGAACAAGTTCCCACTCTGGCAGGGCTTTTTATTTTTAAAAAATCGTCTGGGATTTGTGTTATAATTAAAAAATGGCTTCAAAAAACTTGATTTTAAATTATAAGAATAAATTTGGTTTTTCGGATAAATTTATAGCAAAGACCGGCAAACATCTTTTGCCTTATATTCAAAAACTAAAAAAAATTTTGAAAGAAAAAGATAATCAGCGGCCGGAAAGCTTTTTAAATTTGGTTGAATCTCAGATTCTCATAGAAATCAAAAGGTTAGCTTATCAGAAAATTAAAGAAGCAAAAATTTTAATTTTAATCGGCATCGGCGGTTCAAGTTTGGGAACGCAAGCAATTTACGAGACTCTAAGAGGGGAATTTAATTTTGGAAAAGAAAAAAAATTCCCTCAAACAATTTTTCTAGACAAGAGCAATGTCGCGTATTTGAACGATGTTCTTAATTTTTTAAAACAACAAACCAAATCCAACCGAGAAATTTTAATAGTTTTAATCAGCAAATCCGGAACAACTTTGGAAAGTTTAATTAATTTTAATGTTCTCTGGCAGTTTTTGAAAAGGCGGGGGACTAATTTTAAGAATAATGTGGTTGTCATTACCGAGAGAAATTCTTTGCTTTGGCAAACGGCGGAAAAGGAAAATTTTACTCTTTTAGAAATACCCAAAGCCGTCAGTGGCCGCTATTCGGTTTTTTCCAGCGTTGGTCTTTTCCCTTTAGCCGCTTTAAAAATTAATATTCAAAAATTAATTGAGGGCGCCAAGACAATGAGAAATAAATGTTTGGAAGAAAATGTAAAAGATAATCCGGCTTTAATTTTGGCGGCTTTTCTTTTTTGGAGTCAGCAAAAAGGCAAAACAATTATTGATAATTTCTTTTTTGAACCAAATTTGGAAATTTTGGGCAAGTGGCTGAGACAATTATTGGCGGAAAGTTTGGGGAAAAACGGTCGCGGCTTAACGCCGACAGTTTCTCTCGGAACCGCAGACCTCCACTCGGTTTTCCAACTTTCTTTGGCCGGTCCCCGGAATAAATCAACGATTTTTGTTTTCGTTGCTCAGCCGCCCCGGCCCCGTTTATCAATAAAACCGCTCCCGGAATTTAAAAAATTAATTTCAAGTTTTCAAGGAAAGGACGTTTTTGAAATAATAGAAGCTGTTTATCAAAGTGTAAAAAATGTTTATGCCAAGAAAAAATTACCCTTCATTGAAATTATTTTGCCGGAAATTTCCGAAGACTCTTTGGGTCAATTTCTTATGCTTCAAATGATGGCTACAATTTTTTTGGCTAAGCTTTGGAAAATTAACGCTTTTAATCAGCCGGCCGTGGAGTTATATAAATCTTTAGCCCGAAAAATATTAGCGGGTAAAGTAAAGAAATTCAATAATGATTAAAGCCAGCCAGCCAATTTGAAGGATGAAAAAGCCGACAATTTGTACCCATTCAGCAATTTCCCGACTAGAGATGCTGAAGTTTTCCGAGATTACTGAATAAATACTTTCTAAGGACTCCAATTTGTCTTTAATTGAATTCCGCCATTCGTCGGTTTTTAATTTTTTGGCCGTCAAGTCAAAAAGCCGGGCCGAATACCAATCGCCAATTAGTTTTATGTCTCTGTCCAAGGCGTGAAATTGAGAAATGGACATTGCTCTAATTTTTATAATTTCCCTCAAATCCTGAACGATTTCTTTGTTTTTAAAGAAGGAAAGAAAAAAATGTTTGGGCATCGGCCGCCAGATAAATTTCTCCATTTTTTCCAGTCTTTCATCAAGATTGCGGTCTAAAATGCGGTAACGCAAGAGATGAAAATTAGCCAATTCCAAAAGTTCCAAAATTGAATCAATATCACCGATGGGGTCAAAAACAAAAGCTCCATCCCAGTCAATAATGGTCATATCATTTTTGGCATACTGGATTTGAACATCCAGGGTATGGGCAATTTCTTTAGGGTCCAATTCCAACCTCTCGGATTTCAGCAAAGAAGCAATAATGTTTTGGTATTTAAAGAATTGTTGCGGTTCGCCTTGGTAATCAGAAACAACGAACACCGAGTAGGTTTCGCTAAATTCTTTACTGGCCCCTTTTTTTGTTAAAACTTTGTAAGCTTGGTCCGTAAGTTCGTCCTCTAATTTAAAAATTTCTTCGGAAAAAATATTGTCAACTTCAACGGTTATTTCAGCCAAAATCACGTCCGGCGCATAAGCTTTAACAATTAAACTGCCTTCTCGGTTTTCTATTTTAATTTTTTCCCGGCTGATTAAAGCTTGATGAGGGGCAGAAGTAGTTAAATAATGGGGCGAGCTTTTTAAAGTTTGGAATTGGGTAATTTTGCCCCGCTCCACCTTATTAATTTCAGCCACAACAAAAGAAGTAAGTTTATATTTCATTATGATAATTATTTCATAATTGATTTGTTTAGACAACCTGAGAGGGGAGCCTTATCCCTTTTTATTTAATTAAAAGTAAGCCCCGTAATACAACGGCGATTGCAATTTCTGGCTGACTCGTAGTTAGATTCATGCTTCTTTAATTTTATTATGGTTCTAAATGATTCTTCTTTGCGTGGAGAAATTGAGTCAGACTTATCGCAGTTGATATACGGGGCAAGCCCCCTTAAATTCCGCTCTGCGGACTATTTAATAGAGTAAATTACCATCTGATGAGATATTGACAATAAGTCATCCCCGCACCTTTTCAGGACAATATAATTGAAAATCTGGGATTTCAGAAAAAAGCGAAGCATTTTAGATAATTAAAAAATATCTTTAGAAAAACGGGATTATTAAAAATAATCCCAGTCCTGACTGGTGAAAAAAGTCATCTATTTTGCGATCGCCATAAACGTGACTAAAGATTGTCTATCCCAATAGTCTGTTTGAAGGGGTGGGGCATCCGGACGTCAGATGATTCTTCCCTTGATTAAAAATTATTTATTTCCTATAATTGTTTTATGTTTTATCAGAAAAACACTGTTTGGCTTTTAATTCTGGTAATTATTGTCGCTGTTGCGGCCGCGGTTTTTGATTATCAGCCATTTTGGCAAAAAATCAGCTCTTTTCGGCCCTGGACTTTGGGTTTGGATTTAGCCGGCGGTAGTTATTTGATTTATGATATTGATTTAAGTCAAACTTCGGCTGCTGACCGGGGTTCGGTTGTCAATGGCTTAAGGGATGTGATTGAAAAAAGAGTTAATCTTTTCGGCGTCAGCGAGCCTAAGATTTATACGGAGACGTCCGGGGATCATAGCCGACTGGTTGCTGAATTGGCCGGCATAAAAGATATCAGCCAAGCTATTAAGGAAATCGGCGCTACGCCGTTTTTGGATTTTAGGGAGGTCCAGGAAGAAGGGACCAGCACTCTTAAATTTATCCCCACTGTTTTAACCGGCCGTTATATTAAATCCGCCCGGTTGGGTTTTGATTCAGTCACTAATGTTCCTCAAGTGGAAATTGAATTTACTGACGAGGGCGCCAAAATATTTGCCGATTTAACCGAAAAAAATATAAACAAACCCCTAGCCATCTTTTTGGATAATAACTTAATTGAAATGCCGACGGTCAAAGAAAAAATTGTTGGCGGTAAAGCTCAAATTACCGGTAAATTCACTTTAGAAGCCGCCCGCCAGTTAGTTGAGCGTTTTAATGCCGGCGCTTTGCCCGCTCCAATTACTTTGGTTAATCAACAAACCGTTGACGCTTCTTTGGGGCAAGACGCTCTTCAAAAAGCTTTACTTGCCGGTTTGATAGGAACAGCGGCTATTATTATTTTTATGATGGCTTTTTACGGCCGCTTGGGCGTTTTTGCTTCCCTGGCTCTTTTAATGTACATCTCTTTAATTTTGGGAATTTTTAAACTTTTGCCGGTAACGATGACTCTGGCCGGTATTGCCGGCGCCATTCTTTCCATCGGAATGGCGGTTGATGCCAATGTTTTGATTTTTGCTCGGACAAGAGAAGAATTGAAAAAAGGTTTAAGCTGGTCAGCGGCCATAGAAGAAGGTTTTCGCCGGGCTTGGTCTTCCATTCGGGATTCCAATATTAGTACTTTAATTACCGCGGCCATTCTATATAATTTTACTTCCGGTTTTGTTCGAGGATTTGCCTTAACTCTTTTTATCGGCGTCATTGTCAGTATGTTTTCCGCCATTACCGTGACTCGCGGCTTTTTAAAGACCTTTATATTGAAAACTAAAAAAGCTGATTAATATGAATATCAAAGTCATTGAAAAAAGAAAAATATTTTTGGGCTTGGCTATTATTTTAGTTTTCTTAAGCTGGGTTTCTATTGGAGTCTTCGGTTTGAGGCAGGGGATTGATATAACCGGCGGCACCAAATGGCAAGTGGCTTTTTCGGAAAAAATAAACGAAGAAAAATTAATTCAAACTATAGAAAACATTCGGGGCCGCCGAGATTTTTCCATCACTTCCTTAAATGATGGCAGTTTTTTGATTCATTTTCCCTTTCTTTCCGAAAGCGAGCACCAGTCTCTTCTTCAAGACTTGCCAAAACAAATAAGCGGGGTTCAAGAAAAAACCTTTTCCAGTATCGGGTCAACGATTGGTTCGGAAATAAGGAAAAGAGCTTTCTGGGCTATTTTTTTGGTTTTGGTCGGCATTTCCCTTTATGTAGCTTGGGCGTTTAGAAAAGTTTCTCGGCCGATTAAATCTTGGAAATACGGCATTGTCACTTTAATTACGCTTCTTCATGACATCAGCATTCCGACCGGGCTTTTGGCTTTGTTGGGCTATTTAAAGGGTATTGAAATAGACACCAATTTTATTGTCGCTTTATTGACGGTGATGGGTTTTTCGGTTCACGATACCATTGTTGTTTTTGACAGGATTCGGGAAAATTTGCTGATTAACCGGGGAAGAAATTTTTCTTTGGGAGAAATTATTAATCAAAGCATCAAGGAAACCTTCGGACGGTCGGTGAGCACTTCCTCAACTTTATTTTTGGTTTTATTGGCGCTTTTATTCTTCGGCCCCGAATCGCTTTTTTATTTCGTTTTAACCATTTTAGTCGGCACTTTCTTCGGGACTTACTCTTCTATTTTTGTCGCCAGTCCGCTTTTGTACGTCTGGCAAAAGAAATCGTCAAAGGTACAATAAATTATAGATAAAAATTTGGAAGTTATATTTCTAAAAAAGATTTTTTAACAAGGAAAGACAACGATATTTTTTAGTCTTAGCCAAAAAGTATTATTAACACTTTTCACGACCGTAGAAATTGTTAATAAAGTCATCACATTTGATTTTGTAAGCAAAAAAGTTAAAGAAATGTTTGTTAGTTATGACTACGCCGAAGTAGTTCAATGGCAGAACATTATTTTCGTAAAATAGAAATGTGGGTTCGATTCCCACCTTCGGCTCCAAGATTAAACTTTAAATTTAATGACTATAACTATTTATCCCGGCGCGGGAGGCGCTGACGCCAAAGATTGGGGTCAGATGCTTTTGAAAATGTATTGCCGTTATGCGGAACGGCAGAATTGGCCTTGGCGGTTTTTAAATGAGACTACTTTGGAAATTAACAAACCCGAAGCTTATGAGCGTTTGAAAAACGAAGCCGGCGTTCATCGCTTGGTAAGAATTTCGCCTTTTGACGCCAAAAGGTTAAGGCATACTTCTTTTGCTTTGGTAGAAGTTTTGCCGGAATTGGCTGAAGCCAAAGCTAAAGAGATTCAAATTCCGGAAAAAGATTTGAAAGTAGAATTTTATCGTTCCGGCGGTCCCGGCGGTCAAAATGTTAATAAAGTGGAAACTGCTGTTCGGATTGTTCATTTGCCAACGGGTTTAACAGCCGCTTCGCAAGTCAATCGGTCTCAAGCTCAAAATCGCGAGCGAGCCTTAAAATTAATCAAAGCCAAATTATTAAAATTAATGGAGGATACTAAAATTCAAGAAATAAATAAGTTGCGAACGAGAGTTAAACCGGAATGGGGGAACCAAATCCGCTCTTATGTTTTAAATCCTTATAAATTAGTTAAAGACCACCGGACTGGCGCAGAAACAACGCAGGTGGAGAAAGTTTTAGACGGAGAATTGGATTTATTCGTAGGTGGTGGTATAATGAAATCAACGAATAACGAATTCGTACGAATAAGCGAATAAGCGAATAAGCGAATATACGAATTACTAATTCGTTTATTCGTAAATTCGTAACCTATTCGCTATTCATTAATGGAGCATAGCGATGATTATTTTTCAAAACGTTTCCAAGTTTTATAATAAACTCGCGGCTTTGGATAAAGTCAGTTTCAAAATTCAGCCGGGAGAATTTGTAAGCATTGTCGGTCGTTCCGGCGCTGGTAAATCAACGGTGGTCAAGATGTTTATTGGCGAAGAAAAACCGACAAAGGGCCAGATATTTTTTAATGATTACGAGATTAATAAATTAAAATTTTCTTATCTTCCTGATTTCAGGCGTCATATTGGTGTTATTTTTCAGGATTTTCGTTTATTGCCGCAAAAAACCGCCTTTGAAAATGTTGCCTTTGCCTTGGAAGTGGAAGGTCGGATTCAAAAAGAAATTAACGATTTGGTGCCGCAAGTTTTGGATATGGTGGGGCTTAAAGAAAAAGCGTTTAATTTTCCGGCCGAGCTTTCCGGTGGAGAAAAGCAGCGAGTGGCCATTGCTCGGGCAATGGTTAATCAGCCCCAAGTTATTGTGGCTGACGAACCGACGGGCAATTTAGACCCCTTTAATACTTGGGAGGTAATTAAACTTTTGACCAAGATTAATGAATTTGGCAGTACCGTAATTTTGGCCACCCACAATAAGGAAATCGTTAATACTTTGGGCCGCCGAGCCATTACTTTGGAAGCCGGCCGGCTAATCAGGGACGAAGAAAACGGTAAATTTATTATTGGCTAAAATGTTAGTTAATCTTGCTAGAGTTATCAAATATGGTTTTCAAAGTTTTCTCAGAAACGGCTGGTTAAGTTTTGCCACCATTACGGTTATGATTTTGGTTCTTTTGGTTTTTGGCGGCTTGATTTTGTTTAATGTCGTGACTAAAGCTACCATTCAGTCCCTTCAAGACAAAATTGATATCAGCGTTTATTTTAAAAGCAATGTTTCGGAAGATTCTATTTTAAGCGTCAGAAGCTCCTTGGAAAAGTTGGCGGAAATTAAAAGCGTTGAATATATTTCTCAAGATAGAGCCTTAGAAGAATTTAAAGTCAAGCATAAAGACGAGCCGGTTATTAGCCAAGCCTTGGCGGAATTCAGCACTAATCCGCTTTTGGCTTCGTTGAATATTAAGGCTAAAGACCCCCGCCAATACGCTGGCATCGCTGATTATTTAAATAATTCCACTCTTCAAAATGTAGTGGAAAAAATAAGTTATGCTCAGAATCAAATAGTCATTGACCGTCTGGTGGCAATCGTGGATACGGTTCAAAAATTTGGCATTGCTTTAAATATTTTCTTGGCTTTAGTGGCAACTTTGGTGACTTTTACCACCATTCGCTTGGCAATTTATTCAAACAGCGACCAAATCAGCGTAATGAGATTAGTCGGCGCTTCTAATTGGTTTATTCGCGGTCCTTATATTATTGAAGGAATACTTTACGGAATTATCGGCGGAATTTTAAGTTTTATCATTTGGATACCTTTAATTAAATTTATTCACCCTTATATTATTAATTTTGTAAGCGAAGCCAATCTTTCGGTTTATCTCCAAAGCAACTTTATTTTCTTTTTGGGCTATCAATTAATTTTAGGCATCTTTTTAGGAGTCATTTCCAGTCTTATTGCCATCCGGCGGTATTTAAGAATTTGAAATCGCCATCTTACTTTTTGTCATTCCAGTGAAATTTGTTTTTGACCGCGGTCGGGAGCGGGAATCCATATTTCAAATTATTCGCCGAATTGTTCCAAATTTGACTGCGTGTAATCAAGTCTGCTTATTATTTGAATCGGTTTCTTTTTTGAGCTCTTCTTTTATTTCCTCAAATTCATTCTCAAGTTCTTTTAACCTCTCCTTGCTCTCTTTTATCAAAGCCACCCCTCCTTTAACTCGCTCAAGTCCTGCCTCAACATCTACCTCTTCCTGTTTGTCAAACCATTCAATAATTTCTTCAAGTTTTTTGAGAGAATTTTTAAGTTTATTCTTTTCCATATAATTTTATCTTGTAAGCCTCGTTAGAAATAATACCCCGCGGGAATTTCTAACAGGATTTATTAAAACTTTATTCATTAATAATATTGTTGACTTGAGATTGTATTTTACCATCAAAGATTTGAATATCAATCTCTTCTCCTCGCTTAACTTGTTTTACACTTTTTACTATTTTTCCACCGATTGATGTAATGCTATAACCAAGTTTTAGCTGGCGCATTGGATTAATAACGCTTAGTCGTTTTTCGGTCGTATTTAGATAATCACCAAGTTGGTCAAGATTCTTTTTGAAATTATTTAAAAGCAAGGCAGAAGAATGGTCTAATATCTTTTTAGCATTTTTGAAGACATAATCCAACGTTACCAAGTTTTTACCAAATCTGCCTTTAATCGATTCAAATTTCTTAAAAATAAAATCGGATTTTCTTTTTAGTTGACTGGAAAATATTTCAATTTGATATTTTCTGTCTGCTAATACTTTTTGATATTTGTGGATGATATCCCGTTCAAAGATTTGAATATCATTAAAGGCCCTTTCCCAGGATTTATTAAGAATTACTGTTACGGCAGTTGGCGTAGAGACCGTCAAATCAGCTGCCAGCGAGGCAAGAGGGACATCTTTTTCGTGCCCGATTCCGCAAATAATCGGGGTGTTAAAACGAGCAATTTTTCTAACTAACGCTTCATTATTAAATGCCTGAAGACTTTCCATACTTCCACCGCCCCTTATAATGACCAGCACATCAATGTTTTTATCATCAAAATAATTTATAGCCGAGAGTAGGTCATGCACGGCAGCTTGTCCCTCAACCTTGGAATTAACAAATTGAGTATGGTATCCGTGTTTACCAAGATTGTTTAGAAAATCATGAATAACCGCGCCCGTTTCTGAAGTGATCAAACCAATTCTTTGCGGAAACTCGGGAATCGGCTTTTTTCTTTCGGTAGAAAATAACCCCTCTTTTTCTAATTTCTGCCTCAACTTATCATACGCTTTTTTAAGAGCGCCTTCTCCGACAAGTTCTATGGTAGAAACCCTGAAATTAAATCGGCCGGTTAGTGGATAAATTTCCGGGAAGCCGTCAACAATAATTTCCATACCGATCTCCAAAGAAATGCCGCATAATTCATAATTGTTTTTCCACATAAAACAGGAAAGGATACTTTTGTCGTCTTTGTCTTTTAGAGAGAGAAACAAGTAATTGTCTCTAATGTCCAAACTATTGACCTCGCCCTGAACGCGAGCTCCATATCTCCTAAATTCCGTATTAAGAAAATTCAAATAACCGCTTATCGTGTATGGCTTTTCGTCTTTTCTCTCCTTGTTTTGGACATTACTTTCGTCACTTTTTAAATTCCCATTAATCAGCGCCAATACGTTTGCGCCATATTTTTCAAACTTTCGTTCTTTAATGCCTTTAATAGACATCAGCTCTTCTTTTGTCTTTGGTTTAAGCGAAGCAATGGTTTCAAGGGTTATATTATGAAAAATATGAAAAGAGGCGACACTCTCTTTTTGGGCTATATCTCTTCTCCAATCTTTTAATTTTTGCAATAATTCATTGTCCATTTTTTTCATTTTTGCAGAAAAAATCGTCTCTGGCAAGACGGCGGAATTTTGCGGAATTTCCAAAAAAACATTCCGACATTCTCAAGAATGTTGGAATGTTCTCTATTGAGAAAGTGGTTGTTGGGACAAAGTTTTTCTTTTGCTAAACACGAAAATATAAAGAATTTCCAAAATTCCTAAAGTGTTTATCACCAAAAGAGCCACAAACCACCATTTATGATTGTTTTTTGCCGCTTTCCACAATGCCACCCCTTTCCAAGGGATTGTCCATAAAACCGCCAACCAAATTATCCACTGATTTTGAATTGGAAACTGTTCCATAAATTTTTCAACTTGTTGTCCTGAACAGTTCGGCCCTGAGTCTTTCGACCCCGAGCTCAAGACTGAAGGTCTCACTGCCGAAGGGCTTATTGAAGGATTAATTTCGTGTCCTTCCGTAGTCCTTCCAAAGCTTCAGCATAGGAGGACGAAGGAGGGCTTGCCCTGAGCTTGTCGAAGGGTTCGACTTTTTGTTTGTTTAGTTTATAATCTATTCCACCATTCGCGCGAATTAGACCATAGAATTTTAATCGCCTAATTTTCTTGCCCCGTAGGAAGCTTGCTTGCCTTCGGGGTTGTTGGCCGAATTGGCAATTTTCGCTTAAAAAGTTATCCACACCATCTCTTGACAAATTATAACATTAGCCTATACTGATAGTAGTTTTACAGAACGCCCCGAGCAATCGGGGCGGTTTTCATTCCCTTTTTATCTGATTTTTAATATCTTCCAAATAAAATATATTGGAGGCCTCAAGTTTTAGCTCCCAAGAGATGGTTTTTCTTGAAGAATAGACACTTACTTTTTTGCCGGCATCTTTCAATTTTCTGACTAAATATTGAAAATCGCTGTCGCCGCTAAAAATAATGATTTCGTCAATTCTTGCTTTATCTAGAAGAATGTCAGTGGTAATTTCAACGTCAAAATTAGCTTTATAAATGTAATCTGTTTTATAAATTTCAAAAAGAGTTTCATTATCGCTAATTCTTATTTTCTTCAAGGGTTTTGTGAAAGTGTTAAAGCCGACGGCATTTAAATATCTTAAATATTTTTGTATCTTTTCATCATCGTCTTTTACTCCCACATAATATTTCCATTCAATTACTTCCTTATTTGTTTCAATATAATTTTTGACTTTCTTCCAATCAAAAGACCAGTCCAGTTTTCTTTGGGTATAAAACATATTTGCGCCATCAATATAAACTTTGGTTTTGGTTTTTTCTACCATAAAATTATTTTACCATAATTTGCCTAATTTTCTTACCCCGTAGGAAGCTTCGATAAAATCGGAACTCAGGATGACAACTTTGTTTGCTTGAAATTTTGCAGAATTTAAGGTATTATTTTCTTGTTAGTCAGCAAAAGCCCGCCTGGGCATTTTTATTTATTTTATATCTATGGAATTAAGAAACATCGCTATCATTGCTCACGTAGACCATGGGAAGACAACATTGGTTGACGCTCTTTTGACGCAGTCGGAAAACTTCAAGATTAAAGCTGGCGCCCCCAGGGAACTCATAATGGACTCAAACGAACTTGAAAGAGAGCGGGGGATTACGATTTTTTCAAAAAACGCATCAATCAAATATCATAATGTCAAAATTAATATTGTTGACACGCCAGGTCACGCCGATTTCGGCGGCGAGGTTGAACGCATAATGCGCATGGTTGATGGAGTGCTTCTTCTTGTTGATGCAAAGGAAGGCCCGATGCCTCAAACGAAGTTTGTTTTACGGAAAGCGATAGAAGCCGGCCACAAGATTATCGTGGTCATTAATAAAGTTGATAAGTTTAACGCCAGACCGAAGTGGGTTTTAAACGCCACCCTTGACTTGTTTTTTGAGCTCGGGGCAAGCGAGGCGCAAATTAATTTTCCTGTTATTTATGCCGCCGCTATTCAAGGCAAAGCGGGTTTAAATTCAGACCTGAACGCAATGAAAAATATCCAACCAATTTTTGAAGCCATTGTGAAATATATTCCAGCTCCATTAGTTCAAGATTCAAAACCTCTCCAAATGCTGACTGTAAATTTGGCCTATGACAATTATAAAGGAAAGATTGCTATTGGCCGCCTCTATTCCGGTATTTTGCGGAAGGGGATGGCTGTAAGTCATATTAATCGGCTAGGTAAGATAAAAAGGGCGAATTTAAGCGCGGTTATGCTTTTTGATGGTCTAAATCGCCTTGATGTGGATGAAGCTTTTTCCGGTGATATCGTCGCGGTTGCCGGCATTCCTGATATTTCAATTGGCGAAACCATTGCCGATTTAGAGGAGCCTGTTGCCTTGCCAACTATTCAGATTGATGAACCAACAATTAAGATGACTTTTGGCGTGAACACTTCGCCATTCAAAGGGAAAGAAGGGCAGTATACCACTTCGCGAAACATTAAGGAACGTTTGGAACACGAACTTGAAACCGATGTTGCCTTAACCGTTACTCCCACTAAATTTGCTGACCGCTGGGTTGTTGCCGGCCGCGGCGAGCTTCATCTCGCAATTTTAATTGAAAAAATGCGCCGAGAAGGATTTGAGTTTGAGGTTTCAAAACCGCAGGTTATTTTCAAAGAAAAAGATGGGAAGAAGATGGAACCAATGGAGCTAGTTTCCATTGAAGTGCCGGGGAAATATTCCGGCGTAGTAATTGAGATGATGGGGAAGCGTTCCGGCGTCATGAAAGATATGCGTACGGATGCCGGGAACGTCTATATGGATTTTCTTATACCTGCCCGCGGACTTATCGGTTCGCGCGGAGAATTTTTGACTAACACAAGGGGCATGGGGATTATGAATAGCATTTTTTTCGGTTATGAGGAGTATAAAGGCGACATTCAGTCTGAAACGCGAGGTTCAATTATTTCAACGGAGACGGGTGTTTCTAATAATTTTGGATTAGTTAAGGCGCAAGGCCGGGGGAAGCTGTTTATAAGCGCAGGGACTGCGGTTTATGAGGGAATGGTGGTTGGCCAGAACGCCAAAGCAGGGGATGTTCTCGTAAATATTTGTAAAACCAGGGAACTTACTAATTTTCGAGCAAAAAATGAGGGTCTTCAAGAACAGCTTGAGGTGCCGCTTACGCTTAGCTTAGAAGATTCATTGAGTTATATTAGCGATGATGAGATGGTGGAGATAACGCCGAAAAGCATCCGGATTAGAAAAATATTTCTTACTGAAAACGAGCGCAAGAAAGCCAAAAGAAGCAAGAATGAGTAAAAGACGCGGATCTCCGAAAAAATTACAATAATTTTCTTTCCCCAGTAGTACACTTTGACAGATTCAACAAGCTCACTATAATCCTGAGTTTATCGAAGGGCTAATCCCGAGTTTATCGAGGGGTCATAATCATTTAACTTTATACATCCCGGCGTGGCCGGGGATGATGAAATCGGCGAGTTGTAAAACTTTTCGCCGGCTTTTTTGAAGTTTTTTGACCACTACAGAAATATCGGAATGTTTCCTAATGCCAAGGCGGGGGTCTACGGGGCAGGCAAGTTCGGTGCAGGATAAACTCCGCGTGGCGGGGAAAAATCTTACCTTTGGTCTTAAGGGGTCCAAGATATATCTTGCATTATGCATCAAACAATAACAATGCAAGCAGCTCGTCTTTTGTCGCTATTTCCCTATGGCTGTGATATGATATAAACATATGAAGGCGCTAAAGAAAAGGAAATTTGATTTGGATAAGAAATTCCAAAGGGTTCTAAAAACACCAGCGAGCTTTGATTTTTTTGTAGCTATTCATGATTTTATAGAACATATCGAGCTGAACCCGTTTCTTTCTAGCGGCCTCTCGGATCGCCTAAAAGCCAATCGAGAATTAGATATTGCGAACAAATATGATTATTTGAGGAAGATTTACCAAGGATTGGAAGATATAAATATAAAATCAAATATTGATTTAGGACATACAAGATATATGGTCATTAGAGAATTGAGCCAAATTCAGAATAAAGAAGTTTCAGAAAGTAATTCATTTTGGAGAAAGAGAGAGTTGTTTAGGAAGTTGGCGGGCGTAGTTTATGAGAGATTAAATGTGTATCTTTCCGAATCAATAAAAACCAATAAAAACCAAAAAATAAGGAAGTGATACATTGAGGTTAATCCTGTTATAGTTGTCATACGGGGCGAAATGCTCGGCTCGGTGCGGGGTCCAATTATTTTTTAGCTTTAATGTTATTTAGGATTTTTTCTATGTTTTTTATGCTTTCTTGGTTGTTCACGGAAATCGCTATCGCCTGAGGGTCTATCTTTTTAAGCGCCAATAATTTTTTATTGAGTTCCTCCGGTGTTACAAGGTCGCTTTTTGTAAGAAAAAGACGTTCCGGTTTTTTAAGGAGCGCCTTGTTGTACGCGCCAAGTTCTTTACGGATAGTTTTGTAATCTTTTGAAGGAGCGGGGGATTCCGTTGAAATAAAGTGGAAAAGAATATGTGTCCGCTCAATGTGACGGAGAAATTTAATACCCAGCCCTCGGCCGTTTGATGACCCCTCAATGAGCCCAGGAATATCTGCGAGGATAAGTTCGTAGTACGCGCCTAAGTTTGGTTCAAGCGTGGTAAATGGGTAATTTGCTACTTTGCTTCTGGCATTCGTCAGCTTGTTGAGCAAGCTTGACTTGCCGACATTCGGAAGTCCTACGAAGCCAATATCGGCAATGAATTTGAGTTCAAGCCGGAACATAAAATTTTCTCCGGGCGTACCCGACTGCGCCTGTTTCGGCGAGGTGTTGCGTGAAGAACGAAACTGAAAATTGCCTTTTCCGCCAATGCCGCCTTTTGCGAGGAGAATTCGCTCGCCGATCTTTTCAAAGTTAATTTCGCTGCCGCTTGTGAGGTTGTGTGCTACGGTTCCGACTGGAAGTTTCAAAATGAGGTCCTTTCCGTTGTGACCGTCGCGGAACTGGCCGCGGCCGTCCCGGCCATTTTCTGCAGAAAATTCTTTTTTAAAGCGAAACTGCCGGAGCGCAGTGAGGTCAGAGACACCCTCGCCATAGACGCTGCCGCCTTTGCCTCCTGATCCTCCGACAGGCCCGAGGCTCCTTAAATTTGTATTAAACGCCACCGCGCCTTTTCCGCCATGGCCAGCGTTTATTTTTATTTTAACATCATCAATGAGCATTGCTTTTAAATTATATCAGCTGTCGGGACGATTCAGAAGTCATGTTTATAGCGATCGCAGAATAGATGACTTATTACCGTCTCAATAACCTTAATTTTAATAGCCTTAAGAGCGGCAGTCAGCCGTTCCTATTCACTTCTTGCCTCGTAGTGTCCTGAGCTTGTCGAAGGATTACTGCTGGGGTTCCGCCGCCGAATTTTTTACCCCGTAGGGTCGCGAAGCGACTCCTTCGGGGCGTGCCCCGCAGAGCTGGGCGCGCCGCTGTTATTGAAACTTTTTCAAATCCTGCCAAGAATACTGTTTAACTTTTTCGTCTCGACTTACGGCAAAAATGTAAAGCAGAAGTTTTTTGGCAACCTGCCAAGGAACTCGGCGAATTGCAATTTTTGCGCTCAATTCCGGCAAACCCAAGCCGTAATAATAACGCGTTGTCCCGCCGGTTTTCATTCTAGTTATAATTTGGCCCAAAGAGTGAACAAAAGTACTTTCGTTAACTTGTCTCGTTTTCCCTTCGCCTTTTGTTTCAATCAAGAAAAACCGAGAAACTTTGTTGTTTTTAACTCTTATATCCACCCCTTGGTCTCGCAATTCGCCGACTTCCAAATTTCTGCCCCAACCATTTCGAAAAAGCCATTTGATAATGGATTGCTTTACAAATTTTTCCGAAAGCGGTTTTTGCATAATTTATTTTCTCTTTTTCGATTTTAATCTTTTAGCTCTAACATTATGGGTGGGAGGAATTTTCCCAAACTTTCTTTTGGAAATTTCTAGATAAGAAGGTTTTTTATCTGATTCCCAAAATTCTTTAATTGGTTTATTTACTTTCGCCATAATTTTTATGATTTTACTTCAATTAAATTTGCGACCTTGTTTTTTGCTTCTTCTAAAAGTTGTTTTGCTTTTGAGCGGGCTTCGTGGGATTTTTGGACCAAATCCGCGATTTTTTGCTGAGTGGGTTTATCTACTTTTGGCACAACGATGTTTTTTACCGCTTCTTTTGGCACTGCTGTAAGAATGGTGCCTGCCG
>Ga0210016_1002243_pt1 | contig 17713 bp, 16 predicted proteins | sample CryGeyCG2014_300_FD_185454 | JGI IMG/M metagenome (GOLD analysis project Ga0210016, IMG submission 185454) | Groundwater microbial communities from aquifer - Crystal Geyser CG02_land_8/20/14_3.00 (SPAdes) (version 2) | ecosystem: Environmental > Aquatic > Deep subsurface > Groundwater | place... | reverse complement strand
CTGGGGGGGGTGAGATAGGGGGGGATATGGAGGCGTACCGTAAGCTTCGTGATGAGTTTCCGCAGGTAAGAGACGAGTTTAAGAAACAGAATCAAAAACTGCTGGCATTCTGGGAAGGTGGCAAGCTGGACGTAATAAGCAGGAAGCCTATAAAGAGTCTGGCAGATGCCAAGGGCGTGAAGATAAGGGCCATAGGGGTGGTGCTTTACAAGATATTTAAGGAGGCTGGGTTTATTCCGGTAACCCTGCCAGCAACCGAGGCCTACGATGCGGTAAGCAGGGGCGTTGTGGACGCGATCATTGCCCTCCCGGATACGACCTATAGGTACAAGTGGTATGAGGTCTGCAAACACTGGACCCTGATCGGCATACTGAAATACGGACCGGGATATGGTATATCAATAAATCTGGATGTTTGGAACAAACTTCCCACTGATGTCCAAGAAGTTATGGAGAGGGTTGGCAGCGAGCTTACGGACAGATATCCTGGTTTGTTAATCGAGGAAACTAAAAAATACGAAAAGGTATTCAGGGATGCAGGAGTAAAATTTTACGAGCTTCCCGTTGCGGATCAAAAGGCATGGAAGAAGAAGGTGGCCAGACCGTCTTTTGAAGAGTATGTAAAAAGGGTGGAAAAGATGGGGTATCCGAATGCCAGGAAGATACTGCAAAGGTATGGGGAGCTTTTAGGGTATAAGCCATGGGAGTATAGCGAGTAAGATTGATCAAAGAAAGGGGTAACTATTCAGGTAGGCACAGAGCACCAAAGGCACAAAGAATAGTTCAGTTATCAGTTAATTATTAACTGTAAACTGTTAACTGTAAACCGTATTTTTAGTGCCTTTGCCACTTTGTGCCTGAGTAGTTACGATTAAAGAAGTGTTGACTGTTGAAGGGGTAATCAGGGGGATTATCAATGAGGCAAAAGATATTTGTTCATACCTCGGATCTTTTAAGATCTAAGTCCTTCTATCCCTGTGTTATCGTTGCAGCAGCTCTAATGATAACAATCTGTAACTACGGGGTACGGTTTTGTCTTATAGCGTCTTTTTCAAGCCCATGATGCAGGATTTCGGATGGACACGCGCAATGACCGCTGGATCATATTCACTATGCACTGTAATACTCGGTGTTTTTTCGATAGTCTTTGGATGGCTGAGTGACAGATACGGCACAAGGATTACCCTTACGATATGTGGGGTTTTCTCTGGTATGGGAATAATTCTGTTGTCCACAGTAAACAGCTTGTGGCAGCTCTATCTCTTTTTTGGTGTCATAGCAGGTATTGGTGCGGCAGCTTATGTTCCTTTGATTACTGGTGTCTCCGGGTGGTTTGATGAAAAGAAGGGTTTGGCACTGGGGATCGTTGTTGCAGGGATGGGCTTGGGACCTACAATTCTGTCGCCAATAGCAAACCACCTTATTTCTCTTTATGGTTGGCGTCAAACCTTCCTGATATTGGGCATAATAACAGGCATCATCATCGTTTTAGCTGCTCAAATCATCAGATCCAATCCCCATAGATTGGGTTTGGTTTCCCCTGGAGATGAGAGTATTACCGGGATAGAAGCAATTGAGACAGCAAACCGAACTGATACTGTCTCTATCTCCAGGAAAAGGGACTTTACCTTCAAATTAGCCGTAAGGGAAAGGAGATTCTGGTTGATTGTCATACCTTACAGCTTATGGTGCGTGGCAATTATTGCAGTTCCCGTCCATGCAGTACCTCTCATGACTGATAAGGGTATCTCCTCAGGCAGCGCGGCTAACCTTCTATCCTTGCTGATGCTTAGCAGTATGACTGGAAGGGTAGTTATGGGGGCACTTTCTGACAGGATAGGCAGGGTAAAATCCATATACATCTGTCTCGGTACAAACATGCTTGCCCTATTATGGCTAATGTTTGCGACCAATATCTGGATGTTCTCTCTTTTTGCTGTTGCCTACGGATTTACTTACGGAGGAGGCGTTCCCCAGTGGGCAGCACTCGTAGGAGACATATTTGGTCTGACTGCTATGGGTGCCATTTTTGGGACTGTAGTATTCTTTGTTACCCTGTTTGGGACAATAGGTCCTATCCTGTTTGGATACATTTTTGATGTTACAGGTAGCTATAACATTGCCTTTTTGATCGCAGCTATATTGATCGCTGTTGGGTTATTTATTCTAAGTTTCATTAAAAAACAAAAAAGAGTACCTTGGTAGTCGTTGTCTGATTTCCTTGATGATAAACTATGGAGAATCTATGACAATTACGTGGAAAGAATGCTGATGGTTTCGTAAAAAGTCCAATTTGCCTTTATTTGTCATTCCTGCTAAAGCAGGAATCCAGTGATTTCAAGCAATTATGGACTCCTGCTTTCGCGGAAGTGACGTGATTTTGACTTTTTACGAAGCCATCAATGCTGAATCTTAATGATTTGAGAACTAGTGGAATGTCCCTTTAATACCTTTACTATGAATTACTATAAATATTCCCTCCCCCTTGATGGGGGAGGGGCAGGGTAGGGGTGAAGAATCGCTATGTTGCCCCCTCCCCTTAATCCCCTCCCACCAAGGGAGGGGAGACATTTTTGGTAAAGTTATTTATGAGTCAAAGCACTAGTAATCAGAATCGTGTTTTGTCCAATGGTAAATAGTGATTCATGGCGAGAATAAGGCTTTGTTGCAAGACAAGAGGGTTCATAGTGTCTACCCGGGGGAAGACAGAGTAGTAGGCTATTTCAAACCGGAGATAAAGGAGGAGCTGACATGCTTATAGGGGATATTTTGAGAAGAAACGCTAAGCTCTGCCCGCATAAGACCGCTATTGTTTTTGAAGGTAATCAGTACAGTTACGGCGAATTGGACGATAGGGTAAAGAGACTGGCAAACGGACTCAGGGCAAAGGGAATCGGAAAAGGAGACAGAGTTGGGCTATTAGAACATCCATGCCCCGAATATATCGAGCTTTATATTGCCATACCAAAGATAGGGGCAGTTCTTACACCTCTAAACTGCAGATTAGCAGGACGGGAGATGGAATATATTATAAATGATGCAGAGATAAAGATGCTCATATTAGGTAAAGAATTTATAGACGTTATACATTCGATAAAATCTGACTTAAAGACAGTAGTCACTTACTTCTGCATAGGAGATGCCCCTTCAGGTATGTGTACATATGAAGAACTTATTACGGGTTTCTCCCCTGAATTTCAGGAAATAGAGATAGACGACGATGATGTAGCTGTCCAGATGTATACCAGCGGTACCACTGGAAGGCCGAAGGGTGCTATGCTAACCCATAAGAATCTGATGTCAATGTACCTGTCAAGGATTATTGATTTAAAACTGGATGAAGGCGATGTATTCTTAAGCGCTGTCCCTTACTATCATACCGCTGCTGAATATGCCCTCATCATACTCTATATAGGGGGTACTTTGATCATACACAGTAGATTTGACCCTGGGAAATTTTTGGAGTCCATAGAGACTGGGAAGGTTACCGTCGCGTTGGGAGTTCCCTCAATGGTCAACTTCTTGGTACAGCATATGGAAAAGTATCCACGAGACTATGACATGAGCAGTGTAAAGATATTCCTCTATGGAGCGTCTCCTATGCCGGTTGCTTTGCTTCGAAAGGCCATGGAAGCATTCAAGTGCAGCTTCCTTCATTCCTACGGCCTTACAGAGGCAAGTCCTGGGGTAACACTCTTGATGCCTGAAGACCACAACAACATACTGGAAGGCCCTGAGGAGAAGGTAAAGAGGCTCGCATCGTGCGGCAAGGAGATATTCAACGTGGAGGCAAGGGTAGTCAGTGGGCAGGGGATAGATGTAAAGCCCGGTGAAATGGGCGAGATTATTGTTAAGGGCGATAACGTAATGAAGGGTTATTGGAAGTTGCCGGAAGAGACAGCAGAGACTATCAAGAACGGCTGGCTTCACACCGGTGATATGGCCACAGTAGACGAAGATGGATATGTATTCATTGTTGATAGAAAGAAAGACATGATAATAAGTGGTGGAGAGAACATATATCCAAGAGAGATTGAGGAGGTTCTCTATTCTCATCCATCAATCCTGGAGGCAGCGGTAATCGGGGTTCCTGACGAGGATTGGGGGGAATCAGTAAAGGCATTTGTAGTTCTCAAGGAAGGAGAGAAGGCTTCCGAGCAAGAGATCATTGATTTCTGTAAGAAAAACCTGGCAAGCTATAAGAAGCCCAAATTTGTTGAGTTTTTAGATGTCTTACCTAGAAGTGCTGCTGGCAAGGTTTTGAAGAAAGAATTGAGAGAGAAATAATGGAAAAGTGTTTTTGTTGACACGTTTTTGCATAAAGATTGACTCAAGTTTTTTAAATAGATTTTAATCTACAAACTGGGAGGATCTATGGCAAGTACAGAGAAAAAGAATTCATTTTTAAATAACCATCGTGCCCTGGATCTGACGGATAACAGAGGGTTTCTGTGCGGAAAAATATTGGCGGATTTGGGAATAGATGTTATAAAGATTGAGCCGCCTAGGGGAGACCCGGCAAGAAAGATAGGCCCATTTTACAAGAACATTGCCCACCCGGAGAAGAGTTTAAACTGGTTTGCCTTTAATTCAAATAAGCGCGGGATAACGCTGGATATTGGGACTCTTGATGGACAGGAGATATTTAAGCAACTGGTTCAAGGGAGCGATTTTGTAATTGAGTCCTATGACCGTGGTTATATGGATGAACTGGGCATTGGCTATAAAGAGTTAAGCAAGATTAACCAACGCATAATAGTAACCTCTATCCTTCCGTTCGGTCCCGTTGGTCCGTATAAAGACTATAAAGCACCGGATATTGTAGGGATGGCTATGGGAGGGGTCATGTTTGGGACAGGCGAACCGGAAAGACCTCCGGTAAGGATAAGCTTTCCCCAGGCTTACCTCCAGGCTGCCTCGCAGGCAGCCGTTGGAACTATGATCGCCCACTATTATCGGCAACGCACTGGTAAAGGACAGCACGTTATGGTATCCATGCAGGCTAGTCTTGCATGGGCACTAACAAATACGATTTCCTGGTGGGAATTGGATAGGCAGATCTTTCAGCGGCAAGGAATCTATAGGGCTGGGATTGGCGCTAAGGTAAAGCTAAGATTGGTATGGCCATGTAAAGACGGTCTCGTATCATTTATGGTGATAGTAGGTGCACTCAGGTACATGGAGGTCTTAGTTCAGTGGATGGACAGTGAAGGAATGGCAGATGAGCATCTCAAAGCCATAAAATGGCGCGAATTTGACATGAGTAAAGTGACCCAATCGGAGATAGATGAAATAGAAAAAAGGGTAGGAAGGTTCTTCTCAATGTATTCCAGGGATGAACTCTACAAGGAGTCATCTAAGAGGCACATACCTCTTGCTCCTGTGTCAGGATTTGACGCGGTGTTAAGAAATAAGCAGCTTCGATCGAGAGACTACTGGGTCGATGTTGACCATCCTGAGTTGAAAAGCAAGATAAGGTATCCCGGCCCTTTCCTCAAATTTTCTGAGACTCCGATGACCATTAGACATCGGGCTCCTCTCATAGGCGAACACAATGAGGATGTCTATCTGGGCGAGCTAGGGATGTCCAAGAGAGAGCTTGTTATGCTGAAGGAGGGAGGAGTGATATGAAGGTTGCTAAAGAACCTCCAAAAGATGCCCTTGATGGAATAAAGGTAGCCGATTTCTCCTGGATCCTTGCTGGACCACTAGTTACCAAATGCCTTGCCGATCACGGAGCCATGGTAGTTCGTATCGAATCCGGTAAACGCCCATGCGCTCACCGGGCAGTAGCTCCCTTTAAAGACAGAAAGCCGGGGTTGAATCGAGCGGGTTATTTTGCTTTTTACAACGCTAATAAGCTCAGTTTTCAGATGAACATAGATCATCCGCGGGCAAAAGAGGTGTTAAGGGAGCTAATCATGTGGGCTGACGTTGTTGTGGAGAACTTTTCCCCCGGCACAATGGATAAGAAAGGAATGGGATACGAAGAGCTAAGAAAGATCAAGAAGGATATCATTATGCTCCGAACCAGCAACCAGGGTCAAACCGGCCCATTTGCCAAACATGCTGCTTTGGGAATGCAACTTGTGGCTTTGTCAGGGCTTTCTCAACTTATTGGGTGGCCTGACGGAGACCCTCTTCAGACGACAATGGTTTGGACAGATTTTGTAGTTCCCCAGTTTGGAGTAGCAGCAATTATGGCCGCCTTGGATTACCGAGATAAAACTGGCAACGGCCAGATCCTTGACCTATCGCAATTTGAGGCTTCACTCCATTTTCTAGCTCCACCTATATTGGATTATGTCGTAAATCAGAACGAATCGATGAGAATGGGCAACCGGTGCCCCTGTGCGGCTCCTCATGGGGCATATCGGTGCGAGGGGGAGGAACGATGGTGTGTCATTGCTGTCTTTACTGATGATGAGTGGGAGGGCTTATGCAAAGCCATGGGTTACCCCCCATGGACTACTCATGATAAATTCTCTACCCTTCTTGCCAGGAAAGAGAATGAGGATGAGTTGGATCAACTGATAGAGGCATGGACCATCAACCTTTCGCCGGAAGAGGTGATGAGCCGCTTACAGGCTGAAGGGGTGGCAGCAGGTGTAGTGAAGAATGGGCAGGATATTTATGAGGACCCGCAGCTTCGACAGGGCAATCACCTCTGGCCCCTGGAACACAAAGAGATGGGAATGCTCACCCACATGGGCCAGCCGTTTACCATGTCCGAGACGCCGGCGCGACCAAGGTCTCCTGCCCCCTTGCTCGGCGAGCATACGGAATACGTCTGCCGGCAGTTGCTCGGTATATCAGAGGAGAATTTCAGTGACCTTCGATCAGATGGAGTGTTTGAATAGAGACTTCAAATATCTATCTGAAGAGAATTGTACAAGGGATAATAAAAGGACACTAGAAGATACCTATGGCTTTGCTAGAAATTAGGGGTCTAACAAAGACCTTTGGCGGTATAAGCAAAACAGAAAAAGGAGGTAAGGGATGGAACTGTCTTTTAGTGAGGAACAGGAGATAATAAGAAGGAACGCCCGAAACTTTTTGAAGAAGGAATGTCCCGGGCTCCTCGTGAGAGAGTTGGAAGAGGATGAAGATGGATTCTCGCCCGATCTCTGGCGAAAGATGGCTGAGTTGGGCTGGATGGGTCTGATACTTCCAGCCGATTATGATGGAAGTGGGGGGAGTTTCCTTGATCTCGTGGTGCTTCTGGAGGAAATGGGAAGTGCCTGCGCACCGAGCTGGTTCTTTTCAACCGTTGTCCTCGGGGGGGCAGGTTGTCCTTGCCTTTGGCACGCCGGAACAGAAGAATAGGTTGCTCCCTGCTGTAGCCTCGGGTGAATCCAGGGGAACCCTGGCGCTCATTGAACCTCAGTCGGGATATGAGCTTTCAAAGATCGAAATGACTTCCAATGGTGGTGCAAATGGTTTCTTCATAGAGGGGGTCAAGCTCTTTGTACCCGATGCCCATATTGCTGATTGGATGGTATGTGTCACCAGAGGGAAAGGGGAAAACGGGGGTGACCCGGGTCTCGAACTTCTTATCATCGACACGAAAAGTCCGGGAATATCTATTACGCCCCTCAAGACCATCTCCGGGGATAAGCTCTTTGAAGTCAAATTGGATGGGGTGAAAGTGCCTGCTGAAAACCTCCTTGGCGGTAAGGAACAGAGTGCCGGGGATTTAGAAAGAGTATTACAGCAGGCATCTCTGGCAAAATGCGCAGAGATGGTTGGCGGGGCACAGAGGGTTTTGGAGATGGCAGTAGACTATGCCAAGCAGCGGGTGCAGTTTAACCGCCCCATAGGGAGCTTTCAGGCTATTCAACACCACTGCGCCAACATGCTCATTGATCTCGACTGTTCTCGTTACCTTACTTACTATGCGGCATGGATGCAAAGTGAAGGAATACCGTGTGAAAAGGAAATAGCCATGGCCAAGGCATTTACCAGCGACGCCTATATCAACATTACAACGTTAGGACAACAGATACACGGCGGTACAGGGTTGATAAAGGAGCATGATATGCAGATTTACTTTCGCCGTGCCAAGGCTTCAGCCTTGTCCTTGGGCAATGCAACCTTCCAACGAAAGATGGTAGCCAGGCAGATGGGGCTCTAATATGACAGACGACGAGAGGAGGGATTGATATGGATTTTCGTTTTTCACCTGAAGAAGAGAGATTTAGGGAAGAGGTTCGCCAATTCCTGGATACAGAGGTAACCGATGAGATGATTGAGGAGGTAGAGAGGGGCACAGAGATAGGTATAGGTCCTCATTGCTGGGAACTTATGCGCAGGATGGGCAAGAGAAGGTGGTTAGCCCCCGCTTTTCCGGAAGAGTATGGTGGGATGGGTGCTACCCGCTGGCAGCAGTTTGTACTCTCAGATGAGATGACGTATCACCGGGCTTATCCCCTCCATTTGTGCGGAGTTGGGATAGTGGGTCCTACATTGCTTCAATATGGAAGTGAGGAGCAGAAACAGAAATACATGCCTCCGATAGCCAGAGGGGAGATAGAGTTTGCCTTAGGGTATACGGAGCCGGAAGCAGGTTCAGACCTTGCCAATCTCCAGGTCAAGGCAGAGAAAAAAGGGGATTTTTACGTTGTAAACGGGCAGAAGGTCTTTAATACAGGGTGCCATTTTTCTCAATACGTATGGCTTGCAGCCCGAACTGACCCGAGTGCCTCTAAACACAAAGGGATATCCTTATTGATTGTGGATATGAAGACCCCGGGTATTACTTGTGCGCCCGCTATGGGTTATGGACGGTGAGAGGAGCAATGAGGTCTTTTATGACGATGTTAAAGTTCCCGCAGGGAATCTGGTTGGCGAAGAGAATCGTGGTTTTTATTATATACTTACAGCACTGGCCCATGAAAGGAGTTTCCCTGTAGGAAATTTACGCCGCACCTTTGAAGACTTTGTTGACTATGTTAAAGAAGAAGGACTTGGTAAAGATCCGTTGGTGCAGCAGAGCATAGCTCAGCTTGCCACGGAGCTTCAGGCACTGTGTCTTCTTTGCTACCGTGTGACCTGGTTGATACAGAGGGATACATCTCCTCACTGGGAGGCACCCATGGTCAAGGTATATATGACCGAGTTTATGGGGAGATTCAGTGACACTGCTATGGAGATCATGGGACCCTATGGTCAACTGCAGGCGGGATCTAAGTGGGTACCGCTGAAAGGGAGGATAGAAAAGCTCTATCGTCATGCGGCCCGTCGTAATATCTCTGCAGGCACTTCAGAGATTCAGAGGAATACCATTGCTACCGTGGGGTTAAAATTGCCAAGATGATGGCTCTCCGGGGATAGAGAGAAAGCAACAAAGGAGTCAACATGACCAATCCGATGTTAGAACTTGTTGGTTTGAGAAAAAACTTTGGGGGACTCATGGCGGTGGACGAACTGGATCTTGTTGTAAGGTCTGGAGAGATACTGGGACTGATTGGTCCAAATGGGGCAGGCAAGACTACCGTATATAACTTGATAAGCGGGATATATAAGCCGGCATCGGGGAAGATAATCTTCCAGGGGGAAAACATAACAGGTCTCAGACCGGATCAGGTAGCCAACAGAGGGGTTATTCGAACCTTCCAAATTGCAAGTCTGTTTAAAGAACTATCCGTATTGGATAATATGCTGGTAGCCTTTCATTTGCAATCCAGAGCCGGATTTTGGAGGTCAATGTTAAACTCAAATTATAGCCGACATGAAGAGAAAAGGTTCAGGAAACGGGCATTAGAGATATTAGACTTTATGGGGATTGGATCCTTAAAACATGAACATACGATAAATCTACCCCATGGGCATCAGGTGACCCTTGGTTTAGCCATAGCACTGGCCGCAAACCCCAGGATGCTTCTTCTGGATGAACCATTGACAGGCATGAATCCAGAGGAGGTAAACACAATGGTGTCGCGAGTAAAACAAATAAACCAGGAGCAGGGAATAACTATCATAGTGGTAGAGCATAACATGAGGGCGGTTATGGAGCTGTGCCATCGGATTGCAGTTATAAATTTCGGCAAGAAGATTGCTGAAGGTGTACCAGATCATATAAGGCAGAATCATGCCGTCATTGAAGCCTATTTAGGGGAGTCTTAAATGTTACTTCATATCAAAGAGTTGACCGTACACTATGAGGGTGCTGAGGCACTGAATAATGTTACCGTTGAGGTTGAAGAGGGGTCTGTTGTTACGATTATTGGAGCAAATGGGGCTGGAAAGACGACATTGTTGAGGGCCATCTCAGGCCTTGAGAAACCAGTATCCGGTGAGATATGGTTTAAGGGTGATAGGATCGATGGGATGCTATCCGAGGCTATAGCCAGAAAGGGTATCGGTCACTGTCCGGAAGGCAGGAGGCTTTTCCCTTTCATGACCGTACTTGAAAACCTGAAGATGGGGGCTTATTCTCAGAAGAATCGAGCCGGGATAGAGGAAAACATTCACAATATTTACAAGAGATTTCCAATACTAAAAGAGAGGGCTAGACAGAAGGCCGGTACATTGAGTGGTGGTGAGCAGCAGATGTTGGCTATTGGTAGAGCCTTGATGGGAAGGCCAATACTGCTCCTGCTGGATGAACCATCCCTGGGGTTATCCCCCCTAATGGTGAATGAAATCAAGAATATAGTTACTACCATTTCAAAGGAGATGATGGTCAGTATACTTCTTATAGAGCAGAACTCAAGAATGGCATTATCGGTTGCAGATTATGGCTATGTTCTTGAGACAGGAAGGGTAAGGCTTCAGGATAAACCCGAGTCTCTTATGACCAATGATCATGTGAGAAAGGCTTACCTGGGTGAGGAGCTGTAAAGAGTGTTAAGGACAAGAATAGGGGAACCAGTTTTATTAACTTTATTAATAACTTAAAAAGGAGGGTGTAAGTTATGAAGAAGTTTGGATTAACTCTAATGGTTTTGGCTGTGTCTTTGGCGTTGATGACAGTAGTGCCCTTTGCCATGGCAAAGGAGAAGCCGGTGAAGTATCTCAAGATCGGGTGCAATTATGGCCTGACAGGGGTAGTTGCACCAGCCTGTATTGCATCTAAAAGGTCGCTGGAGCTTGAGGTTGAGAGAATCAATAAAAAAGGCGGCATTGTGGTTGGCGGACAGAGATACCATATAAAACTCCTTTTTGAGGACAATGGGTATACCTCAGAAGGAAGCGTTGCGGCTGCCACAAAGCTCATCGACAGGGAAAACGTAAAATTCATCTTCAACATTGGTACCCCGGGGCTGGCCCAGACTTCGGTTACCGAACCGGCTAAGGTATTGAGCTTTCTAAGCTCAAGTGCTGACCAGGCCCTGTTAAATAAGAAGTATTCGATCAGGGTCTATCCGCTCGTCCAGATGAACGATATAGCCCTTCTGGAGTATATCTCTAAGAATATTCCTGAGGTGAAAAGGGTCTGCCTTCTCTTCAAAAACGATTCATCAGGGATACTCAATTCCCAGATACTACCAAAGCTCTGTGCCCACTACGGTATGGAATTTATCGGGGATGAGCTGTACTCTCTTACGGAGACCGATTTCTATCCGTTACTTGCCAGGATGTTACCAAGAAAGCCAGATCTAATCGTCACTGATGTTGGGACCGGGGCGGCTTTGATGGCCAAGCAGGCGATAGAAAAGGGCTATAAGGGTTTTTTTATGGGGACCACTTTGGGGGCAGATATAGCATGGAATAAGATAGGTGACAAGGTGCCGGATGGCCGGTTCTTAGGTCCTGTTGTGGACCCGGGATCCAAGGCTGCCCCCAGGGAAATCAGAGAGATGACGAAACGGTATGAGGAAAAATACGGCAAGGGTGCGCCCCTGGACATTGCCTATCTTTACCACAATTACCTGATGCTGGTAGTCCAGGCTGTAAAGAAGGCAGGCACCGTGGATGATACCGACAAGATAAGGGATGTTATGGTGAAGAATACATGGGATTTACCCTGGGGCAAGACAAGGTTTGTTGGAAAGGAGGTCTGGGGGGGTGGATGGTCAGGGTATCATGCCGGTATTCGTATCAGCATGGATAGGGAGCAAAAAGAAGATAAAGCTTCTCAAAGTGATACCTGCTGAGGATGTATACCCGACGTTTCTAAAACTGTTTGGTAAAAAGTAAAAGGGGATTCGGACAAGAAGGGGGGGTAAGCCCCCCCCAAGTCCTAAGTCAGGAGATGTAAATGAATGCACAGGATATTCTGGCAATGGTGATAAACGGGTTATCATCAGGGTTAACCCTGATGCTGGTCGCCCTTGGTTTAACCCTTGTGTTTGGTATCTTGCATATAATCAACCTGGCACATGGAGAGCCCTACATGCTGGGCGCTTATTGCGTTTGGTGGCTCTCAGAGCTCATGGGTTTCAACTACTGGTTTGCCATTGTCTTGGCCATGATCCTCATTGCTTTTCTGGGGGTTTTAATGGAGAGGTACCTTTTCCGTCGTTTTCGGGCGATAATGGTACCCAGCCTGGTGGTTTCCATAGGGTTGATGTTATTCTTGCAGAGTTCAATACTGTTGGGTACCGGTATGGGAGATAAGGAGATCGAACCTGTCTTCCATGGGCAGGTGACTTTCCTGGGGACCAGCCTGTCACTGGGGAGGGTAATAATAGGAGCCGTAGCTACCGTATTGGTCATTGCGGTTATCCTATTTCTTAAATATGCCAGGCCAGGCCAGGCAATCAGGGCTGTTGCCCAGGATGCAGAGGCATCCAGTTTACAGGGTATAAGCATGAACAGTGTCTCCAGGCTCACTATGATTATTGGCTCTGCCCTTGCGGCTGCGGCTGGTGGTTTACTTGGGCCTGTCTTTCATTTAGATTACATGATGGGCTTCCCTGTGTTGTTAAAGGCCCTCCTTGCCATAGTTTTGGGAGGCATGGGAAGTGTTGGAGGGGTAATACTGGGGTCCCTGGTTATAGGTCTGGTACACAGCTTTGCGACTACCTTAATCGGGCCTGAAATTGCTGAGATAATACTTTTCTTGATTATTGCCTTCATTCTGTTGATTCGGCCTTCAGGCTTCTTTGGCATGGAACTACGTACTTAGAGGTTTTTATACCATGAATAAAAACAACCGGATTAAATCTTTACTCTTATTAGTCTTTACCATCATCGGCTTTCTATTTCCTGTGATAAGGAACGACCCTTATACGTTGAGCTTACTGCTCATTATTTTTGTCTTTATAGTTGCTGCCGTTGGGTTCAGGTTGATCTATATTACAGGGAGGTTGACCATAGGTCAGGCAGCATTCATGGGTGTTGGGGCTTATACCTCCGCCCTTTTGTCACTGAACTTCGGCATAAACCCATGGTTGGGGCTACTGATTGGGGGCATTGCAGCAGGTATTTTAGCTCTCGGCATTGGGTATATAGTGCTTCGGGTCGGAGGAGTATACTTCGTTATCATTACCCTTTGTCTGGCCGAGATATCGAAGCTATTCTGGCTTTGGTGGAGGCCGGTAACGTATGGTAATTCAGGCCTTATCGACGTTCCCGGGTTCAGTATTGCATCCTTTCAGTTTGGTATAAATAAGATTCCCTACTATTATTTGAGCCTTATCATAATGCTGGTCGCCCTATTCGTAATGTACAGGATGGAGAGATCGCGAATAGGTATTGCCCTCCATGCTTTAGGGCAAAACGATGTATTGGCAGAACATTTAGGCATAAATCGTACCAGATACAGGGTTCTGGCTTTTACCACCGCATCCTTCTTTTGCGGTGTGGTCGGGAGCTTTTACGCCCATTACATCCACTTTGTCCATCCCGACCAGTTTGGTGTTATGCCGTCTATAATGATACAGATATATGGGATAGCTGGAGGTATAGGTGTATTCTTCGGTCCAATAGTGGGATCCTTTGTAGTAGCAGGCTTGACTGAATTCTTAAAGATTGCCAAGGAGTTCCAACCATTGATCTATGGTCCTCTATTGGTGATAATTATGCTCTTTCTCCCCAAGGGTTTGATAGGTTTGCCCCAGATGTTTTTTAAGTCCTCAAAAAAGTGACTGACAGGAATAGGCTAAATTAAACCAGAATCCTCTTGTCCTGATAACAATGTATGCGTCAATTTATGAGGTTTATCAAAAACATCTTGACTAACTACAAGTCTTTCTTATAGTATGAAACAATACATATTGTATTCTGTATTGTATTATTCTCTGGAGGTCAATTCTTGAGCAACAACCCCTTTGAGTTTAAGCTGTTGGTGAAAAAGGGCGAATCTATAGAGAAATCTGTCTATAAATTCCTAAGGAAGGCCGTATATTCCGGTTACTTTCAGCCTGGCGAGAGGCTGGTAGAGGCATCACTGGCGGAAAGACTCAACGTAAGCCGCACACCTTTGAGGGAGGCAATAAAGCGGCTGGAGACCGAGGGGCTTGTGGAGACAATCCCCAATAAAGGGGCTGCAGTATTAAAATCGTCTCCTGAAGAGATAGAGGAGATGTATTTTATTGCCGGTGTACTTGAGGGCCTTGCAGCCTATTTGGCCGTGGAGAACATCTCAAAAGAAAACATAGATAGAATGAGAGAAATAGAGCTAATTTTAGAGGACGGGGAGTGCCAGAGTGACTATGAGAGGTGGTTAAAGTTAAACAATGAATTTCATAATATTTTTATTTCAGCGTGTAATAAGTCTCTTCTGATAAGATTGTTGAATCAGAGGACCGGGCCATTGGGGAGGTACTGGTATCTTGGTTGTACAAGCCCTGGGATGATAGATTCATGTATATTTGCCCATAAAAATATCCTGGAGGCTTTTTCTGAAAGAGATGCAGAAGCTGCCAGGAAAGCTGTGGAGGAACATCTATTTCAGGTAGGCAGATTAATGAGGAGACATCTGGGGAGAATCTTTGTGGTCTAGTTAGTCCACACTGGAAAATTCCCCTTTCCCCTGCCCCAAAAATCCTGCAAACGGTTGTTCAAAGGAAATTTTTCATAATTAAACTAACCTGAAAAAAGAGAAGGGATGTATTTCCCTGTTGAAAAAGTGAGGAGGTAAATATTCTATGGAAGAGATCATGAAACAGTTTGTTGAATATCCGTCAGACCCTTACACTAGCATTGCAAAATGGAAGGAGAATCATAAAAAGAAGGTTATTGGCGTCTTTCCAATGTGGATACCTGAGGAGATTATTCATGCCGCAGGGATGCTTCCTGTGGTGATGTGGAGGAGCAATGAGGCCATCACATGGGGATACAAACATGTACCCCCCTATAACTGTCCCATAAACAAGAGTGTGGTGGATGATGTTGTCAAAGGAAAGTTGAAGTTTATGGACGGCATGGTCTTTTTGAGGCAATGCCTGCAATCACAGGAGGTTCCTTTTATTGTTGAAAATAATCGCCCCCCGGCTTTTGAAGAGTATCTTTATCTTCCACCAATATACCATGGAGATAAAGCCTCAAAGGATTTTACTAGAGACGAATTCGAGAAACTCAGAAAGAGGCTTGAGGAATTTGGTGGAGAAGAGATAACGGATGAAAAATTAAACGAGAGCATTAATATCTATAACAAAAATCGTTCATTGCTGAGGAAGCTTTATGATTTGAGGAAACAAAAACCGGGAATCTTGCGAGGCAGAGATGTCCTAAGAATAGTATGGTCGAGCATGTTGATGCCAAAAGAGGAGCACAATAAATTACTCGAAAGCCTCTTATCAGAGCTTGAGAAAAATGGATACGAACCGACGAAAGGAAAGAAGGTCTTCCTATCAGGATGTCTCTGCATCCATCCCCAACTTGAACTGCTGGATATGATAGAAGACCTGGGAATGGTCATTGTAGATGATGACATCTATGTTGGATACAGATATTTCGCTAACGATGCAGAGATAACGGATGACCCAATAGGGGCATTGATGGAACGTCATTTCATTAAGACCCCTGTGGATCCTGCCAGGGGAGAGATTGAGGTTAATTGGGGGAAGGAATTGGTTGGTAAAGTAAAGAAACTCCATGCAGATGGTATCATAACATTGTTGACCAAATACTGCCCTCCCCATCTTTGCTATTATCCGGACATCAAGGTGGAATTGGCGGATGCGGGTATACCCGAGGTTCTTATAGAGGTAGAGCATGAAATTATCTCCTTGGAGGGGATTAAAACAAGGCTGCAATCGTTCAAAGAAATGATAGGAGGTTTTTAAAGATGGGCATTGAGTATAAACTGAACAGACTCGATACTTCAGGGGTAGGCCCCCTGGTCGATAGACATTGGAGAGAACTTAGAGAAGCGAAGGAGAAGGGACAGAAAATTGCTTGGTCTTCCGGACCCCTGTTTATATATGCGTATGCCACTCCCAACATGGCATCCCATTTTATGGCTGGGTATGCGGCCTATTGCGGCGGGAGAGGCATGGCGGACGAAGTTCTGGAAGCCGCTGAGAGATACGGGGAGCTCAGGGATACCTGTTCTTATCATCGCCTTCATACCGGGATGATGGCAATCATAAGGAAGGGGTGGCCGATAAGCGACGAGAGGGTAGTTCTCCCTATTCCGGATTTATTGATTGCGGGACGTTTTTGTACCGAGATGTCTCATTATATGGAGGGGATCCACCGGAGGTTTGGGATAAGGGCGGTAACGATAGAGCTACCGGTGTGCCGCAAGAATGAGGATCGACCGAGGGTGGAGAAGTATGTAACAGCGCAGGTGAAGGATATTCTCATACCAGCTATAGAAGAGGTAAGCGGCAGTAAGTTTAATGAAGAGAATATGAGGGAGATATTCAGGAAATGGAAAGAGACATGTATAATTCGGAATAAGTGCTGGGAATTTTTGAAGAGGAAACCCGCGCTCTGGACGATGTGGGACTATGGCGTCAGTATAGCTCCTATATTCTATGCTATGGGAAAACCGGAGAGTCATGAGTATTACGTAAATCTGTTGGCACAATTGGAGGAAAGAGCAGCAAAGAATATTCCCGCGGTTCATCCCGACGGAGAGAAATATCGCCTCTACTGGGATGGATGGCTCCCATGGGCATTTCTGGGAAAGTTCATCCGCATGATGGGACCACATGGGGCGATTCCAGTCACCGGAAGGTATCCATGGGAGTTCTTCCCCCACCCTGAGGATATAAACCCGGAAGCTGATGATATTGTCCATGAATGGATCAGATTACTTTACACCAGTCCTAACGCATTGGCATATCATGATGGACCATGGGGAGGGGAAGAGCACGTCGAGAAGCTTTTACAGGACTATTCGGTCGACGGTATGCTCTTCTTTTCATCGAAGACATGCCGGCTCTGGAATCTGGGACAGCAGGAAATCATAGCAAATATAGAAAGAAAATACGGGATACCCGGGGTTGTCATCGATGGGGATATGATCGACTCTACTATGGTCTCGGAAGATCAGATAAGAACGAGAATCGAAGCCTTGCTAGAAACCATCGATGCCAGGAGGAGATAGGCCAATTAGTTCACACTGAAAAACCTTTGAAAGCTCTCACTGAAAGGAGGAAAACAATGGCTATTTGTTTCGATCTGACAACGGAGCAGGAAGAGATTAAACGACAGGCAGGGGAATTTGGCAAAAGGGAGGTAAGACCTATAGCTGCTGAGATTGACGAAAAGGACGAAATGCCCTGGGAACTGATAAAAAAGATGGGGCAGCCCCCCCATAGATATATGGCAATGTATATACCAAAGGAGTACGATGGTACTGCATGGCCTATAT
>Ga0210016_1002239_pt1 | contig 17723 bp, 23 predicted proteins | sample CryGeyCG2014_300_FD_185454 | JGI IMG/M metagenome (GOLD analysis project Ga0210016, IMG submission 185454) | Groundwater microbial communities from aquifer - Crystal Geyser CG02_land_8/20/14_3.00 (SPAdes) (version 2) | ecosystem: Environmental > Aquatic > Deep subsurface > Groundwater | place... | reverse complement strand
TTTTCCGTAAGAAATTCCGTAGCAACTACTAACCCTTAATCCCTAACCCTCCTTTCCATCTGCTTCTTAAACCTTTTTTCCAGTTGCTCTGCAATAAAATGTTTGGAGTAACAGTCTGCTTTCACAGCAATTGCTATGTTGTTTGCAAAAATCCTTGCTATCCTCCCCCTTTGTTTATGCTATGCTTGATGAATCAGAGGATGCTGGAGTAAAATGCCATGCTTTGGGCTTTTACCCCCACCTTTTAGATGCCTGAACAATGCTTTTTCTGCCCCAAGCAACTGAATGGTGGATGACGGCATAACAGAAAGCCTGCTCAGGCCACCTGCTAATGATATGAGTTTTGCGCCTATCATAGGACCTGCAAAGTATGACAAGTTTGGCGCGAGCTTTTTCATTGATTTTTCAACATATTTTTCCAATCTGTTTTTTGTTTTCTGAAGACCTATTATTGATTCTGCTATGTCTTTCAATGGTTCATTTTCAGAATTTGTCCTGTCTTCACCACCATACTTTGCAATAATTTCCATAAAATCCTTTTCTTTTTTTTCTTCAGGAAAATGATACGAGTACCATTCTGCGAACCTCTCAGTCATAATATTTACTGCCTTGTTCAATTCATCAATTGCATTGACTGCCTGGATAACATATCTGTCTTCAGGTATTTTGCTGGAAAGCATTTTACCAAGTTCTATGGTTGCGTCATGCAGTAAATCAAGGGTGAAACCGTAATCAACACAATCAATGCTGAAATCCCCTTTTTCAATCTCCAACCCTTCTGTTAATCTTTTTTCTTCATCCAGAATTTTTTCATCGTTTATTTTTTTTAACCTTTCTGCGATTTGACTACTATTTTTTGGGAACAACTCATATTTAACTATTTTATTTTCATCTACAAGGAATACACCAAACCATTTTGTTACAAGTTTCATAAATGAACATTGTAATGCATGAATAAAAGCCTTATGAGAGTTTCAAGTAATTATAGGGTGAACTCCGTACTTTGATATATTACGCTTCCATTTACAATCGCCCTTACCCTGCAAGTGCCACTGCTGGAAGCAATAACCGTTACAGTATCACCAGCCTCAAGGTAATCATCATTATCACCATCTGTGTAACTGAAAACCGCCCCTGTATCCACAACACCTGTTGAAGCATTACATAGATACCAGGTTATATCACTCCATTCTATGCCGGAGCTCGGGATTGTAGACACTACACTTGCTGAGGCAGTTGTACCTGTGGTTTTACTCCATTCACTCATGGCGAGCGCTTGTGTTCCCCCACCAACTACTTCTACTCCTACTTCGCCTTCACCCATGGACATAAATCCGCTCACCCAGAGATAAAGCACCATGCTTAAAATAACCGAGGGGAGGAGTATCACAAGGACAATAACGACAGCTAATGCTGCGGACAAAGGCTTTTTCTGCTGTATTAATGGCTCAAGTTCAACCGCTTCTACCATTTTTACATGCCTGTGCTGGTTATCATGCCAAACGGTGCACCAAGCAGCATAAGTACCAATGTCACAACAATTATGGCTGTGCCAACGCTTAACAGGGCAACCCTGAGCGCAAGCTCAATTTTTGTGCACAGAAGCGCGCCAGCAAATATGCCGACACAGGCAATAAGCGCACCTATATCAGCAATGATTGTACCAATTTTGTATGTCAGTCTTGCATTCTCCTTTGCCTCCTTTGTTGCATTCCCATATTCCTCATAGCTGTCATAATCAGAGTAAGAGTAGCTTTTTGTGATTACGGCAGAGTTGCATAATATTGCACCAACAAAAAATATTACAACACCAACTATCAAAATAACACCAACCGCACTTGTTGAAAAACCTTTTTTCACTGGTGGATAAGCTGGTCCAGGTGGTGCATATCTTTCTTCTACACCAACTGGTTTTTGCTCCAAACCTGTTTTAACTGGTGGCTGTCCTAGCAATCTTGCCTGCTTTAGACAGAATGGACAGGTAACAACGCTACCAGGTATTGCGGATGGCTCATCAAACTCTTTCCCACAAAACGGACATCTAACCCTCATCTCATTCACCAATGTGTTATTGTTGTCTCAATATAAATAACTTTGTAAACCGTTTTTTTTTTCACCGAAAATTCTATATGCCCATATTAAGTTACCATTTTAATGAATGATGAAGCAAAGACATTGAGAAAATTTTTGGACAATTTACCTTCAAAGCCGTGTAAAACAAGACCTGAACCAAGATTATGCAAAATCTGTGTGCGATTGAATAAAAATGTTGCATCCAGATGTCTTTTTTCTAAAATAAAATTAGAAAAAGCAGAACTTTTTGAGGAACCAATGATAGAGGTGATAAGACCAAAGGAAAAGATACCGCTTCTCGAACCCCTACCTACACCATCTGTACCATCACCTGTAACACTTGAGCCCATACCTCCTACTGAAGCACAGCCGATTCTAACACTCGAGCCAATACCAGCAGTTCCTAAAATGGAAAAGCGCCTTACAGAGCTGAAAACACTCAGAAGAAAAAAAATCATGTTATGCATAAGCATTACTCCAATAATTTTCGGAGTTTTACTCGTTGGTTTGGGTGCATACCTTTCCAGCGTCATAGAAAAGTATCCTTCATCTCCAGCGCCTTACAACATATCTATTCTTGCAGGAGGGTTTTGGATAGTTGCTGGTCTTATCCTTACAGTAATTTCAGGGATAAGTAAAAAGGAGTTTTTGCATACACTATGTGTCATTCTTGGAACATTCAGCATGATTGTTGGCGTAGTATTCGTTGGCTTCGGATACCATCTTTATCTCATCACAGAACAGTTATCAGTAGAACCCTATTATGCAACATATAACATATCAGCCTCCATAGGAATCTGCAGCATAATTGTTTTCCTGATCGTTTTGCTGTATGGGTTGTTGTCTAAAAAGTAAAAAACTAGTACGTCCTCGCCATGTAAACCACAGTGTCTGTATCTTTTCCACAGGAGGCGCATTTTCCTTTAAATTCCTCTTTTTCCACCAGAGTTCCAAGTGTTTTCATATCAAGTTTTTCCTCAATGGTAAGACCGCAGTTTTCTTTTCCGCACCATCCTGTTTTTACTACACCATCAAAATTTTTTGCCTCCTCAAATTTTTCAAATTTTTTAACCCTGCTTTTTAGCAGTTTTTCAGCCTTTTTCAACAAATTTTCTTTAATGTTTTTCAATGTCTTTTCTGCTTCCTCAGCAATTTTTTCCATTTTTACTTCAAACTTTTCACCATTGTCCCTTCTGACAAAAACAGCACATTGTTTTTTCACATCCCTTGGTCCTATCTCAATCCTTAAAGGCACGCCTTTCAGCTCCCAGTCATAGTACTTGCTGCCTGGTGTGATATCCCTATAATCAACCTCTATTCTGAAACCCTTTAACATTTCTTTGACTTTCTCACATATTTCCTTAACAGTTTTCTCATTTTCCTTTTTGAATATTGGGACTATCACAACTTGAACAGGTGCAATCTCAGGAGGGAGCACAAGACCTTTTTCATCACCATGCACGCCTATAACAGCGCCAACCAAGCGCTCACTCATTCCAAACGTGGTCTGATGAACAAAATTATGCCCACCTTTTTCATCCTCATACTTAATATCATATGCTTTTGAGAAGTTTTCCATGTACTGATGAACAGAGCCAATCTGCAGTGTTTTACCTGAAGGCATCATTGTGTCAATGCCAACAGAATAAAATGCGCCAGCGAACTTGTCCCAGTCAGGTCTTTTTGTTAGAATATATGGAAGGCAGAGTTTTTCCGCAACATTTTTCAGTATCTCATAGTATTCTTTTATCTGCTTTTCTGCATCATCAAAATCAGTATGGCAGGTGTGCGCCTCAAAAAAATGGATTTCCCTGACCCTTACAAATGGTCTTGTCTGCTTTGTCTCATATCTGAACGTGTTAACAATCTGATAAGTCTTCAAAGGCAAATCTGAATGGCTTCTAACCCAGAGCGCAAACATGGGATACATAGCGGTTTCAGATGTTGGCCTGAGAAGTAATGGCACATCAAGTGGGTTTTCACCTGCCTTTGTCACCCAGTAAACCTGCTCATCAAAACCCTTGATATGTTCCTTTTCCTTCTTAAACTGTTCTTCAGGGATAAGCAGAGGGAAGCAAACCTCATCAAAGCCCCTTCTATTGCATTCCTCCCTGATAGTTCTGTCAATGTTAAGCATAAGATTCCATCCATAGGGGCGCCACACATTCATCCCTTTGACAGGATACCTTTTATCAGAAAGACCTGCGCGGTCAATCACATCATTGTACCATTCAGAGAAGTTTTCCTCTTTCATCAGCACACATAAGGGATTATGGAGTAAAAAAATCTATCTATCCAAGTGTAGGAGTTAGGGGTTAGTATCTAGGAGTTAGGGCATTATTTCCCCTAATCCCTGATCCCTAACTACTATCTACTTGATGCCAGTCTATCCTGTAAATCTGCACGTAGCCATTATCATATATTTTCACAAAAGGCTCATTATCGAATTTCTGGATTGATTCCTTGCTCATAGGCTCTGCATTCTCATACTGTGTGAGCGCCACGCCTTTTTCTTTCATTGTTTTATCCAGAAACACGTAATCTATCCTTTTTTCACCGGAAGGAATGGAACAGTTTAGTAATTCACCCTTTGACTCATTAAACTCATCAAGAGAAGAATGGAATATGATTGGGGCATACTCCCAGGTTGGGGATGTGTCTGCGAAACCAAAAAGCATAGAGCTCATTCTATGGTCAGATGCTATTGCTGCACCTGGCAGGTTCTCCTTCACCCAGAAGACTGCTTCCATGTCCCTGTAGTCTGTTCCCTCCTCAAAACCGCCAAGGACATTTGTTGGGGGGTAGCAGGAAAACGGTGCAAGAAGGAGGAGAATGGTAAAGGAGAAAGCAAAGAAAATGTTTTTCAATTTGTTTTTTTCACATGCATCATAAAATTTAACAATCCCTACACCTGCAAACATCAATAATGGCACTACAAGGTACTGCAGATGCCTGTATGGTATGAGAACAGTGTTGTCTGTTGCTGTGCCAACAAGCATTGAAAAGGCAATTGCTATAAGCCAGCAGAATATAAAACCCCCATGCCTGTATTTTTCTAAGAACCCTGTACCAACAGCACAAAACGAGAAAAAAAGGATGGTTGGCGCGAACAGTATTATGCTGATGCCGTCCACTGTTATTGTTGTCCCAGGAACGTTTGCAAACACCGCGACCCCAAGCAATGAAAATGCTGCGGTTATGGCAAGGCAGTATTTGACAACCATTCCTTTCCATGTTGGATATTTCGGCTTGTACTCCCATGATATTTTTCTTCTGAGGAAAACAATTACTGGAAGAACTGAAAAGGCTAAACATGACAATAACACCAAAATCAGAGGCTTTATTTTGAATGCGTCATATATTATTTTTTCAAAAGGGCGCGCTATCCATAACCATTGAACCATAATCCCTGCAAAAAGGAAGCCTAGAAATGGTATCTCGACTATGAGTTTTTTCTTATCACTTTTTTTCTGCAGCAGTTCCCTTATAAAAACAAAAAACAGTATTGATATAAATAGAAAGTAAGATGAAAGATGATGGGTAACAATTAAAGCAATTGCGGAAGGAACAAGCAGAAGTATGAAATTTTTGTTATCATACATTTTCAGAAATAGAAAAATGCAGAAAAGAAGCAGGAAATCACCAAGACTCCCTGGCATGGGATGTGATGTGGTAAAAACATGGGGTGCAGCTACTGCAAATAACAGTGCGCTTATTATTCCTATCCTGTCATCCTTAAAAACATTTTTTGTAATAAAAAAAACTAAAATCACAGACAAAGATGAAATTACAGGTGTGAGAATCATCAGTACATGTAGCAGGTTAAAACCCAGTAATCCAGCACCCCCTGTCAAAACAAACATTCCTGGGAAATAAGGGTACCCAAAGCCCCAGCCAGAATAATCAAACGAAATATAATTGTTTTCAATTAGAGAATTTGTGAGGTAGTAGTATTCACCTGTGTCAGAGCCCCACACAGCATAACTGGTTAATGGTAGAATCCTCATTGTCAGCCCAAGCAGGAACACAGCCAGCAGTGCAAATAAAGCCCATCTTTTCATTATGCTGGTATTGTTTTCCATTATAAAAAACTTTATAACTCTTATATGCAATAACAGGTTTATGGAAGAGAGAAAAATTAAGAGAATTAAAACATATGTGAATGGGCTTGATGAAAGGATGGAAGGGGGCATACCTGCTGGTTATGTGGTTCTTGTTTCAGGCAGTACAGGATGCATGAAATCATCATTTGCGTTCAATGTTCTTTACAATGCTGCAAAAGAAAAAGGAGAAAAAGGGCTATATCTTTCGCTTGAGCAGAGCAGGGAAAGCCTGATGAGGCACATGAAAAAACTAGGTATGAATATAGATGCTGTGAAAGACGCTGTTACTGTAATGGATTTAGGAAAACTAAGGAAGGAGATTGGTGAGGAAGCACTTGCCATGGGCTTCAAGGTGGAGGATGGAAAAAAGGTTAGCTGGATGAATGCGCTGCGGGAGCAGATTAAAAACTACAGGGAAATGCTTGGCTTTGAAATACTGGTTATAGATTCACTTGATGCACTGTGCGTGTTATCCGCAATGGATAACCCAAGAAATGAGATGTTCCATTTCTTTGATGGGTTAAGGAGCCTTGGGCTGACAACGCTTGTTATATCAGAAATTCATGGCGATAAAAAAACTTTCGGAAAATACGGTGTTGAAAGTTTTCTGTCCGATGGCATAATACATCTTGCAATGGAGCGGGAAAAAAGAACGGTTGGAAGGTACATCAGTGTAGTAAAGATGAGGGAAACAAAGCATGCGACAGACTACTTCCCATTGCTTGTAACAGATAAAGGGTTTGAGATTGTGGCAAAATAATTCTATGAATATTGCTATCCTTGACGGTTATGTTGATGAGCCTGCCTGTCTCGGTGTTCCTCCATACATTTCACCTCTTGTGAGATATGTTGCAGGCGGAGTAAAAGATTCTAACAAGGATTTTACTTATTTAACAATTGATGAGTACAGAAAAAACTCTGACAAGGTTAAACAGATGATGGGTTCAGAGGTTCTCATACTTGTGGCTGGTGCTGCTGTCCCTGGGAAGTACCTGAGAGGGATGCCTGTTTCATCAAAAGAGATAAGGGAAATATCTGAAAAATTTGATGGTTTGAAAATCTCGGGTGGTGCAAAAGCAAGATTTGGTTTGGATAATTTTGAAGGTTTTGATTATGTCGCAAAAAAGGATTTGGATGCCAGTGTTTATGATTTTTTTACTGAAAAAGTTTTCTCGAATAGAAACAGAACAATTGATGAATGGAATAAATGGTCTGTTAAAGGCGCAGAAATTGTTAAATACCATCCAGATTTCCCACAACCATTAGTTGCTGAGGTTGAAACAATGAGAGGCTGTGTCAGATATTTCACAGGCGGATGCTCATTTTGTATTGAGCCATTGCATGGAAAACCATTATTCAGGGATGTGGATGATATTGTGAAGGAGGTAAAAGTATTGAACAGCACAGGTGTTGTAAACTTCAGACTCACGCAGTCATGTTTTTTCTCATACAAAGCAATAGGAATAGGCGAAACAGAGACGCCAACACCAAACCCTGATGAAATAAAAAAACTTCTGTCAGGCATAAAAAATGCGGCACCAAACTTAAAAGTTCTCCATGTTGATAACGCAAATCCTGCAGTAATATCAGAGCACCCAGTTGAGTCAGAAAAAATTATGAAAATCCTTGTGGAATACTGCACACCCGGCAATGTGCTTGCACTTGGGATGGAGAGCGCTGACCCTGCTGTAATAAGGGCAAATAACCTGAATGCCACGCCGGAACAGGTGATGAAAAGCATAGAACTGATAAACAGAATTGGAAGTGGAAGGGGGAGTAACGGGATGCCTGAGCTTCTGCCCGGGATAAACATTGTCTGCGGTTTAAAAGGTGAGACCAGAGAAACATATGAGCTCAATTACAGATTTCTGAAAACAGTTCTGGACAAAGGATTACTTCTAAGAAGAATAAATATTAGACAGGTTTTGTGTTTCAGGGAAAAATTCCCAAGAAAGCATCATTCACTTTTTGTTAAGTACAAAGAAAAAATCAGAAAAGAGATTGACAATGAGATGCTGAAAAAAATTGTTTCTTTTGGAACGATTTTAAAAGATGTGTTTACAGAAAAAATTATTGGCAATACCACATTTGGGAGGCAGATAGGAAGCTATCCTCTGCTTGTTGGCATACCATACAAAATCCCTGAAAACATTTTCATCAATGTATGCATCACGGACTGGGGCATGAGGAGCGTTACAGGCATAGAGTATCCTTTCAACATAAACAAGGCATCATTGAAAGCTGTGGAATCACTGCCATGTGTTGGTAAAAAAAGGGCTATGAGAATAGTGAGAGCCAGGCCTTTCAAATCAGAAAATGAGTTCATAAAATGTCTTGATGACAAAAATGTTGGGGAAAAACTGGTAGGGTTTTTGGAGTTTTAATCCACAACCTCCAGCTCAATTTTGCTGCCGTAAAAGTCGTATGCGCACCATGAATCATAATCATAAGGCATGCAGGTAATAATATGCGTATGACCGAATTTTTCAAACAAATGGAGGTCAGGACCAGAAGGCGAGAAAGAATTTGATGGATGGGAATGCACAGAGCCTATAATGCTGAAATCAATTGGCCTCATGTGAAGCTGAAATATTGCAGAAGAATCCCCAGACAATGTTCCTGGTAGGAGCATAATTTCTGTGATAACACCTTTTTCTGCCCTGAGCAAACCAGCAAACTCCTTTGGATGACTTTCCTTTGAAACCTCAAGTATAAGATCCAGTGTTTTTTTCCTGATCCCAAACACCTTTCTCATAGGATTAGCCCTTCTTTGACTCTTCTGTAAAAATTATGGTCAAACCTGATGAAACGCGCAAGCGTCTTAGATGCTGTGAATGACACAACATCATCCTTTTCAACTTCTCTTTCATACTGCCCGTCAAGCACAAGCAGCGAAGGCCCTCTGGAGCAGGTGATGGTTATTCTGCTTTTCGCAGGCACAACAATTGGTCTTGCAGAAAGTTTGAATGGTGCTATTGGTGCTATAACAAATGCATCAACCCTTGGGTCAAGTATTGGTGAGCCTACACTCATGGCATAGCAGGTTGAGCCTGTTGGCGTGGCAACAATTATCCCATCAGCCCTGATATCCTCAGCTTTCACATTATCTATGAAAATCTCAAAATGCCTCATCTTCGCAACATGCGCGGTATGTATCACAACCTCGTTCACGCAGTCGTAAAGACGCTCACTGTTCAGCATAACCCTTATCTTGATTCTTTTGTCAACAACATAATCATTTCTAAGAATCCTGTTAAGACCAGGAACAGCATTTTCCAGCTTTACCTCTGTCAGAAATCCTACAGCACCGGCATTGATTCCAAATACTGGAACATTACAGGACTGAAGTGTTCTCAGTATTGTTCCGTCGCCACCGACAGTAACCACGATATCCACTTTCATCTTTTTTAGAGGCAGCCCTTTTCTTCCGATTTTTTTCCCTGTTTGTTCCTCAACAACAATTTCTGCTTTTTTACTCAGGAACTCCACTACCTTCCTTGCAGTAATTACAGCCTCTTTTTTATCAACCTTTGCCACGACACCAAACTTCATGTTATCACATCCAGTATTTTTTTATCACCAACAGCAATGAAATTTTTTCTTTCCTTAAGATTCAACTTCATATCCAATATTTTTTTGCCTTCATCATAGGCTTCCCCGCCGGCCTCCTTTAATATCAGAACACCAGCAGCAATGTCCGTAACCCTTATGGGGTTGCCAACCTGATAGTACATATCAGTTGAACCGTTTGCTACCATGCACAAATCAAGTGATGCACATCCCATTGACCTCACCCGCCTTGCCTGTCTGGATATTGCATATGCTGAAGATGATGCTTTTATGCCAAGATAAACAGAAAATGTGGGGTTTTTTTCATCAAAGTTTTTGGTACTGATTTTTTTACCGTTGAGAAAAGCACCCCTGCCTTTTTCAGACTCAAACACATCCCCGTTCACAAGATTTTTCACAATCCCATACTCAACATCAGAGAGTTTTTTTGTCCCAACTGCTATGGAAACAGCATAAAAAGGAATACTGCGCACTGCATTAAATGTTCCATCAACAGGGTCAAGGATTATTGTTTTCTCACCATCATTGTTAATAAACCCTGCCTCCTCGCTGAGTATGTTTACTTTCTCACCGCTGTTCTTAACAGCAGCCAGAGCGGCTTTTTCCGCAATCTCATCAATCATTTTTGTTGGAGTTCCATCAGCACCGTTTTTAACAATTCTGCCAATATCAGCATTTCCAATATTCTCCCTAACCGCTTTTTCCACGTTCTCTGCGATTCTTTTGATTAATCCTTTCACAGTAAAGATAATCTATGTATAATGTATTATAGGTTTTGATAAACATGAAGACAATGGCAGAGGTTAGAACCTTGAAAGTGGGTAAATACATCATAGTGGATGATGAGCCATGCAAAATCCTGAACATAACAACCTCTAAACCAGGGAAGCATGGAGAGGCAAAAGCGCGGATAGACGCCATGGGACTTTTTGACAATCAGAAAAGAAGCATTGTTCATCCTGTGAAGCACAAGGTTGGTGTGCCAATGATTGACAAGAGAACAGCACAGGTGCTATCCATAGCAGGAAGCACTGCTCAGCTTATGGATATGGCAACGTATGAAACATTTGAGTTACCGTTACCTGAGGACATGACGCTTGAGCCTGGGAAGGAAATACAGTACATGGAAGCGCTTGGAAGAAGGAAGATTACAAGGGCGTAATCTTATTAAAACCAGAAAACAATTACTTGCGTAGAATGCTTATTATCCTTTCAATAATTTTCATATATGCTTTGCTCTTTTTCTAAATGCCAACCGAACATTGTGCTTTTGCATAAAGTCCAGTCCGACAATCATATCAATATTTTCATCGGAATCCATTTCGAATGGTAAATCTGTAACATTTACTTTAATAACATCATCAATTTTATCCTGCTCAGAAATAATTCTAACCTCCCCTACATCTGTTAGAATTGTTTCTTTTCATCGGAATCCATTTCGAATGGTAAATCTGTAACATTTACTTTAATAACATCATCAATTTTATCCTGCTCAGAAATAATTCTAACCTCCCCTACATCTGTTAGAATTGTTTCCTTGTTAGCAACCTCTAACTCTTCTTTACCTTTCATCTTAATTTTGAGTTTATCCGCAACCCTTTTACTCAGTATTGTATTATCCGAACCTGAATCAACAAATCCTACAACAATCAGTTTTTTTCCATTGTTGCATAGGCCAAATCCTTTGTAAATCCTACCCATTTTACGCAACCTCCAGTATTTCATACACTTTGTCTCTAACCCTGTAATCTTTCAGGTCCTCTCCCTCTACGACTACGTATTTCTTTTCTGTATAAATTTTTAAACGTTCTCCAAATGCTTTTTTCAGCTGTTTTATTTTCTTTTCCCTAAACATTTTTTCAACAGGCATTAAAATTCTTTTACATTTAAATGACATCATCACCATCTTATTCACCCATCCTTTATAGATTCTGCCAAGCCTTATCCTCCTCTGCTCTTAGCCAGTCTTTCTTAAGGGATGGTTCACTTGCAACTGCTGTTGCAATCGTTTCCTTCAAGGATTTTGTTTTTAGAAAACGAATGAAGTCTAATATTTCTTCGTACAATGATTCCGGGATTTGTTCAATTTCATTCAGAATTGATTCCTTTTTTACTTCCTGTAGCATAATAACAAATATGGAATTACTATTATATAACTGTTTCATCGTTAAATTAGAAATCTTATTAAAACCAGAGAACAATAACAAGCCATGAACTCCTTAAAATTTGCGGATGCAAACAGCAGTTTCAATGATGCAAAATTTGTTATTTTTGGTGTTCCATTTGATTCTACCTCCTCTTTCAGGTCAGGTTCACGTTTTGCGCCGAACAGGATAAGGGAGGCATCATATAACTTTGAAACCTATCTTATGGAGCAGGACGTTGATTTAATCGATATCCCATTTCATGATGCTGGAAACCTTGATGAATATGGAAATGTTGATGAGATGACAGGTGCTGTGGAGGATGCTGTAAAAAAAATTTTGCCAAAGTTTCCAATCCTGATCGGTGGTGAGCATTCTCTAACGATAGGCGCAGTAAAAACATTAAAGAATGTTTCCGTTGTTTTCATTGATGCACATCTTGATTTCAGAGAGGAGTACCTTGGAATAAAAAACTCCCATGCCTGCGTTTCCAGAAGAGTTTCTGAAATTGTTGGAATAGAAAATGTTTTTTCAATTGGTGTGCGTTCTTTTTCGAGGGAGGAAAAAAATGATGCAGAAAAACTTGGCTTAAAATATGTTTCATCCTTTGATGTTAAGGAAAAAGGTATTGAAAAGAGCATCAGAAATCTAAATTTGAAGAAAAAAATTTATCTTTCACTTGACATGGATGGTGTTGACCCTGCGTTTGCGCCTGGTGTTGGAAACCCTGAGCCTTTTGGTTTAACACCCCTGGATGTTGTAAAATGCATAAAAATATTGTCAGACAGGCTTGTCGGCTTTGATGTTGCTGAGGTCTGCCCACCATATGATAATGGCAACACATCACTGCTGGGTGCGAGAATCATCAGGGATTTAATTGGGTGTGCTGGGAAATATAGGATATAAGAAAATAATGGGTTAAGTCAATTTATCCCTCGCCTTTCAGCAGTTCCATTCCAATCGTGGAAAAAGCCTCCTCAACGTTTTGTCCTGTTTTTGCAGATGTGGAAAGGTATGGGGATTTAAAACGCGCTGCAATCTTTTTCATATCATCTTCATTGAATGCTGCCTGCATTTTCAGGTCGCTTTTGTTCGCAAGAAACACTATCGGAACATTACCTGCCACGCTGTAAACAGATTCAATCCATTGCGGCATACTCTTCAATGTTTCTTTTCTGGTTATATCTGAAACAACAAGCGCACCCTCGGCACCCTGGTAATAGGTTGGATGAACATTGTTGTAATCCTTCTGCCCTGCGATGTCCCATATCATAAGCGTTAATACAACATCTGGTTTTGCTCCATGGTATTTAAGTGTGACAACCTTTTTTGTGATTTTCGCACCGATTGTGGACAGGTATTTATCATCAAACACATCATGGACGTATCTCCGTATAAGGCTTGTTTTTCCTACTGCACCGTCACCAAGGATGCATATTTTTTTAATAAGACGGGTTACCTCCCTTTTTGTAACACCGCCAATATGTTTTAGCGCCTCCTCCTTTTTTGATACTGCCTCTGAGTTTGGGTTTATGCCTATTGCCTTGTCAAAGCATTCGACAGCAGACCTAAACCTGTAAAGGTTAAGCATCAATAAGCCTTTATCCAGCCATGCCCTTTCATCATCTGGTTTGATTCTTGTTATGTTGTCCAGGCATTTTATTGCATCATCATAGTCCCCTCTGAGCAGGTGTGCAGCCTCCTTAGTCTCCCATGCCTCAACATAGTCGGGGTCAAGGTTCGTTGCAACAGTGAAGCAGTTTAACGCCTCCTCAGTTCTGCTGAGTGTGAGAAGCGCACCCCCCTTTTCTTTGTATGCCTCCTTGTATCTTTTATTGAGTTCAAGGGCTTTATTGAAATACAGTATTGCATCATCATATTTTTTTAGTTTAAGCATTTCTAATCCTTTATTATACAATGCCTCATATTCTTCCATTTTTGCTTTCCTCCAACACAGTAAATAGTGTTCTAAATATTTAATATTGCCTGAACATAATTCTTATTTATGTGATAATGCATATATAATATTAATGCAAAACAGGTGTTGTACTGCAGAGCGGCAGGTTCTACTCATATGGCTCAGTAACACCTGCCTCCGCAAAGGCGGATGAAAAACACCCTGTAACTATAACCTTCCCAGTGTCAGCACTTATAACAACATCTATGGATAACACAAGGTTATTACCAAATAAACATTAACACATCTGCCCCTTCACAATCCTTTCCACTTCATCCAGAAACTCTTCCTCAGTGTTCTTTGGGATGGTTGCGCCAGCGGCAACATTATGTCCTCCACCTATGCCTCCAACCTTTTTTGCTGCTGTGTTCATCACAACTGATAAATCAAGGCCTTTTTCAATGAGGCTTCTGTCTGTTCTCGCGGAAACCTTTATCCCATCCTCTGCGTCTGCAAATGCTATTAAAGGCATTTTGTCAACATGAGGGATTAGCATCCCTGCAACAATACCCACAATTTTTTCATTGATGTTTTCTCCAGCATGAAAATACTGAATATATTTTCTTTTTGTAATTCCAATATCATTAACAAACTGAAGAGACTCTACAAGCGTTCTTCTGTGACCCTGAAGTAGGGTTCTGGCTCTCTGAAGATATTCCCCTCTGTCACCAAGGCAGACATGGTAGCCAATTTCTGTTTTATTATACCTTCCACAAGAGTTTAGCAGCGTAGCAAACTCTTTTGCATCATGCAGCTCTGTACCAGGATCCTCCTTCATCAGAGTGTAAACCTCACCAATAACCCTTTTCGCGTTTTTATGACCAAAACCTTTTGAAAGCAGAGTAAAAACAAGTTCTGACACAATCCTTCTTTTTTCATCCTTCTTTAAATCAATCCATCTGCGCCATTTCTCCTCATCCTTCATGTTTATTTGTAAATCCTGCAGAAACTGAATGCAGTTTTCCTCCTTGCCTGTCAGGCCTGGGATAACAGGGTCATTTGCATACTGCAAGAGTTTGAATACGGGTTTTGTTTCCCTTCCGAAGAACCTGATGTCAATGCTGTAATCAAGAACGCCAGAATTTTTTCCATCCCGCAGTATTTCCCTGTTTGTTCCTATGAGTTTTCCGTGTTCTGAGTCCTGCATGTCACCTACTGCTCCGACAACAGCAAGTACGGACAAATCCACATTTTCCTTTGAGATGTTTTTTGCAACAAGATATGCTAAACCTGAGCCGCTGATGTCAACCGCACCGTTTTTCCCGAAAAGATGAGGGTTTAAATGATTGTTCATTTTTTCAGTGTTCTGTATTTTATGATGGTCAGTTACAACCACATTTAAACCATTCAGTCTGTCAAGCATGCTGCTGCCAAGGTCTGTGAACCAGACAAGTTCAGGATTTTCATTCCTCATCTTCTCAACCACATTTTCATCCAGCTGTTTGATAAAATCAACATTATGTTCAATATTCTCTCTTTTCAGGCATACAGAAGCTATACTGCCTGAGGCAATGCCGTCCGCATCAATGTGAGAAACAATTTTTACCTCATTATGTTTTTTTAGAATTTCTGCAATACCTTTCGCTGTGTTAAGCATCAATAGGGTATAGGATTATGAAGATAAAACATTAACCAAGTAAATAGGTACAAGTGGTAAGGTGTAAGATGTAAGTGGAACAGGTATAAGGTATAAGTAGTAAGGTGTAAGTGAAGATGGCTTATTCCTTAATCTTAAACCCCTACACCTTAAACCTTGCACCTTAAACCTTATCCCTTTGCTGAATCCCAACATTTATAAAATCAAACGTATTTCATATTTAATATGCTTGTGAAGGATGTCATGGTTAAAGAGGTTGTAACCCTGAAACCAGAGGATACTATCAGGGAGGCTTCAAAAAAATTTGCTGAAAATAATATCAGCGGCGCACCTGTTGTAAACAACGAAAAAAATGTTGTTGGGATACTCAGTGAGGCGGATATACTGAAAATGCTGGAAGTGCGTTACACAAGGGGGGGTGTTGTTTTCCTTCCAACGCCTTTTGATCTGATAGAAATACCTTTCATGGAGGCGGTAAGAGAAGCAGAGATCTACAAGGGAGCAAAGGACATGCTGAAGGATATTGGCAGTGCGCCTGTATCAGATGTTATGAAAAAACGGGTTGTCACAATAAAATCGGACAGAAGCATTGAGGATGCTGCAGGGTTGATGGTATCAAAAAAGGTGAACAGGCTGCCTGTTGTTGAGAACAACAAACTTGTGGGCATAATAACAAGGGGGGACATAATCAAAGCACTGACACAAAAAGAGGAAAAAGCATGAAGGTGAAGGATTTGATGACGAGAAACGTTGTTTCAATCAAGCCTGATGAGTCATTAGGGGACGTGGTTGTTAAGTTTATGGAAAATAAAATTAGTGGTGCACCGGTTCTTGACGATGAAAAAGTTGTGGGAATTATTAGTAAGGCTGACATTTTAAATATGAATTATCTGAAAAAGGTATCTGAAAGAGTTGTGTCAGATGTTATGAGCAGACATGTGGTAACAGTTGACCCTGAATCTTCTATAGAAAGGGCGGCAAGATTGATGGTAAACAGAAACATAAACAGGTTACCTGTTGTCGAAGAGAAAAAATTGATTGGAATTGTTGCAAGAGGGGATCTTGTAAAGGCTTTGGCTGGTGAAAAAAATACTTACTAACAAACATAAATTAGGAATAAAATTATTCCTGTCAAAAAAGCAATACCCAGGATGAGCATGATAATTGCTGTTTTCACATCAGAGCCAAATACTATGGGAACAGGACCTATAAAAACAATTCCTCCTGCTTTTACCTTTCTTTCCTGTTTTACTGGTGCATATTCTTCTTCAATCCCTAAGGTTGATGTAACGGAATAAAACATCAAAAGCATGGATGCAATAATGCATAATCCTCCAATGAATGCAAGAACCCCTGTACCATAAAACACAGGTATGAATAAAACAAATGCTATTTTTCCTTTTCCAAAAAATGTGCTTGCGCCTATCAGAAATATTCCAAGAATAAAGAGCAGGAATGCAACCTTGCTGTATCTCATATTATCAACCTGATCGTAGTAGCAATCATCAGAAGCAAACCACACATAACCATGATTGTGGCACCAACAATCCTTGCCTCTCTAAAATGTTTGATTTTTTCTGAGATTCTACCTGCCAATGCTGAGCCAACAATTATTGGAAGGGACAAGCCGAATGCAAATAAAAACATTGCAAATGCTCCAAGAACAGATGCCATTACGCTGTTATTCCCTAGGATTGAGAAGGCGCTGGTTAGCACCATTCCTTCAAATGTCCCAGCAACACAGCCGATGCTGACTGCTGAGCCAAGGATAAGGAACTGGGATGCAATGCCGGTTTTTTGAAAACGCCGCTTTGTTTCACACTTGTATTTTTTGTCTATGTTTCTGAACACACCTATCCCAAGGATAAAAAATATTCCTCCTATTAAAAAGTATGAAACTGAACTCAAGCTTGTTGATGCATTCCTGAAAAACTCTGTGCTGACAGCTGTGAAACTGAGAAAACCTATAACACCACCCAAAACTGTTAAAATAATGATTCTTGGAATGCTGAAAATAAAGCCGTACCGCAGTCCTTCTTTCCAGCTTACTTTTTTTGATGCGATATATGAAAGTATGCCAGGAGCACATACCGCAGAGCAAACACTGGCTCCTCTGACAAATCCTGCTATGAGCATTGTTGCAAAGACCAGGAAAATCCCCATATCAGGGAATTATCCTTATAGTTATTATCTTTTTCCCAACATAATTAAAAACCCAAAAACTCATTCGTCTTTATGCATCCAAGCAGGGATATTTACTGCTCAAAAAGCGAGAAACT
>Ga0210016_1002238_pt1 | contig 17723 bp, 17 predicted proteins | sample CryGeyCG2014_300_FD_185454 | JGI IMG/M metagenome (GOLD analysis project Ga0210016, IMG submission 185454) | Groundwater microbial communities from aquifer - Crystal Geyser CG02_land_8/20/14_3.00 (SPAdes) (version 2) | ecosystem: Environmental > Aquatic > Deep subsurface > Groundwater | place... | reverse complement strand
CGTAGATATTTTCCCGCCTGGTAACAAAAAACTCCCACCACAAATTTCTTAAGTTTCTTAACAACTCCACTCCTAAAGGACCATAGTCGTAAGTGTTGGCCAGTCCGCCGTAAATTTCACTGCCCGGGAAAACAAACCCCCGGCGCTTAGCAAGAGCAGTGACTTTTTTCAACAAATCTTCCATGAAGTTATTGTAAAGGAAAAAGAGTTTAATTTAAAGCTCTGAAGCTAACCTACAAGGTCCAACCTTGTAGGTTATAAATATAAACTATTCTCTGTCTGTTAGCCTACGAGGTTGGACCTTGTAGGTAGGCTTTCTATAATCTAAGCTATTGTTTACAATTCTTTTCGCACATTCGGAGAAAAACCATCAGCTTCTTCAAGCATCCACGGTTTAACGTCTTGCATTATCCCTGAATTTCTCGCAAACGCCCAACCCGTTTCTTCAAAACCAAGTACAAAATCTCTTTTAACTGCCTCACTACCGTGTCCTTGTGCCAAATAATTCCCATAGGCTTCTATTAATAAACCTGAAGCCATAACTCTAGGTAATTCTTCTCTTGCCCAGCTCCATTTTCCGCCTTCGCCAAGACCCGCACCGACTTCTGTAAAAGTTTTCATTACTTGTTCTAAGACATTTATATTTTTATCTTTGCCTACTAATTCAGCTAATTCCACTAATGATGGCAATCGATTCACCATCCCTTCTTTCAATCGAGCGACTGCTCCAAAATTATTCTGATTAATCGACTCATCACCTTTTAAAATAAAGTTCATATTTTTAATAATTTCATCAAATTCTTGACAAATTTTTTCAAATTCCTGAGGGCTATCTTTAAACCAGCGTAGGGCTCTTATGGCTTCAGGTGAACGCCGAAAAGAATATGCAGCTTGATCTCGAATCATTGTATCTGGAGAAACTTGAGTCATTACTTATTATATCCTATAACAAATATAATTGTCAAACTGAAGAACACCAGCCAGGTGGTGGTGAGTAAAATAAGTTTAAGCGGTGGTTCAAACTTTTTGGTTTTAAGATACAACTTCACCGGGTAGCCGAAAACGATGAGGCCGCAGATTAAGGCGGAAGTGCATAAAATTATCAGCATTAAAAACGGGCCTAAAAAATTGGGCACGCGGCCAAACCACTGCTCCCCGCGCCAGAAAATCAGAGCAATTAAACCGCAGTAGCTGATTAAGCCCAACGCCTGCAAAAAAGCGATCATAATTAATTATACTACCTTATCTTCTTGGAATTAATCGGTTTTTCGGTGATACTGCTGATATAAGTTTCCAAAGATTGACGGCCCACCTTCGCCAAGGCTCCGGCGGGCAAGCCAAAGCCGAGGAGCTCGAGCAGGGATTTTTCGAAATTAAAGATTAAATTTTGGGGGGCAGAAGAAGAATCTAATAATAATAAATTATTTAATAATAATTGATAAACGTCATCGTGTTCCTGGTTTTCGGCAGTCAGGTCATTAACCAGTTCGCATAATAAATAAGCAATGCGGACGCGGTTTAAGTTGCGGCGTAAAACGGGAAAATTATTGACGGTCTCAGCTTCGGTAATTAAATCCAGATTTTTACCTTTCGCACAGACGATTTTAACTTGGGAAAACAATTCTAAATGGCCCCGTTTCCTGGAAGTGAGTTTGCGAACTGATTTAGCCAACAGCCGCAGCCGGCCGAAATCTTTAGTAAAAACCGTTAATAAACGATCGGCTTCGAAGAAGTTTTTCTGATTAAGAATAAGGCCAACGGTTTTGTAGGTTTTAATCATCAAAAACTGATTTCTTTATCAGCATCGAGAACAAATTCCTGCTGGTTGTTGCCCAGAGTGACTACATAAGGGACGTTTTTCGTACCGGGCTGTTTTTGAATCAACATTTTGTAGGGCTGGCCGCTGGCATGTTTAAAGGGAAGCTGGTATTTAAAGATTAATTTAGTTTTGGATTGAGGCCGCACCTCAATAAAGGCTTCGATATAAGTCTTGCCTAAGTCTTTGTCGGTTTTGGGGTCAATATCCGAACCTAAGACTTCCACAACTTGGCTGCCTTCCGGCACATAAAGCCTGACCCAGTCCCTTAAAATTCCGTTTAAACAAAGACCGCCTGATTCCAGGTTGCAGTCATCCGGCGGCTCCGGGTTTTTGTATTCAATTGTGACGGTTTTAGTAATCTTACCATCAGGGCTAATTTCAATCTTCTGATCAACGGTCTGTTCGACATAAAGATTGGACTTAGCACCGCCAAAATTGGTATCGTTTAAATGAAAATAATCTCCTGAATAATCTTTGATCCGGCCGGAGGCATTAAAAGCTTCGGCCACCTGCTGCATCGCCGGGTCATCGGGAAAATAAAACAGCAAGTGTTTTTCTTTAATATTTTCCAGGCCGATTTCCATAAATTTAGGCCAGAGTTTTTTAGGCGAGTTCATCACGTTTAATAAAATCGAGTGCATCAGCGGTCCGATCATGCCTTTGCGGTTATCTTTAATGTAGTAAGTCGGCCGGGTAGCAAAATCTTCCATTTTATAAACTACTTGGGGGCAGTTGCATTCCGGCACAATTTTGGCGCTGTAGTTACCCCAATCAGCCACGCCGATTTCCCCTAAAACATTAAGTAAGTCCACTAAAAGGTCGGTGTCAATGGCAATAATGCCGTTAACATCTTTGATCGGGGCGACTTCTTTATAGTTGGGGTAAAAAATATCCATGGAGGCTTTAAAGTCAGGTGATAAATTCATGTCCCGCAAGTGCCAGTTGTAAACCAAGGGCAAAAATCTTTTGATTGGTTCCGGCGCCGGCAGACGGTTGCCAAAACGGCTATCCAATTCATACATATCCAGGGAAAATTGAGGCGTGATTTTACCCTTAAAAGTATCTAAAATTGCATAGGCAGTCATAAAGCCGCCGGTAGACCTTAACTCGGCATCGTTTTGAAACAAAAGCAAGTATTTTTGGGCATCCGGCTCACCTAAAAGTTTTGGCAAAAGTGCCAGCAGGGGTTTGATATTGGCTAAAGTTTCTTTACTGCCGGCAAGTCCGATTTGCAGATTGACTAACTGCTGGCGGATTGGTTTGCCTTTAATGGTTTTGGGGTAGTGATTCGGTTTGATTTTGGCGACGCTAGTTTCCACGCTGATAATTTTTTGGCCGATAGTTTCCAGCTGGGGGGAAATTTTGTCTAAGGTTTGCAGAATAAAGATGATTTTTTCTTCAGCTGACTGAATATTTAAAGTCCCTTCTTTAGCGCTAAAGCCTAAAATGTCCGCATAAGGCTTAATGGATTCAACCATCAGATTAACTGCTTCCAGTCCGGGCCGGGCAGCCTCTAACCCATACTTGGCATCAGATAGATAACCGCCGATTAAAGGCACAAATCTTAAAAAAGAAATAAATTTAAAACGCGACTCAAGTGTTTGCAAATCGGCCTGAGCGGTGGTTAAACTGGTTTCCGTTTGATCTAAATTCTTAGTTTGCAGGCCGTTGCCGGCATTTTTTAAAGAGCTGGCTAAGCTACTGGCTGAAGCTTTGAGAGATAAACCAATAACTAATATATAAACGATGACGATGAGGTAAAAACCGATGATGCCTAAGAAAACAAATTTTAGTTTTTTAAATTTAAAATTTACCATTTGGACAGCATTGCTTTCGGAGTTTTTAAAATAATTAAAAGATCTCCCAGCAAGTTATAACTTTTAGCATAATTAAGATCTATTTGGGCGCGTTTGTCAAAGGAAATTTCATTTCTGCCGGAAGTCTGCCAGGGCCCGGTAATTCCGGGCTTAACCGAAAGAATCGTGTTGATCCATTGTTTGGTTTGGGGATATTTTTTACTTTGCTCTTCCAGCTCCTGTTTAATGTAGGCCCGCGGACCGATTAAACTCATCTCTCCTTTTAAAACATTAAAAAATTGGGGGAATTCATCAATGGTTAAATTTCTTAAAAAGCGGCCGAATTTAGTAATCCGGGGATCATTGGCCAGTTTCCAGTCGCCCTGTTTAAATTTTTTTAATAAGCGTTGATCGTTTTGGTATAAATATTCATCGGCATCCTGAATCATGGTCCGAAATTTATAGAGCCAAAATTGGCGGCCATTCTTTCCGACTCTTTTGTGCCGATAAAAAATCGGTTGGCCGGAATCAAACAGAATCGCCAGGGGGACAAAAACCCAAACCGGCAGAAAAAGAACGACTAAAAATAAACTGGAAATAATGTCCAGCAAACGTTTTAATTTAGGATACATAAAGAGCATTGTAGAGCTGTTTGACTCTGGGGGCGTCTTTTAAAGGACAAACCAACAGGCCTTGTTCGGTATCAACGACAATCATTTTGTTTAAACCGATTAAGCCCATCTGTCCCAGGTCTTTACTGATTACCAAACAGTTGGTGGTGGCCATCAACATGGCTTTACCAATGACGACATTACCCTGCTTGTCTTTAGGTAAACCGTGGTAAAGCAGCTCCCAAGTCCCGACATCAATCCAACCCATATCGGTCGGCACTTCCCATTGGCTTTTGGGAGGCAGTTTTTCAAACAAACCATAGTCAACTGACACTTTTTCAAACTTGGGATACTCTGTGGCTAAAACCGATTGAAATTGCGGGGTATCAATTACGGCTTGAATTTTCTTTAAGATGGCAAAAGTGGCCGGAGCATATTTTTGGTAATAACTTAAAAGCAAACCCGGCTTGGCAGCCATGTAGCCAACATGAATTAAATAATCTTTGGCTTTAAAGAATTTTTCGGCGGCGGCTTCATTGGGTTTTTCCACTTGGCGGATAAACTCAAAAACCTGATGGCCGTTAACTGTTTTTAATAACTTGCCAACCTGGATCCAGCCATTATGGACTGAAGGATAGGTAGGCGGAGTATCGACATGAACAATCAGATTATTTTCATGGGCCAATTGAGCCGCAGTTTTAATCGCTTGCAAAAACTTAGCTTCTTTCTGGACCACATGATCCGCTCCCCAAAGAATCACCATAACGGCATCGGGATGGCGATGATTAATAACCGCCGTGGCTAAACCGATCGCGCCCAGATTATCCCGCATGGCCGGTTCAAAAATAAAGTTGGATAAAGGCACTTCCTGAGCCTGAGCCGTCAAATGCTTGGCAAATTTGGCACTGGTGGCAATATAAATATCCTCGGCCGGAAAACCATTTAAGACCCGGTCAATGGTTTGACGAAACATGGATTTTTTACCTAAAAAGCTTTCAAACTGTTTCGGGTGGGACAGGTTGCTGATCGGCCACATCCTGGTCCCCTTGCCGCCGCACATGATTAAAACTTTTATGGGAAATTTTTCTGATGAATCTGCCATTGATCCTCCACAAAATTTTTAAAATTATTGACAAAAATCCGCGTAGCAAATTTCTTGGCCTGGGCTTGAATCAAGCTTGGATCCCAAGAGTGTGAATTAAATTGTTTCATGGCGGACACTAAGCTGTCAACTGTCGGCTTCGGGAAAAAAACTCCGGTTTGCTGATTAATAATCGTTTCTTTGGCTCCGCCGGACTGCAAAGCAATCACCGGTTTGCCGCTAGCTTGAGCTTCCAGGCTGACGATACCAAAGTCTTCTTCCTGAGGCATAATCAAAGCCTGACAGTGTTGATACAACTTTATTAACTCCTGATCAGTGACCTGGCCTTTGAAGTTAATTGTTGGACCGGCCAGTTGTTTTAAGCGAGCGGCTTCCCGACCGGCACCAACAATCACTAATTTTTTGCTCAGTTGATTAAAGGCGCGAATGGCCAAGTCAATATTTTTATAAGGGACGAGGCGGGAAACTAAAAGAAAGTAATCTTGGGATGGTTGAAAGGAGAATTTGGCGGTGTCAACAGGCGGATAGATGATTGAAGAGTCCTGATGATAATATTGCTTGATTCTTTGCTGAACGGCCTGAGAAATAGCAATATATACATCCGGGCGGCGGGCATTAATCAAATCGACTCGCTGCAAATAAGCCAGCCAGAGGCGCAAAAATTTGCCTAATTGCGGCTCTTGGGTATATTGCCGGCGATGGGACCAAAGGTAGCGGGTCGGAGTCAGACAGTAACAAAGATGAAGGGTTTTGGGCTTGGTAATTACAGCCTTGGCTTCAGCGCTGGTGACAGAAACTACCACATCAAACTGATCAAAGTTAAATGACTCGAAAGCCAATGAAGTCAGCCAGGGATAAAGCTCATGATGAGTTTTAGCTAAGGGAAAATGATTAAGCCAGGAGGTAATAATTTTTAAATCTTTCGCCCATAAGGCAGAGTGAGGATTATAAACTGCCGTATAAAAAGGCGCCTGAGGGTAAGCTTGGTGTAAAGCTAATAATATTTTCTCGGCGCCGCCAAGTTTATTGATTCGATCGTAAACAAAAGCAAGTTTCATAAGCATTTAAAGTCAGTTGGGCAGTTTTCTGCCAGGAAAAAGTCCGAGCGTATTTTTGAGCGGATTGCAAACGTTGTTTTCGGTTAGTTAAATTAACTGCCTGATGAATAACTTTAATAATGGCGTCTAAATTATCAGGGTCAAAATACATTGCCTGCCGCCCGTAAACTTCGGGCAGGCTGGTACGGTTGCTGGATAGAACTAAGGTTTTAGAAGCCATGGCTTCTAAACCGGGCAAACCAAAACCTTCGAAAAGAGAGGTGGTAATAAAGGCGACGGAATAATGATAAAGATTTTGAATTTGTTGATCAGAACTGTAGCCTTTAATTTTAATACAGCTTAAGGCATTTAGCTGCCGGACTTGCCGGCTCAGGCGCTGATAAAAAGCATCTTTGGCGGTAACGATCACCAGCTGCAGCCGGCTATTATATTTTTGACGATACAACTGGACTGCTTTAATTAATTGAATTATGTTTTTATGCGGATAGGCATTACCGGTAAAGATTAAATAGGATTGAGGGGGGATTAACTCTTTAATTTTTTCAGCAACGGGTTGAAAAAAGATTGAATCAGCGGCCTCCGGAGTCACCACAATCTTGTTGGACTTAACCGGGAAGAATCGCAGAATGTCTTTTTTGACTGTTTGAGAGGGAGTTAATATTAACTCTGAGCGCTTAACGGCATTGTTAATCGCCAGATAATACCCAGCGCGTTTGATTGGATAAATAAACGGCCACTGGGTGGTGGTGGCTAAACCTTTAGAGTGATGTTTGATTAAATCATGAATCGTCACCAAAAACGGCTGAGAATAAAATATGGGGGCATTAAAGTGTAAAAAGTGAACCAGGTCAGGTTTAATTTGATTTAAAACCCGGGGGATTTCAATTTGTTCAGCCAAAGAATAATGTTTAGCTTTGACCGAAATGGAATTAAATCTGGGAAAAGTGTTTTTTAAGCAACGGGCGGCCTGAGGAGAAGCCAGTAAATAAATTTGGTATTCAGGTTTTAGCTGATAAAGACCGGTAATTAAGGCTTGAGTGTAACGGCCTAAACCGGTATGCGACGGACCAAAAAACCGAGCATCAAGAACTATTTTTTTCATAATCTAATTTTAATAATTTTAATCGTTTTGACTAAATCAATTCCCAGAAACACCAGCCAGCGGATGAAAAATAAATATTTTTTCCGGTAGTGCTTTTGGTAAAACGTTTTCATTGTGTCAAAAAAAGCTTTGGTAGTTATTATTTTTTTACTTTTGTCGGTTGAATTGATCCCGGAAGCGCCTTTAAGGTGAGTAATAGTGGTGAGCGGAACATACATCACCTGCCAGCCGGATTTTTTAATTCTAAAAGCCAAGTCCAGGTCTTCGGCGTACATAAAAAAAGCTTCATCTAATAAACCAACCTGGTTTAAGGCTGATTTTCTTAAGAAAAAAAAGGCGCCGACCGGTGAATCAATTTCATGGATTTGCTTCAGATCTTTCCAGCCTTGATGGTATTGAGCCAATAACGGAGAGTGAGGAAAAAATTTCTCCAGCCCCAAATAATAAGTCAGAGAAGCCCAGGGAGTGGGAAACCCCCGGTGAGAAGCCGGGTCAATCCGGCCATCAGCCAATTCTACCCGGCAAGTTGATAGGCCAACTTGAGGATTGGCATCCATATATTTAATCATGACTGTCAGAGTGTCTGGCTCGATGATGGTATCGGAATTGAGGAGTAAAATATATCTACCCTTGGCTTGACGAAGACCTAAATTATTGCCGCCGGCAAAACCAAGATTGGTTGAGCTTAAGATCTGCTTGACCTGAGGAAATTGTTGTTTAACTGTAACGGGGGTATCATCCTGGGAATGATTATCAATCAAAAACACTTCCATTTTGCCGCTAGGCGGGTCGGCTTTAAAAATCGAGGTTAAAGTTTGCAGGGTTAAGTCTTTAGTTTTGTAGTTGATAATAATGATCGATAAATCCATTAGGCGCCTCCCAGCTGTTGATAGATTTGATCCAGTTCTTTAGAAATAGCCTGCCAGTTATATTGATTATAAACCAGTTTTTTCCCATTGGCGGCAAGTTTTTCGGCTAAGTTTTTATCGGTCAGGACCTGAATAGTTTTGTCAGCCAAGCCGTCAGCCGTTTCGGCAATCAGCACCGAGGACTGATTAATGGCCGCAATGCCTTCAATCCCCAGCTTGGTAGTCACCACCGGCACTTGGCTGGCCATGGCTTCGAGAACTTTATATTTAGTCCCCCGGCCGTTTCTGATCGGGGCCAATAAGACACTGGATTTTTGAAAGGCTTCCCGAATATCATCCACTTCGCCGCTGACGGTAACATTTTTTTGGTTGGATAAATCTAAAATTTCCGAAGTGGGGTTGCGGCCGACAATCCATAATTTAGCCCGGGGCAATTGCTGATGAATTTTGGGCCAAATATCGGTCACTAAAAATTTAGCCGCGTCTTTATTCGGCAGCCATTTAAAGTTTCCCACAAAAAGAATGGTTTGATTAACGGCTTTGGCAATCCGGCTTTCAGTAAAATGCTCCACATCCACGCCATTGGCCACAACATCCACCTTTCTGTCTTTGACTGATTTTTCCATAATTTGTTTATCAGACTGGGACATAGCCGCCAACCGGGTGGCTTTCTGCCAAAAATATTTTTCCCAAAGCTTGATTTTTAAAACGTCAAAGTAGAGCAAAGGTTTAAGCAGAAAAAACTTAAAGTCTTCCACAAAGCGCTGATAAACCATGTATTCAATGGTTTGTTCCACTAAAAGCGTGGGAATATTGGTTGGTTTGGGCAAGTTCGGCATGACATAAAAAGTTTCCGCGTGGATTAAATCATAGTTAGAGGCAAGTTCCCGGCGGATGGCGTTTTTGACTGACTTAGATAAATAAATGGCGACTAAAAACGGATAGGGAGTTAAGGCGGAAATTAAGATATTGCGGGGATCCCAGGCCTGGCGCCGCTTAAAAACTTTAACTTTGGTACAGTATTTTTCTAACTCAGCAATATGAACTAATTCTTTAGCAGAACGGATAAAACTAAAAAGGGTAATCTGATATTTTTGAGATAAATTTTTAATCAGATTATAACTTCTGATTTGGCCGCCGGAATGGAGCGGATAAGGCAAATAAGGCGTCAGCATTAAAATCTTCATAGGCAGTTTCTTAGGTCAATAATCACATACTGCTGGGTCTTCTCTAAAACACGGCATTTTTGTTCCAAATCAACGGTTTCTTTATCAAAAACCACGGAAACATAGTGGGTGGCGCCTTGACTGATTTTGGTATCCAGATTGCCGCCCTCAGGCCAGCCATGGCGGTTAGTCTGATAAAGAAAAGCCACATCCCGATTATAAGGGGCAATGACTAAGGCGTCTTTAGGGAGAAGCTGGTCAACTGCCTGGCCGGCAGTAATAATTTCCGGATGGTTGATATTAAAATAACCCCGGACTTCATACCAGCCAAAAGCTAAAGACAGAATCACTAAGGCTAAAGCCAGTAATAAATTCATCAGACGCGGAAACAATTTTTTCGAGGCATTAACCATGGCCCAAAAGCCAAAGGCGACGAGGATGGAGCCAACCGGCAGAAGCGGCAGCTGGTAATAATCGTGCGTGACATTACCCATGGCAAAGATAGTCATGTAAAGCATCACCGAGAGCAACCAGACAAAAATCAGGCCGCGGGTTTTATTAAGATAGGAGTTCAAAATGCCGACGATGAAAAGGACAAAACCGCCGGTGGCAAAGATCAGGCGGTTTAAGCGATCAAAGATCAGCCAGCGGAAAAAGGCGCCGGTAAAGCGAATGTTGGTTTCGTTGTATAACCAGCGGCTGCTAAAACTGCCTTCAGGAACAAGAAAAATATACAAACGCCAAAGAGCTAAGGGGAGCAAAGCCACAAGAGTCCAGCAAAAAGTTTTAAGTTTATGGGAAACAACCGCCCAATAGAAACAAGGCAGAAGGATAAAAATCGCGTAAGGCTTAACTAACAGGGCTAAGGCAAAGACAAAAGAAAACAAAATAAACTTAAAATTAACAAAAAGATACAGGCTGATAATCGATAAACTGACAAAGATCGGATCAGGCATGATCACCCGGCCGTAATAAATATTGTAGGGGTTAACGGCATAATAAAGGCCGGCGGTTAAACCGATAGCCGGACCAAACAATCCGGCAGTTAATAAATAGAGAAAAACTGCCCCCAAGCCGGCAAAGCTGACGCTGACCAAGCGGGCAAGGGCCGGATTAATCCCAAAAATTTTATAAAGCACCGCGACCAAAGCATTATAAAAAGGAAATTCATTCAAAAATAAACGGTCGGGATTAGTTAAACCCAGGTCATTGTTCGGGACAAAGCTATCGGCTTGAGGGTAGAAAAGATTAAACCGGTCTTTGACAAAATTACGGGCAACGGCGGCGGTATCGGCCTGGCGCCAGGAATGCCAGTCAGCTACCGGATTATTGATTTTATACAGCCTTAAACCAAACGTCAGTAAAAAGATAAATACCAAAATCAGGATTTTTTTCATAAGCAGTGGTTAATCTCAATAATAATATAGGAGTCGGTTTTCTCCAGCACCGGGCATTTCGCTTCTAAGTATTGCGCCACATTGTCATAATTCACGGAAACATAATGAGTTGCCCCTTGCTTAACTTTAGCTTCAATATCCACACCGTCAGGCCAGCCATGCCTGTTAGTCTGATAAAGAAAGGCCGGATCAGAATTATAGGCGGCAATAACCAAGGCGTCTTGGGGAGTTAAGCGGTCAACTGCCTGGCCGGCGGCGACAATCTCCGGATGATTAATATTAAAAAATCCCCGGATTTCATACCAGCCAAAGGCAAAAGAAAGAATGAGTAAAACTAAAGCAATGACCGGGTTAAGCCATTTAGACAAAGGTGTTTTTGCCTGATCAATAATTGCCCAAAACCCAAAGGCGACGAGAATGGAGCCAACCGGCAGAAGCGGCAGCTGGTAATAATCGTGCGTCACATTGCCCATGGCAAAGATAGTCATGTAAGCAACGACGGAAAAAAGCCAAACAAAAATTAAAGCTTTTTTCTTGTCAAGGTAAGAGCGGAGTACGCCAATAATTAATAAAACAAAGCCGCCGGTGGCAAAGATCAACCGGTTCAAGCGGTCATAGATGAGCCAGCGGAAGAAAGCGCCGCTAAAACGGATGTTAGTCCGGTTAAACAGCCAGGTAGTGTCAAAGTTGGCTTCCGGATGGAGTGAATAATGATAACGCCAAAGCAAAAAAGGCAGCAGGCTTAAAAGAGCCAGGCAAAACTGTTTAAGTTTATGGGAAACAACCGCCCAATAGAAACAAGGCAGAAGGATAAAAATCGCGTAAGGCTTAACTAACAGGGCTAAGGCAAAGACAAAAGAAAACAAAATAAACTTAAAATTAACAAAAAGATACAGGCTGATAATCGATAAACTGACAAAGATCGGATCAGGCATGATCACCCGGCCGTAATAAATATTGTAAGGATTAAAAGCGTAGAAAAGGCCGGTAACCAGGGCGATTTTACTGCCGAATAAATCTTTTGCCAGCCAGAAAAGAAAGACCGCCCCTAAACTGGCAAAGCCAACGCTGACCAGGCGGGCATAAGCCTCATGAACCCCAAATTGTTGATAAAGAACAGCGACGATGGCGTTGTAAAAAGGAAACTCGTTAATAAATAAACGGTCGGGATTTGGCAGCCGTTGAAGATTAAGGGCCATTAAGCTATCCGATTGGGGGTAAAGCAGGTTAAACCTGCCTTGAGCAAAGTTGCGGGCGACGGCGGCAGTATCGGCCTGCCGCCAGGAATGCCAGTCAGCCACCGGGTTATTGATTTTATACAACCTGGGGATAAAAGTAACCGTAAAAATAATCAAAGAGATAATTAATTTAAGAAGATTTTTGGTCATGTTTTTGAGTGAAGGCGGCTAGCGCCAACAATAAGCCGATCAGGGACCAATAAGTATAAGCAATCTTAGAAGCTTCAAAGACATCGATATAAACAGCGTTAATCAATAAGCCAATGGTTACGGCGATGCCGGAGCCAAAAAGAGCATAGTGTAAAGTATTGGCAGTGGTTTTAAACGCCTGCCATAATATTTTAATAATGGTGTAAAGGATCAGCATAAAGCTGGCGAAGCCCAATAAACCGGTTTCGCCTAAAAGCCTTAAAAAATCATTATCGGTGGATTCGGCAATGGTAAACTCCCAAACTTTGGCTTTGACCAGAGTGGAATAACCGGTACCTAATAAAGGATTTCTTTGCAAAGCATGAATGGCATTAGGCCAAAGCGTATCCATTCTAATCCCGGCCGATAAGCCATACTTTAAAGCGTTGGCAGAATAATTAACATTAAAAACTTCCCCGGAAACGGTGGCTAAATAAGCCTGAAGTTTTTCATAAGTATCATCATAGACATCAGCCGGTTTAGCCCTGTTTTTTTGGGTTGAAGGCGGAATATCGGTTCGGGTGGCCACCAGGTCTAATTGCTGCTGGGGAGTTAAATTAGGGTTTAAAGCCAAGCCGTTTTCAGGAGGAGCGCGAAAAGGTTTTAACAAAATCGTTTTCAAACCTTCAAGTTTAAAAAGTTGAGAAAATCTTTCAGATAAATCGCCAAAAGAAAGCATAATAAAAAAACTAAAAGAGATAACAAATAACCAGCGGCTGAAAATCCAGATAAATTTCTTTTTAATAATTAACAGGCCGAAGGCAATGGTTATCCCGGCAATAAAAGCAATCCAGGAAGCCCGGGAAGCAGTCAAGATTAATAACCAATATTCAAGGATGGCAATCAGCGCGGCCAGATAACGGACCAATTTTTTTTCATAGATAAAAGCAATAATAATCAAGGGAATCAGGGTGATCATAATATAGCCGGCCAGATCAAAATGACCGCCAAAGGTCGATAAAACCCGGGCATGTTCGGTTAAATACAAAGCAATCCCTTTAGAAAATTCCCGGTTCATCGTGGAATAAGCCGGCCAGTAAAGATATTTTTGGCCAAAACCATAAACAGAGACAGAAAAAATAGTCAGCATTAATAAATAAATGTAGGTCAAAATTTGCTGAGATTTTTTTAAAGCAAAAAAGAAAATAAAGAATAAAGAAAAATATTCAATCCGCCGAAACCAATGCAGATAAACTTTGGCAATTTGAATCCACTCCGGATAAATAGTTTTAGTAATAAAAATAGCGGAAAGAGTCGACAGAAAACCGATCGCCAGATAAATCAGGATCGGCTTTAACAATGGTGCCCGGCTGAGCTTAAGGCGGCGGCGTAAAAGCTGAAACACAAAATAACCATTGACCAATAAAATCAAAATGTCTTCCAACCTGACCCGGACATTATATCCCGGCAGAATATCAAATAAAGGCCATTTGGGATACAAGGGAATAAACACCAGGAGAAAACCGGCGGCAATAGTTAACAAATGCTGGTCAAGCCAAACGAAAAGCTTCGGCATAAATCCTGTTCCTTAAAATTATAATCCTCAGAATGGCTCCCAGCTTGAGCAAAATTTTTAATATCAGTCGCTGACAATGATTAAAGTATTTTTTATAGATATATGTCAGTCCTTGATATTCACCGAGAATTGCTCCCCGGCTGGAACCGGAGGCTTGGCCAAGATGAGTCAATTGCGGCTGGCAAAAATAATCAATTCTCACTCCTTGTTGTTTGGCCCTGAGACAAAATTCCACATCTTCTCCGTACATAAAAATATTTTTATCTAAACCATTAAGTTTTTCATAAACATCACGGCGAATTAAAAGAGCCGTCCCGGCCAGCCAGCCAGGATACTGATCGGTTTGAAAAAATGACTTTAAGTTCTGATGATAAGGTTTAATTAAAGATTTAATCAAGGGCAGGTCATCAATAAACAACATCCATAAGGCTAAACGCCATAAATCCGGCAAGTAGCCGCCTTGGGGCTGGATCGAGCCGTCAGGATTTAACAATTGGCAGGAAGCCAGTTGAGAATCATGGCTTTTCACGCATTCCATGAGAGTACTAATTGTGTTTGGTTTTATTAAAGTATCGCTATTTAACAACCAAATATACTCACCTTTAGCATGGTCAACCCCGAAATTATTACCTCTGGCAAAGCCGAGATTGCCACCAGAAGATAAGACATGATATTGGGGAAATTTGGCCTTCAGGGACTCAAAAGAGCCGTCAGCCGACCCGTTATCTACCACAATCACTTCTTTGGTTAAATTATCCCGGGATTTGGTGATGGTTTCGAGGCAGTCGGCAGTAATCTTTTTAGTTTTGTAGTTAATGATGATAATGGATAAATCCATAGGTTATTGAAACAAGCGCGGCCGACCCAGGCGATAATTTAATTCCTGAAGCTGGCGCTGACCGATTTCTTTGGCAGGGACACCGCCAACAATGGTCATTGCGGGAACATCTTTGGTGACCACGGCTCCGGCACCGACAACTGCCCCTTGGTGAATAGTGACCCCGGGAAGAATAATCGCTCTGGGGCCGATAAAAACATAATCTTTAATCGTGACCGGTTCCTCTTTCGGATCAAAACCGGCTGAGTTCGGGTCGTGTTCACTGTTAAAAATCATTACTTCGCTGGCAATATCCACATGGTCGCCGATTGTCAGTTTGGCCCGGCCGTCTAAAGTGGCATGGTCGCCGATAATCGTTCCATTACCGATAGAAACATTCTTGGGCTGGTAAAATCTGGCGCCGATGTGCAGGTATGATTTTTTGCCGATCTTGACTCCGGCTAATTTAAACAGAGAACAACGGAAACAATGACAAGGAACATAACCCAAACACCAGAGCAGAGAAATTTTTAAATCAAGATAGTAATTATAAAAACGGTTAATGATTTTATCTCCGGCCTGACTCCAGGTCAGCGGCTGGTTGCTTCTATCTTTAAAGGGTGAACTCATTGATTACCTCCAGAATTTTTTGAGCAGATTTTCCCCAAGAAAAATTCATGCTTTTTTGTCTGGCAGCGATCAATTGGGATTGTTTCGCTGCCTTAGACAAAGATAATAGCTGTATTATACCCTGTTTAACCTCTTCGTGACCAAAGGGTGGTTCGATATACAAACCGCAGTCAGCGACAATTTCCGGTAAAGAGGAGTTGCGGCTGACTAAGACCGGCGTTCCCAAAGCCATTGCCTGGACTACAGGAATACCAAAGCCTTCGTATAGGCTGGGGAGGATTAAACCGGCGCTGCCTTTAATTAAGGCTCCTAGTTTCTCGTTAGGTACATAACCTAAATATTTGACGTGCGACACGGTTTTTTGTTGATATTTCCAACCCATTTTCCCGGCAATAACTAAATCACACCTTAGAGGTGTGATAGAGGTAAATGCTTGAATTAAGGCGTCGAGATTTTTGCGCGGCTGAAGAGTACCTACATACAGTAAATATTGGCCCTTAATCGGGCTTTTGCCCTGCACCGTTAGCTGGTCAACACCGGGATAAACAACACTAATTTTATTTTCCGGAACCCCGTAGGCGGTGACAATATCGTTTTTGGTGGCCTGGGAAATGGCAAAAATGTGCTTGGCTTGTCTGACTGAATAGGCAGTCCATAGTTTTAACTGCCACAGGTCAGAGCGCCGGAAAGTTTGAGGAAATTTTAAAAAAGCCAAGTCCATAATACAAACCATTGTGGGAATCGGCGAAAAACGAGGGGCATAATGGCCTAAGGTTAAAAATATATCAGGCCTAGGCTGGTTAAAATATAAGGATAAAGGCAGACGCCATTGAGTCCATAAAAAGCCAGGTCTTAAAATCCGATACTGCCAGGATTGGCGTGTTGCCGGTAACGAGGATAAGGGTTGGTCTTTAAGATAAATTAAATACTGATTGGTTTTGTCCTGTTGGTAAAGCTGCCAGAGAATCTGATAAGCAAACTGGTTGCTGCCGACACGATTGGCAACATTGGCTTCATTGGCATCAATCCCGATTAACATTAAACTGCCTCCTGGTAAACTTTTAAGGTTTCTTTAGCGGTCTTGTCCCAGGAAAATTTCTTTGCTTGGGCTAAAGATTTTTTGGTTAAATTTAATTTCCGGATTGCGGCCATGGCTTGAGTGATTTCGGCAACATTGTGAGGATTAACATAAATTGCTGCTTCCCCGCCGACTTCCGGCAAGCCGGAAAGATTACTGGTGATTACCGGACAGCCGCAGCTTAAAGCTTCTAAAACCGGCAAGCCAAAACCTTCATATAAAGACGGATAAACAAAGGCTTGGGCGCCGGAATACAGTCCGGCTAAATCTTCGTCAGGCACAAAACCTAAAAACCGGACATTGTTTGTTTTTGACAATGATTCTCCCCAACCGACTGGACCAACAATAACTAATTGAGTCCCTGCAGGGACTGTCCTTGCAGGCAACTTAGAAAATGCCTCAATTAATCGCTTTAAATTCTTACGCGGTTCTAGTGTTCCCACACTTAAAAAATAGTCTTTAGTTAAACTGTATTTGGTCTTAGCCTGATGAGAATCAACCGGTTTAAAGATTGAGTCGGCCGCTTCATAAATTATTGAAATTTTTTCTGCCGGGATACCATAGTCAATTAAGTCTTTTTTGGTTGACTCGGAAACAGCAATAATTTTGTCAGCATATTTTTTGGCTTGATTTAAATGCCGGGTGTGGACCGCGACTGAATAAGGCGTATGGGTTGGCGGATATTTTAAAAATGTCAGGTCGTGAATCGTGGTCACCAATTTAGCTTTGGTTTTAGGTAGGGCCCAGTTGGAGGCATGGAACACATCGGTTTCCGGCGGCGGTAATAAATTAAGCCGATTCCAAGCAAAATCAGCTAGTTTAGGCGAAAGCAGAGTCAAGACCAGTTTAGTTTTTCTGGGCAGTTGGGCCGCAAAAGCTTGGATTATTGACCGCTGCCGTAAACTGCCGGCGTATAAAACATATTGATTTTCCTGATCAATTTTTAACAAATGCTTGACCAGCTCGCTGGTGTAGCGGGATACCCCTGTCTGATAAACAATCTGGGAAATATCAATGCCGATTCTCAGTTGACTTTTATTTATTCTCATAGTATTATGATTATATAAAACGTGAGGTAGAGTCGTTCGTAGAGTCTACCTCTTTTTTTGTTTAAAATTTAAAATAGCCTTTAAAGATTTCATAGGAGTAAAGTTTGCCCCCATAACTTGACGAATTTCTCTAGCAGTTCTTTTGCCATTGGCAATGACGATGTAAAAATCCCCATCACCGGAAAGAAAAATTACTCTGTTAAATTTATCAATATCCCGCATTGCATAAAAAGTTAAATCAACATCACAATTAGCCTTTCTGACTTTATGGCCGTTATCCTGAAGA
>Ga0210016_1002237_pt1 | contig 17725 bp, 17 predicted proteins | sample CryGeyCG2014_300_FD_185454 | JGI IMG/M metagenome (GOLD analysis project Ga0210016, IMG submission 185454) | Groundwater microbial communities from aquifer - Crystal Geyser CG02_land_8/20/14_3.00 (SPAdes) (version 2) | ecosystem: Environmental > Aquatic > Deep subsurface > Groundwater | place... | reverse complement strand
GTTAAAATCACTTCTTTTTTATCTTCTAGGTTATTCAAAAATAGTTCGCGGCTTAGGCCAAGAAATGATTCGGCAAAAGAATTTCCGGTTGAAAGTTCGCCTGTTTCCCTTAAATAATCCTCATAGGATTTTTCTATGCCGTATTGGCCGACGCGATCATTATTTTGATACCCGACAAACCCTAAAATATGAGAAGCTAAATTTCCGCCGGGATAAAAACGCCACTGCTCGGGAACAACATTAACTCCTTCAATGGCAAGTTTATTAATTGCCTTGGCTTTATCGGGATCCAAATAATGAACTATTTCTTCATAAACATCGTTCTCTTTTTTCGCCCGCTTCAAAAAATCATCTCGGTCAACGGGAATAATAGCCGATATTTTATCGTAGATATCTTCGCTATTTTTTAGAACGCCGGGATTAATAACGAGCTTATAGCCCTCTTTTATCACTGCGGCGGAAACTATTTTGCCATCCTTTTCCCGAAAATAAATAATTCCCCGATTAGCAATTGGGGATTTAATTTGAGAAGCCGTATATTGACGTTCCGCTTTTTCGCGATAATAATCGGAATTTACGATTTGCAGGTCAAATAAGCGGTAAATAAGAACGCCGGCGATAAAAAAAAGTAAGATGCCGATAATGCGAATCCGGTCTGAAAAATCATCTAATCGCTTTATCATAGCCGCCGCTTTGAGCCACTGGAGTCTGTTTTGAAACGTAACTCAGCGAATTTCCGCTTACAAATCCCAGAGAATAAGCATATTCTAAATTGAATATTGAAAGAATATCAAGATAGTTTTTTTCAAGCGCTTGATATTCTCTTTTAATGACTTGAAGATTTTGAAAGTTTTGATTTCGGTTTACCGTCTCCATAACCATAGCGCTTACGCAATAAAGGTAAAATACGCCGATAAATATGATGGCGCAAATAAGTGAGCCGAATAAGCCTATTCGATGTCTTCCCCATGCTTCTCTTTTTATATAATTGACCATAGTATTATATTATTTTCAACTTAACTGCCGCCCTTAGTTTGGCGCTGCGGGAACGGGGGTTTAAATAAATTTCTTCTTCAGTCGCCGTAATCGGTTTAGGAGTTTTAATGTCCGCTTCCCCTTTTTGTTTTTTGCTTTTCAAAAAATTTTTGGCAATGCGGTCTTCCAGGGAATGGAAAGAAATAATAACCAGACGCGAACCCGGAATCAGGAATTGCCACGCCTTTTCAAAACTTTCTGATATTGCTTCCAATTCATTGTTAACCGCTATGCGTAAAGCCTGAAAAGTTTTTGTCGCCGGATGAATGCGGTGAAAGGGACGATATGGAACGCTTTGCTTAACCAACGCCGCAAGTTCGAAAGTGCTTTGAAACGGCTTCTTTTCTCTTCTTCTGACGATATTTCTGGCAATACGCCTGGAATATCTCTCTTCTCCATAATGAAACAGGATGTCGGCAATTTCTTTTTCCGGCCAAGTATTGATAATTTCTTTGGCAGTAAGATCTCCGGGCTCAATCGGGAATTTATAGGTCATGAGCAGCGGCTCATCTTTTAGAAAAGTAAATCCTCTCTTCGATTCTTCCAGTTGCAAAGAGCTCATTCCAAGATCATACAGGGCTCCATCTAACGCATTGATATTTAAAGGTTTCAAAAGTTTATCTATATCTCTGAAATTTCCGTTTATCAGAATATTGCTGTTTTTTAATTCTGGGTACTGGTTTTCTATTTTCGAACTTAGCTTTTCAAGAATATTGTTATCTTGCTCAATGCCTATCAGTTTTCCGTCGGGCAGAATTTTTTTCGCTATTGCGATCGCGTGCCCTCCCCCATCAACCGTAGCGTCCAAAATAATATTCCCCGGCTTCGGATCCAAAAACTTTATAACTTCATTTAAAAGAACGGGAATATGGCTCATCGCGATTTAATATACACCCAATTCTCCCAGTTTTTCCGCCAGTACATCCGTTTGTTTTTCAACGCGCGTCTTATAATCATTCCACTTTTCTTCATTCCAGATTTCCAATCTTTTGTAGATACCGACGATTACAACCTTTTCTTTGAGATCGGCTAAAGTTTTCAAATATTCCGGGATTAAAATTCTTCCCAAAACATCGAGCTCGACATCTGTCGCTTTCGAAAAGAAATCGCGGACAAAGTTTCTGTTTTCGCTTTTGCCTGTCGGGAGTTTACTTAATTCTTCGGCAACTTTTTCCCACTCGGTTAGAGGATAAAGAACAAGACATTGATCAAGCCCTTTTGTAATTACAACTTTTTCTCCCAATTCTTTTCTAAATCTTGCCGGAATAGCCAGTCTTTTTTTAGGATCAATACGATGTATATGTTCTCCGATTAACATAATTATTAGTTATCCACATTATCCACAGATTTATCCACTTCTTACCACTTCAATTATATTGTAATCCACAATCACATACTGCGCAAACATACTTATCCACAATTAAGAATCCCCTCTTTTTCATAAAAAGAAGGGATTCTTGGCTTATATTAACTATATTTTATTCTATTACTTAAGTCTCATTGTTGGGAAAAAAATGATTTCTTTAATGTTGTGGGTATCTGTTAAAAGCATTGCCATACGATCAATTCCTATACCCACTCCGGCAGCGGGCGGCATTCCATATTCCATTGCCTCAATATAATCTTCATCGCTGGAATTTGCTTCTTTATCACCCAAAGCAGCTAATTTTTCTTGGGCCAAAAAGCGTTCTTTTTGCTCCAACGGATCATTCAGTTCGGAAAAACCGTTGGCTATTTCCAAACCGCCGATAATCAATTGGAAGCGATCCAATAAAAGCTCGCCTTCTATCTTTTTAGCCAAGGGTGAAGATTCTAAAGGGTAATTTATAACAAAAGTCGGCTGGATTATCTTAGGCCGGCAAATCTTTTTAAAAATATGGTCAAATATTTTCCATTGGGATTCTTTCGCGTCAACATCAATTCCGAATTGCCTTGCTTTCAGTAAAAGCTCGTCTTTTGAAATTTTTTCGGGATTTATAATAAAAGCGTGGCGCTTCAAAGTTTCATAGAATTGAATTACGGTAAATTTCCTGCTGCAGTTTATTTTCTGCTCCCGATATTCAATTATTTCTTTACCGCAAATTTTTTTCACAATTTTTCTGACTAAAGATTCTATGAAATCCCTTAATCCTTCTGCATTTTGATAAGCTTCATACAGCTCAAGTTCTGTAAATTCAGGATTATGAGTCGTATCAATCCCCTCGTTGCGGAAAAGCCTTCCTAATTCGTAAATTTTGGGCATTCCGCCTATTAAAAGTCTTTTCAGATACAATTCCGGAGCGATTCTTAAATATAAATCTATATCGAGCGAATTTTGGTGAGTAATAAATGGTTCCGCGTTGGCGCCGCCGGATAGGGGATGGAGAACCGGAGTTTCGACTTCAATAAAACCGTTAACATCCAGGAAAGATCTTATTTCGCCAATCATCTTTGAACGCAGAATAAATTTGTCTTTAATCTCTGCGTTCATCAGGATATCCAGATAACGTTTCCGGAAACGTTCTTCGACATCCTGAAGGCCGTGCCACTTTTCCGGCAAAGACCTTAAGCTTTTACCGAGAATTTTCCACGATAAAACTTGAATTGTTTTTTCTTTTTTCTTTGTTGCAAAAAGAACCCCCTTCCATTCGACAAAATCTCCGATATCGATTGTTTCTTCAAAGTGCGAAAAAAATTCTCCCAAAATATCTTTTTTCAGAAAAGCCTGAAAAACTCCGGAGCCGTCCGTAAAATCGCAAAATATGGAACCTCCGTGAGAACGAATAGCCAAAATTCTTCCCGCAAGAAATAAGGGCTTTTTTCTTCTGGTTAATTTTCCGAAATCTTTTATGACGCTTTCAACGGAAAAATCTCTGGAAGTTTTAACGGGAAAAGCATTAATACCCATTTCTTTCAAATGGTTTAATTTTTTGATTCTTTCTTGGCGAATTTCATCCAACATCTATTATAGTATAGTTTATTTCTCCGTTAGGCGTAATAGCCTTCACTTTTTCCCCTTTTTTTCTTCCTAAAAGAGCGGCGCCCAAAGGAGATTCGTGGGATATTTTACCCGTCAAAGAATCCGCTTCTTCCTTGCTGCCGACAAGAGAATAATGATCTATTGCGTCACTTCCTTCTTTTTTCAAAGAAACCAAAGAACCGAGGCGGACATATGTACCGCCGCTTTCTTTTGAAATAAGCACTGCTCGGCTCAAAATATCCTCGATTTCAGCAATACGACGCTCATTCTCTGATTGTTCTTCTTTGGCAATGTCGTATTCAGCGTTTTCCGAAAGATCGTCTTGCGCCAAGGCATTCTTAATTTTTTCTGAAAGTTCAAATCGCCGGATTTTTGTAAGCTCTTCAAGTTCTTTTTTCAACTTTTCCAACCCCTCCTGGCTCAAATATTCGGGATTATTAAATTGTGACTCCAATGTATTCATATTGTCGTTCAATTAACAGATTTCTCATTCTATTAGTTTAATCGGCAGACGTCAAATCCCGTTAGAAATTTTCTGTGGATATCAATAATAATTTTTTCATCGCATAATTATATAGTTGAATTTTTAACGGGACAAATATTGCGGGGTGTGGATAAGCATCCATTCCAAAAGCTGGCGACCGGCATAAACGCCGCCGATAAGGTTGGTTGGTTTTCCTCTTTCCAGCAGAATACTGAAAGCGATTCTGGGATTATTATATGGAAGAAATCCTATTAACCACGAATTGACTAACTTAGTCGCGTTAGATTCCAATTCAGCTGTGCCGGTTTTAGCGGCAACATCTATTCCCAAGCCGCTCAAACCTTGCGCAGTCCCCTCAAGAACCGCCAGCCGCATCCCTTCTTTAACGATCTTGAAATATTCCGGAGGAATAGCCAATGTTTTACCTCTTTTTGGCGTTTGGTCGCTCGAATCATCAATTACCACATAAGGTTGAAGGAGTAGACCATTATTCGCAACGGTAGCCGCATAAACAGCCGCTTGGATTGGCGTAATCTGAAAATCTCCCTGGCCTATGCTGGCATGATAAGTGTCGCCGATTCTCCAAATAGGATCTTTTGTATTAAGCGCCTTCGTGGCAGGACTCGGAATCATTCCTTCCTCTTCTCTATCTAAATCTATATTTGTTTTCGCGCCAAAGCCGAACAAATTTGCGTATTTATCAATTTTACTGATGCCTAAACCCTTTACGTCTTCATATCCTCCGCCGATCGTGTAAAAATAAACGTTTGAAGAAATCGCGAGCGCTCTTCTCATATCAACCCAACCGTGCGCTTTCCAATCCATAAACACGCTTTTTAATTCGGGAAAAAATGGGTTGGGTAGAGAAATACTGCCGGCGCTGAAAATTTGTTTTTCCGAACTGATGATTTTTTCCGTCAAAGCCGCCAAGGCAATCATCGGCTTAATAATGGAACCAGGCGGATACAAGCCGGAAATTGCGCGATTAAGAAAAGGTTTTTGTTTATTATTGATATATCCCTTTATAATATCTTCCGGTTCGCCTCGGGAAAGAATTTGGGAATTATATTCAGGATAACTCGTAAGAGCCAGTGTTTCTCCTGAATGGATATCCAGGATAACGCCCGCTCCTCCGCCAAAACCGCGTTCCCGAACAACGCTCCCTAAAATATTATAAAGATCGGATTGAAGCTCTGCGTCAATCGTAAGTTTAATGTTTTTTCCGTTTACCGGGGGCCTAAGCATGCTTTCGGATGCAACTTGATTTTTAGAATCCATTTCCACAAGCTTCACGCCCATTACACCCGCTAAAACATCTTCATATTTTTTCTCAATACCGTCCTTGCCCGCTATTTTATCCGCGGTTATTATTCCAATATATCCTAAAATATGTCCTAAGCCAGGCATTTCGGAATAGAATCTTATCACTTCTGTATTGCCGTTTTCCGTCAGAGAATCATTCCAAGCCAATTCTTTGCCGTTTCTGTCGTAAATAATACCGCGCGTTGAAGGAATGCTTAAAGCGCGCAAATAATTGGTTTCGCTTTTCGAAACATATATTTCGCCTTTTACAATTTCCAAGTATATTATTTGAGACAGGAGCAACCCTCCTAAAAAAAGAAAGCAAAAATTAATACTTGTGAATGTAGATTTGGCGATGGGTTTTTCCAAACGACCTTCGAATTGATATTTATCGAAACCGGGTATATTTTGGGAGTCGGCGAAAATTTCATCAGGATCAAGCGTACGATTGTTTAATCTCTTAGACATATAAAGTTATTTTGAAAATCATCCATAATAAAGCGATTGTAATTCCTCCGGCAAGGGCAACGAAAAAAGAGGAAAAAATATTTTGTTCCCTGGTAAAACGTTTTAAAAATTCTTCGATGACAAAAGCGGCAGTAAAGCTTACAATAAAAAACGTGAATAAAAATCCCGATTCGCCCCCAGGTAAACCGTAGACGGCGCCGAGCAGCAGTCCCGCAATAATCATTTCCCAAAACAAGGAAAATGATGCCGCAAATAATACGGCCAGCGCCGCAGTAACCGGCCACGGCGCGAAAATAGCACTTAAAATCAAAATGATAGAAGATAAAATTCTTAAAATCATAACGAATTATCGGAACAAAAGAAACACATGGCTTAAATATTGGATATTAACCGGCAGGCGGAAAATAAGTTTTTGGAAAGGATCCGCTTCCTGATGCTCTATTTTTTCGACGATTCCGATAAGCATCGGCTGTTTGCCTAAAGTAATTATGCGCTCGCCTACATCCGCTTTAATCGCGCGCGGAAGCATAATCTCAAAATTTTCTCCGCCGCGACCGATTGCAATAGTCGGAATCCCTGAAGATTCCAAAATAACGTTGGTTTCTTCGCCAAAAGATGAAATAAGTTTTATTTTACTCGTATCAGAAAACAAATCCGTCACATAACCCAATAAAACATTTCCGAAAGCCGAAACCTGCATCCCCTCCTTAACGCCATTATCGGAGCCGGAATCAATAATAAATATATCGTAGGGAGTTATTGACGGCCGAAAAATAATCGATGCCAGTAAAAAATTCTGCTTTTCCCCGGCTGAAAAAGCGTTTTTCAATATTACATTTTCTTTTTCCAGAATTTCACTGCGGATAATTTTTGTTTCCATCTCTATAATTTTTTCCCGCAGAATTTCATTTTCTTCCTGCAAGGACTTTTTTTCATAGAATTCTATTCTCAAATTTTGCCACCAGGGCCCAAAAACATTTTTTATTCCGAAAAACGGCCTAATAATGTACATAATTGGTTTGTCAATAATCCCGAAAGAAAAATCGCCAAAAACAATTACAATTAAAATAAGCGCGGTTAAAGCCCCGCTTAAAATCAATTTTCTGCTCTTTCTTCTATTAATATTGGGGCGGTATGTCGTTCTCATGTTCTATAAGTATTTCCCGGAAATTTTCTAAATTTTCGAGTATAAAACCCATACCTCTCGCGACGACAGTTAAAGGATCGTCTGCAAGGCGGACAGGAATTTTTGTTTCCTTGGTAAAATATTCGGGAAGACCTCTCAACTGAGAGCCGCCACCGACCAAAATAATACCCCTGTGCATGATATCCGAGATCAATTCCGGAGGCGTTTCCTCAATAACTTCTTTAATGGTATTCACCAAACTTCTGATAGATTTTGCCGTTGCCTCTCTGATATCGGCATCTGTTACCGTAATCTCGCGGGGAAGACCGGTTATAAGATCGCGGCCGCGAATAGTGGCTTCCATTATTTCCCCGCCATTTATAGCCACTGCCGAACCTATCGCAATCTTTACATCTTCGGCTGTTTTTTCCCCGATAAGAAGCTTAAATTCATCTCTTGCGTATTGGATAATATCCTGATCCCAACGATCGCCGGCTATGCGCAAACTTTTTGAAACCACTATGCCTTTCAAGGAAATAATCGCGATATCGGCCGTTCCTCCTCCTATATCTACGATGAGATTTCCTACCGGTTCATGAATAGGGCATTTAACGCCAACGGCGGCGGCCATCGGTTGTTCAACTATATAAACTTTTCGGGCGCCGGCATTTTTTGCGGCATCGCGCACGGCGCGCGTTTCCACTTCGGTAACGCCCGTTGGAATACCGATAACAATCGCCGGCCGCGCAAAAACTTTAACCGAACTTTTTTGAACTTTTCTTATAAAATAAGAAAGCATTTCTTCTGTCGTTTCAAAATCTGAAATTACGCCTTCAATAAGAGGGCGAATAACATTGATATGCGCGGGCGTGCGGCCAACCATATTTTTTGCTTCATTGCCGATTGCCACAATTTGACCGGTTTTCTGATTAACGGCAACAATTGACGGTTCATTAATAATAATCCCTTTGCCGGGAACATAAACAAGGGTATTTGCCGTACCCAAATCAATTCCTATGTCTTGAGAAAATAACCCGAAAAATTTATCCAACATATTTTATAAATTCCTCTTCGTTTATTAATTTTGTTTTCTCTTCATCTCTCTTTTTTAGTTCGATTTTATTTTCCTTCAGAGTTTTTTTGCTTATTACCGCTCGGTAAGGAATCCCTATTAAATCTGCATCCGCGAATTTTTCACCGGCAGTTTTTCCTTCACGTTCATCATACAATACCTCCACGCCTTTTGCCTGTAAATCTTGATAAAGTTTATCGGCCGTGTCTTTAATTTTTTTATCTTCCTTACCTTCTATGACAATCAAATGGACTTTAAAAGGGGCTATCGCCTCGGGCCAGATTATACCTTTGTCGTCGTGATGAACTTCGACAATCGCGCCAATTAGTCTGCTCGAACCGATACCGTAACAACCCATAATAATCGGCTTTTTAGAGCTGTTTTTGTCAATAAACATAGCTTTCATGGGATTGGAATATTTGGTGCCTAAAGTGAAAATATTGCCCACTTCGATAGTTTTGGTCTCTTCTAATGTCTTTCCGCATTCCGGGCATTTGTCACCTGTTTTTTTGCCGGCAATTTCCTTGTTTTGACTGAAATCGCCGTTGGGACAGAAGTAAACAATATCCTCGCCGGCGGGCGTGGCAACCTGAAATTCATGCGAATATTCTTTCGAAAAAATGCCACCCGAAGCTTCCGTCACCAAAACCTTGAGTCCGCAACGTTCGAATATCTTCACATAGGCCTTTTTGACCTTCTCGTAATATTCCTTTCTGTCTTCTTCGCTGGCATGAAAACTGTACATATCTTTCATTAGAAATTCTTTTGTGCGTAAAAGGCCGGACTTAACCCTTAATTCGTCGCGAAATTTTACCTGTATCTGATACAGATATAATGGAAGGTCTTTATATGAAAAGACATATTTTCTTGCAATATCGGTAATAACTTCTTCGTGCGTTGCGCCTAAAGCGAAATATTTTTCCTGCCGGTCCTGAAGTTTATACAAATAGTCCGCGGTTTGCCATCTTCCGGTTTCTTCCCAGATTTCTTTCGGATGAAGCGCCGGCATCAAAAGTTCCTGTCCGCCGATAACATTCATTTCTTCGCGGATTATATTTTCTATTTTTTTTAAAACCAAAAGACCTAGAGGCAAAAAAGAATAAATTCCCGCTCCCAGTTTTTGGATAAAACCGCCTCTCGTCAAAAGCTGGGCGTTAGCGGATGTATCATCCTTGGAAACATTTTTAAAAGTTTTTGTAAAAAGTTGCGATTGTTTCATTTAACTAGTTTTAAAATATCCCGATAAGTGATAATAAGCATCAATAAAATAAGCATAGCAAATCCTATATTATGCGCAATATTTGAGACTTTTTGACTTATCGGCTTTCCTTTGACAAATTCTATGGCCAAAAAAAGAAGACGCCCGCCATCAAGAGCCGGAAAAGGTATGATATTAATCAAAGCAAGATGTATCGAAAGCACGGCAACCAGCTGGAGAAAAAAGACAAAACCTGTTTGCGCCGCGCTGCCAAGCATTCCCGCTATCCCAACAGGTCCGGAAAGTTGCACTATCATTTTTCTTTCCGTGAAAAGATCGCCGAAAAAGGCAAAAAGCGCTTTTGAAATCATAACCGTTAATCTGATAGTTGATTTTAAACCTTCCCATACTGCCAAATGAAAAGGAAGTTTCATAATGCCAACTCTCTCCATCGCGATTCCCAAACTTCCTTTTCCTGCTTCGGGTTTGACTGAAGGAATTGCTTTGGCCGAAAATTCTTTTTTACCCCTTAAATAATCTATTGTGATTTCCGCGCCGGCATATTTTGCGATAAAATCCTGCACACTTTTTTCGTCAGAAACCTGAAGTATATCGTTGTCTTTTGATATAAAACGCAAAAGATAATCTCCTTCTTTCAAACCTGCCGCTTCGGCAGAAGTACCTTTTTGGACTTCAAGTATCATTACCCCTTTTTCGGTTAATGTTCCTCCGCTGATATTTCCCCCATTGACGCTGGCTGGCGTCCCAATTAAAAAACCTGCCGTTAAAACAGGCCATGCCAAAAGTAAATTAAAAAAAACTCCGGCTACAAGAATCAAGGCGCGGATATAAAGCGGTTGAGAACCGAAACTTTTTTTATCTTCGACTTCCCCTCCGTTTTCTCCGTGAATTCTCACAAACCCGCCCAAAGGTATCATATTCACAGAGTAAACCGTGTCGCCTTCTTCAGATTCTTTTTCCGATTCCTTCTCTTGTCTTGGACCCCATATAAAACGCCACCTTTTCTCCTTATTTATCCTTTGAACGCCCAGTAATCTTGGCGGAAAACCAAAGCCGAATTCTTCAACGCGCAAACCCGCTTTTTTCGCGAAAATAAAATGCCCAAATTCATGGGAAAGAACCAACACTGCTAAAACAGCAATAAATATAAGCACTGTCATGGCGCTTGAAATTCCGTTACTCGCCGCAAATGAAAGCAATCTTTCACTTGCGGCTCGCTAGGAATTATAAAAAATGTTATCATTGATAATTATCTAACCTTGAATTTCCTTTTCTTTCGCTAAAGCCATTTGTTCCAGTTCTTTCGTGATTAAGTCAATCATTTTCTGTAATTCATCTTTGCTTCTGAATTTGTCGTCTTCGCTGATTTTCCCTTCCCTCTCCTGATCTTGAATCGCGCGCCAGTATTCATCTCTCAATTGCCGCAAGGAAATTCTCGATTGCTCCAATTTTTCGGAAATTACTTTAAGAAGCGCTTTCCGGCGCTCCTGCGTTAATTCCGGAAAAATAATGCGAAGAGAATCTTTTTCGGCGACCGGCTGCAGACCCAAATTGGCGTATCGAATCTCCTGTTCTATCTGATGAATTAAAGCAATATCCCACGGCTTGAAGCGCAAGGTCCTCGCATCTTCCGTACTGATGGCACCGAGATGTTTGAGCGGCTGTTTCGCGCCGTAATAGTCTACGGAAATACCGTCTAAAAGCGCCGGCGAAGCGCGGCCGGTTCGAAGCAAGGAAAGCTCTTTTTGAAGCCAATCCTTAATTTCCGGCAATTTTCTTTTTAATGGCGATAAATAGTAGGGCATATAATATGTATTCTAACAATTATTTCGCGCTATCTCAATTGCGGCAAAATAAGGGCAAAATGTTCAATTATCATTTTCGGCAGTGAAACACGGTCAAAAAGAAAACGACGGTTGACCTGCAATTCCTCGAGCGAATAAAGAAGACTTTTAAAAATTTCGGGCGAATGTTCTTCTTTTATTTTCTCGCTGAGAATAATTTCCACTTCATTGAGAAATTCAAGCGCGTTTTTTTTGTCGGATGCGGCATTTTTTGCCAAAGTAAAGCGCTCAGCCGGATTTGTTATCAAAAATTTTTCGTAAAAATCTCGCCTTTCTTTACTTAACTCAAAACTTCCTTCTTCAAAAAGATTAACCAGTTTTGAGCGAACAACAACGGGTACATCTTCGAGAAAATCTGTCATAAAGAAAAAATAACAATCTTCGGGAGAATCTTCTATAATTTTTGAAAGGCCATTCACCGCTTCGTGGTCAAAAGAATTGATCCCCAGTAAAAACACTTTTCTTTCGGCGAGAATCGGTTTTATTGAAAGTTTTCTTTTTAAATCATTGCTCTGTTCCAATTTAAAAAAATCGAAAAATTTTTCGTAAAAATCGGGATGGGAGGCGAGGGCAGATTCTTTATAATTCAGCAAAATTGCGGCTGCCTTTCGGCCGGAAATCAACGATTTTTCACGGTCGCCAATCAGTAAATAACCGTGGCTAAAATGTCCGGTCTCGCAATGAGCTTTTAAAATTGGGTTCATACTTTAATTTTAACGTTTGGAAATGATGCCGCGCTTATAACCGTCTAAATGCTCCAAAGCAATGCCCGTTCCTTTTGCAACCGCAAAAAGCGGTTCCTCAACAAGATGAGCTCTTACGCCGGTCGATTGATACACTAATTCGCAAATATTTCTCAAAAGAGAGCCGCCGCCCGACATGCTTATGCCCCGGTCGATAATATCCGAAGAAAGTTCCGGCGGCGTTTCGTGCAAAACATTTTTGATTGCCTTCATAATATCCTTTAATTCTCCTTCAATCGCCTTCAATATTTCATTACTGGAAATCTCTGTGCTCCGAGGGAGGCCGGTCAGAAAATCGCGGCCTTTTATTCTATATTTCAATTCGTTTTCCAAAGGAACCGCAGAACCAACGGCAATCTTTATTTCTTCCGCCGTTTGGTCTCCAATGGCAAGATTAAAAGTTTTTTTGATATAATCGGCAATCGCCTGATCAATGGCGTTGCCGGCCACTTTCATCGAAGCGTCACAAACAATACCGCCAAGAGAAATTACGGCAATATCAGCTGTTCCACCGCCAATTTCAACAACCATGTGTCCGCGCGCTTCCTGTATCGGAATACCCGAACCGATGGCGGCTAAAATCGGTTCCTTAACCACGTAAGCGGATTTAGCGCCGGCTTTAACGGTAGCTTCAATAACTGCACGTTTTTCGGTTGAAGTAACGCTTGCGGGAACTGAAATCATAATTTCAGGCTTGAATAAATTCCACTTGCCGAGAGATTTTTTTATGAAAAACCGCATCATGCTTTCCGTAACGCGGTAATCGGCAATTACACCGTCTTTAAGAGGGCGATACGCGATAATTGTATCCGGTGTTTTTCCGATCATTGCTTTAGCTTCATTGCCAACGGCCAAAACTTTGTTTTCCGGAACCAAAACAGCCACTACCGATGGTTCGTTCAAAACAACTCCTCTGCCGGGCACAAAAACTAGCGAGTTTGCTGTTCCCAAATCTATTCCTAATTTTCTTACGAAAAAGTTCATATTCTTTTTATATCTGCGCCGACCATTTGAAGGCGCTCTTCGATATTTTCATATCCCCTATCGATATTATGAATATTATGTACGATTGATTCTCCTTTCGCAACTAATGCGGCAATGATAAAAGCTAAACCCGCTCTCAAATCAGGGCTCTCTATTTCGCGTCCCCTTAAAGGGGTGACTCCTGTAATAAAAGCACGGTGAGGATCACAGATCATCACGTCTGCTCCCATTCTAGATAATTCGCTCAAGTAATCCAAACGGCTCTCAAAAACAGTTTCAAAAATAAGGCTTCTGCCTGAAGCTTGGGTTAAAAACACTGCTAATGGAGATTGAAGATCCGTCGGAATACCCGGATATTCATGCGTTTTAACATTAATCGCATTTAATTGCGGGGACATTTTGATGCGAATACTATTTTCGGTTGTCTCGAAATTCACTCCGGCATTGTCGAATGTGCGAAGAAAAACCCTAAGATGATCAGGCTTACAATCAGTGATTTCAATATCCTTACCGCAAACTGCGGCTAAAATAGCAAAGCTTCCCGCTTCAATACGGTCAGGCGGCGTCTGGTAAGGCTCTTTGCTTTTCAATAAAGAATCGCGGCCTTTAATAACTATTGTATGCGATCCGGCTCCGCTTATATCCGCGCCGCCTGTATTTAAAAAATCGGCTAAAGCGACTATTTCCGGCTCGCAAGCAACATTATGTAAAATCGTTTTCCCGGGAACCAAGGTCGCAGTCATCATCAAAGTCTCGGTTGCGGTAACGCTCGGAATTTTAAAAACTATTTCCGCGCCAGCCAGCTTATCCGCGGAAATAACATATTGCCGGTCATGCATATCAATATCAGCTCCCATTTTTTTAAAACTTTCCAAAAAAATATCAATGGGCCGTTCACCGATAACGCATCCGCCGGGATGAGGAAAGATTACCTTTCCTTCTCTTGCAAGAATAGGACCGGTCAAAACTATTGAGGAACGAAAAGATTTTGCGATATCTCCGCAAAGATCCGTGCCTATAGCATCGGGTGAATTTAAAACAAAAGACTTTTCTTCAATCCGCTCGACTCCCACACCCAAATGCCTAAGAAGCTCATTCATATTCGCAATGTCTTGAATAAAAGGAACATTATCTACGCGAATCTCGTTGCCAAAAAGAAGCGAGGCGGCAAAAGTTTTAAGAACTGCGTTTTTCGCGCCTCTAACCGGTATTTTCCCCTCAAAGGCTCTTTGTCCTCCTAAACCTTGAATGATAAATTTTTCATTTTCCACCTTAATATTCTATGACCTATTGACCATCTTTTCAATTCTAAGTTAGTTCAACAAGTAAGTGCAACACTTTGAGATAAAATCAAAGTGTATGCAATACAAACAATTCTCAATTGAAGAGCGCGAAATTATTCAAAGAATGTGGTGGGAACGCAAACCAGTTCGGGCCATTGCCCATACGCTTTGCCGTTCTCCGTCGTCAGTTTCAAGGGAACTTCGGCGGAATTTCCCTCCCGAACACAAAATCTATACTCCTCGTTTAGCCCATGCGAGGGCTTTGGAATATCGCAAGCATCGCGGCAGAGCCGATCGGCTGAAAAACGACCGTATCCGTTCCTACGTCGTTTCGCGGCTCAAAAAACGCTGGTCTCCGGAGCAAATCAGCCATCTAATCAAAAAAGACATCGGCGCGCATATTTCTCACGAGGCAATATACCAGTTTATTTATTCGCAAATTCACCGCAACGGCTGGGGTTATCTCAAGCCGGGTTGCGAAGATTTGCGTCCGTATTTGCGGCGCAAGCGGAAGCGGCGCATCCGTAAAGGAGCCAGGCGTTGTCAGCGGATCTTTAAGCCGTTGGGCAGCCCTATTGATATTAGACCGGCCGTTGTCGATACAAGGACGCGCATCGGCGACTGGGAAGGCGATACCGTGGAATCTCGCGATCACAAACCCGGCATCAATACTTTAGTCGAACGCAGAACCGGCTTGGTGATGATGACCAAGCTTTCGGACAAAACCGGTGCCGCGACAACAACTGCGGTGGCGCGGCGTTTCTGGTCCTTGCCAAAAAAGACAACGCGCACGCTCACGCTTGATCGTGGTCCTGAAAACAGCGACTGGCAAACGCTTGAACATTTGACCGGCATCAAATGTTTTTTCGCCCGCGCTTATCATTCTTGGGAGCGCGGTTCCAATGAAAACGCCAACGGTCTTATCCGCGATTACTTTCCGAAGAAAACAGACTTTACTATGATAACTGACGAAGAAATCGCATTCGTCGAAAACGAACTCAACACCAGGCCGAGAAAGAGGCTCGACTGGTTCACTCCCTTGGAAGTATTTTCAAAAGAATTAAATCATTTTAATATTATTCTTAAGATGCCGAGTGTTGCACTTCAAGGTTGAATTCAGGTTACACAGTATTGACACAAATCCGTTTATTTGTTATCATCTAGGTGTTCTTTAATAATTGATATTTTAAGGATTATTCAGATTGAGGCGAGTATTTAGTTGGTTTTTAAAAGCCTATTGAATACTCGTCTCATGTCGAGCGAGTCTGCGCCGGACAGGTTTCCGGTAATCTCAAACCCACAGGAGGTGTGCGATGGAAAACATTGTAAGCCGTACGTTGTCGGTGCACAAGGAACACGAAGTGCTCCTGAAGCTAGAGACCGCAGGTCTTACCGACGAACTCGCCCAGAAAGTCATCGACTCGAAGGGCAACGACCTTGCCGCGAAAGTGGTGAGGTTCATTCAGAACGGAGGCTTCGAGGCAACGACGTCTCAGAAGCGCGCCCGCGAAATCATGGGGCGCAACATGTTCGGGATCGAAGAAGCGATCAAGCACTTCTGGGTCAACCCCTCGAGGCAACAGCTCGCCGTCCTTTCCGAAGTTCCGTTCACCGAGGCGGCTCTCGAGGAATGCAAAAACACGCATGTCCTCGTCGCCGTATTCCCGATGTCGATCCTCGACATCCGAGGCAAAGCGGAGCGCAAGCTTTTCTACAGCCACGAAGACGTTTGGTACAACAAACAGGCGTTCGCAAATGACAAGGGCGAAGAGGACTGGTATCTAGTCCGCAAGATTCCAGTCGAGAATTCGACTTCGAAGACCTGGAACGAACAGCAGGCCCTTCTCGCCAAAAACGAGGAGACGCCGACCGCCCGAGTGACGATCTATACTATCATCGGCCACTATCTGAACACTGGCGAGCGACTTTTCGAGCACATCTATGTCCGTTGCTCGGATGTGGCCTCGGACGGCCTCCGCCGGGTCAATGTCGGCCGCTTCGATTCGCGCGGCCTCGATGTCAACGCCTACTGGGGCGACTACCGCTATTCCAGCATCGGCTTCGCCTCGGTTCGGAAGTCCGACTGATCCTTGAACGCTTGAGGGCTTGACCCTCTTGATCACCTTGAGCCTTCGGCGCGATTTTTTTTCGCAACGCCGGAGGCTCTTTTTTTACGAACAATTTTGATACAATAACTTTATCTTGCTAATGTAGGCGCGGTCATGGCTTCGCCTCGCGAGGTATCTCGCCTTTGAAATGTCGTCGGAATGCCGTCGGTTCACGGATCGCGGTAGCGTGCGACGGAGGATTGGAGATTGAACTTCTTGCTCGCTTCTTGCGGAGATGTTCCGCTTCGGCGGAACTGCTCCCGAATAAAATTCAGGAACGAGAGAACATAGGCCCTTTGGGGCGGTAACCCTCGAGTTCCGGTGACGCGGACGGTAGCGAACAAAACATGTGGACTCGGACGGCAACCGGGTCAATGTCGGCAACTTCGATTCGAACGGCCTCAATGTCAACAACTACTGGGACGACAACCGCAATTCCAACATCGGCTTCACCTCGGTTCGGAAGTCATCTCTTTGTCCATGTACGGGAATGCCCACTTTATCGTGGGCATTCCTTTTACCGTTCTTTGGTTGATTTGATCCAGCCGCCGAGCATGCGGCCAATCTCGTCCGTGAGTTCCTGCAACGCCGCGTATTTCTTGTTGTCGATCGTTTTCACCTCTTTCATAAGCCGTAAGAACACTCGCAGGAAGTTCAACTTCACGCTGGCCTTTTCGAGGCCAGGCAATTTTTCCGCCTTGTATGACTGGCTTGCGACGAGTATCCCTTCGAGGATGTCGAGAATGATGTTGTCGCACCGTTGCCAGGCGGTGTAGCGGTCCCGTTTGGCGACCGAATCGCGGTAGCCATAGAATGTTTTGTAGAGATCGTATGTTTTTTTGAAGATTGGTATGTCGAAGTCGTCCATAGTTTTATTTGTTTATGAAAATTTATAATAATTTATTCGAAAAAATCGCGTCCGTCGAAAACCTATTTTCCGCGTGGGACGCGTTCAAGCGCGACAAGCGGAAAATGGGTTTTCGACAAAAAATCGAATGCTTTAAAAAGTGAAGGAAAAGTAGGAAAGGAGAAAGTGATGCTTTTATTGCCGGAAACAATGATGAATAATTCCGGCAATGCCGTGGTTAAAGTTATTAC
>Ga0210016_1002233_pt1 | contig 17737 bp, 18 predicted proteins | sample CryGeyCG2014_300_FD_185454 | JGI IMG/M metagenome (GOLD analysis project Ga0210016, IMG submission 185454) | Groundwater microbial communities from aquifer - Crystal Geyser CG02_land_8/20/14_3.00 (SPAdes) (version 2) | ecosystem: Environmental > Aquatic > Deep subsurface > Groundwater | place... | reverse complement strand
AGTATTGGCAAGTAAAAAACCGCCTGAATTGGCGGTTATGCTTGATTATATTGAGTTTTTTGGTGCCCGGAACCGGAATCGAACCGGTATGCAATGTTTAGTTGCGACGGATTTTAAGTCCGTCTGTTGACCTATATAAATCAATCACTTATAATGTTTCAGGCAGTTATTGGGATTCTGTTGGGATTCTGGGATTTTTATAAAGGGGCAAAAAATGGCGACAGGGATATTTAAAAGAGGCGACGGCCAGCACCAAGCGAAGATTCAAAAAAAAGGTTATCCCAAGGTAAGCCGAACGTTTGATACTGCTGAATTGGCTACGGAGTGGAGAACAACCACACTGGCCGATATGATTCGCGGTGACTGGATGCCGCGTAAACAGGTTGAGATTGTGACACTGGAGAAAGCACTTACTAAATATGCCGATGAACGTAGCGCAATGAAAAAAGGAGAGCGGCAAGAACTGGTGCGCATCGAGTTTTTAAAGAATCGCAGCATAGCGAAGAAGGCAATTTCAGCAATCGAAGCTGAAGACATTGAGGACTATATTACTGAGCGACGGGCAGAACCAAGCAAGCGGGATAAAACTAAACACGTTTCTGACGCAACCATCAGGCTTGAAGTAATGCTGTTATCTGCGGTTTTTACCGCCTGTAAATCAAAGCGGTGGAATTATCTCAAAACTGTTAATCCAGTTTCTGAAATCGACGAAGAGTTCCGACTGAAGAAATCAACGAAACGCACCCGCCGCTTCGTTGGTAATGAAGAAAACCGATTACTTGCCGCCTTAGACAAACAGTGCCGTAACCGTGATATACCTATTGTAGTGCGTTTTGCCACAGCCACAGCAGCCAGGCAAAGTGAATTGATAGGCAAGTCAGCAACTACAAAACGCCCCGCCACCCCAGGCTTAACATGGGATAAAGTTGATTTAAAGATGCGTTCAGTAACGTTTACCGACACGAAAAACGGGCATAATCGAGTTGTGCCGCTCGGCTCTGCCGCTCTCGCTCTGCTGTCCGCCCTACCCCGCCCCATACACGGCGGCAAGGTTTTTGCTGTTACGCAAGACGGTTTGATTCGCGCTATGCAGTCAGCCTGTGCCGCAGCAGAAATCGAGGATTTTACGTTCCACGATCTACGGCACGAGGCAACAAGCCGCATGATTGAGGACGGCCACCCTGTTGCAATCGTGCAGAAAATCACCGGACACTCAAGCGCAGAGATGACTGAAAGATATACACATATCGACACGTTGAAAACCGCAATGCGGATGCGGTAAAGCAGAAGCCAGGAGAAATCCTGGCTTTTTTACGCTTGTAATAAACCCACGCCTTCAGTATGTCTATAATGCCAATACCCCCATGATCTTGAAATGTTGGCAGCCCCGGCTGCGATAACCGTCTCACAAACTAAACCCAATTTTGGGTAAACAAAACTTAAAGGAAATTAAAATGAAAAAGATTTATATTGTAGTAATGTTGGTGGTGATGAGTATGCTGGGGGGGTGTGCGGCAATTTCGCCGAACAAAACACCTTCTCAAATCACAGGGACATCTGATTTTGCTTACAGGTTGGCAAAAAATGACAGCGGCATTTTGTATGGAGTAGTAATTAATTCTCCTTTAAATAAGGACATCACTACTGTTAAGTTTGCTTGTGACGCAATTCATAATAGTGACGAACGTTGTTCACATCAAGATAATTATGTAGTGGGTAAAATTTATCCACGTTCGCAGTTTATTGATGGTTTTGCAACTGTCGTTATCTTGATGCAAAAAGACAAAGAAATTCAAGCTTGTTGGAATTTTGCTAGTAAAGAATACTGCACCTACGTAAAAGTACAAACCGAAAAAGGCAAGTTAGGTACAGTTCTTGAAATTGTCTCGCGTCCTGGTGAAGAGATATGTTTTTGGCGTGGAGGTCTTGTCGGCGGTGTAGTATGTCCATCTTTAGGATGGGACTCTGCAAAAGAAATACGCGGATTTAGCGCTCCTGGCTACGCTTTAAAAGGTGTTGATAAATAATCAGTAAGCGTATTACCAGAAGCCAGGAGAAATCCTGGCTTTTCTGCTTTTTGTTAAATAAATATTGACTATTTAATGTGTTTGTATAATGATGTTTATGCGGGTCTGCGAAATTAGTCAACGCATCTCCGCGAGAATCCCCTCGCTTTAGTCATGGGGAGGAAATAAGGCAGAAGATTTATCGTTCGCGGTAAATTTTAGTCAGCTCCTAGCCTAGTGGGAGTTTGCCGAATAAATTGGGCAATTTGTAACACAAGAATAACCAGAAGCCAGGAGAAATCCTGGCTTTCTGCTTTTTATAAATTAAAAAATAATTTTATTTTTTCGCGAAAGATAGTCGTAGGCAATTCTGCGCAATCCCTCACTCATGTTCCCGTCGCCGATCTCTTTGAGTACCTCCACCGTCACCTGGTCAATCAAAAAGTTTTTGCGTATCTGCTCCCCCGTCCCGGTTTCGCGCTTCGGGCCAGCACCCACCCTGGCACCCCCGCGTTTCTCAGTTTTCATGTTTTTCACCCCCTTTTTTTAGTCTTGGATAATCCACGAACCAGCCGCCAACAATGCTCGCAGGTGATGCTAAAACAGCAATGGCGTGGGGGCTCTTGATTATCTGTTGCACGTAAAATAAATCAATGTAAGAGGTCATCAAAACACCGCCCGGACTTGATTGATGAGGTTTTGCGACCATTCGTTAGACAAGCGATTAATGACGTGGAATTGTACATTAGACTCAACCCTGCACCTGAATTTCGATGTATCGCATCCGTCCAACACCACAAACTCAGTTTTAAAAACGTGCGTGCTTTGACCGTTATCCACATAATCGGCTCGCACAGACACGATCAGTTCATCGCTGCCTGCTGTAGCCATAAAAACCTGCTTTATGCCGTAATTTTGAGCAGTCATACCGGCAATAGCCAGGCAATTTTCAGGTTTAAAAGTATTGCCAAGCGGATTTACGTTGTAATGCCCGGCCTTGCGTTCAGCTTCGCCCAAAATTTCTTGGTTTTTCATTTGCTTTTGCTTTCTCTTTCGTCAAATCTTTTATCGCAGCTTTTTCAGTCACTTTTGCCCTAGCGTTTTCGTGTGCGTCCTTAATTTCTTGACCAAACGATTTACCTGATTGGCGCTCACGGGCTTGAGCCAGCAAGGTTTTTTCAGATGTGGATTTTTCAACTGGTTTCTCAGCAACTGGTTTCTCAGCAACTGGTTTCTCAGCAACTGGTTTATCAGCAACTGATTTTTCAACTGGTTTATCAGCAACTGATTTTTCAACTGGTTTCTCAGCAACTGATTTTTCAACTGGTTTCTCAGCAACTGATTTATCAGCAACTGGTTTCTCAGCAACTGGTTTATCAACTGGTTTATCAGCAACTGGTTTATCAACTGGTTTCTCAGCAACTGGTTTATCAGCAACTGATTTTTCAACTGGTTTCTCAGCAACTGGTTTCTCAGCAACTGGTTTATCAGCAACTGGTTTCTCAGCAACTGGTTTCTCAGCAACTGGTTTATCAGCAACTGGTTTCTCAGCAACTGGTTTCTCAGCAACTGGTTTCTCAGCAACTGGTTTATCAGCAACTGATTTATCAGCAACTGATTTATCAGCAACTGATTTATCAGCAACTGATTTTTCAACTGATTTTTCAGTAACAGGCTTCTCGATAGTCCTGCCGTGCTTTTCAGCAACTGCTTCCTTCGCTTTATTACCAGCCTCACGCAGTTCGTCTTTAGCACTACGCTCTACCGGCTTCTCCACGTTTTTTTCAGTAACTTTATTCACATCCTTTTCTTTTACTGTATCTCGCACAGCAACTGTGGCGGCCTTTTCCTTGGCTTCCAACTGCTTACCTTTATCAACAATCGAACTCAACTCCTTAACCGCACTCGCCTTGTTTTTGTCCTCATCCATCGCCATTTTTACGCGAGCATAAGCAGATTGCACAAAGCCAACTTGCTTCCAGTTAGCTTTTTTAGACTGTTCCTTTATGCTAATGCGATCAACCTCGTTTTTTGCCGAATTATGGATTTTAGAGCGCAAAGATTCGTCGTTTTTCGATTTCTGAATACGCTCGTTTTTGTCCTTATGTATGCTTTCGCCTTTAGCTCTCGCCATTGATTCACGTATGCCGGAAGATTTTAAAATCGTTGATCCGTATGTCACGCCCAAAAATTTTTTATCAATTTTTGCGTATTGTCCTAGGCCAGTTAAACTTGATGTAGATTTAACATTCTGTTGAGCCTGGTTGAGTTTTTCGGACATAATTTCGCCAGATTTATTCTCGTAATATTTGCGACCTTCGCTGTCATAAATGGCCTTCAAAGCGCCTTTATCAACCATCTTTTGCAGCTTTTTATAATCGTCTGGTATATACCGATGGTTGTAATGCGAATCCAAGGCTTTACTTGCAAGTTCGGCATCGCGCTTAATGTCGGGCGAAGGTTTTGCCTCGCGAACAGCCGGACGAACCGCATTGGCTTTTTCAGCATCACGCACTTTATAATCTTGCGAAGTTCCTTTAGTCTGGGACTTAGCCAGGTCAGTTTTTAACTCTTTGATCTGGTCTTTTTGAGCGTGAATTGTAAATTCCTCTTTATGCCTCGATCCAGCAACATATCCCAATTCACGATTTGCCATTTGCCCCGGTACATAGTGTGCGCGGTCAACCGTTACGCCCTGGCTCTTATGTACAGTAAAAGCAAAACCATGATCGAGTTTGTTATATGAATCCTGCTTGACGATTATCGGCTCGTTTTTACCATCAACCTGCACCAGCAATTCGCCATTACGAGCATGAACAACAGTGCCAACTGTGCCATTGCGCACATCAAGTTCTTTGTTATTTTTAAGGAAAATCACCCGGTCGCCTTCAGCAAATTTGCGATTTTCAAACTCTTCACCAGCAGCGACACGAAAATTAAAATCATCGCCTTTTACCAATCCTGCCGCTTTCGCTGCTTCCCTGGCCTCATTGTTTATCTCACGCGTGACTGCGCGAGTGTCGGACATAGCAATACTGGTTTTACCTGCTGCAATATCTTTAACAACAGCTTGTGCGCACGCTTTACGTGCGTCAGTAACGGTATCATAACTTTTCAGGCGGTCTTTAGATTCAAGATAATCCAGGGCTTTAGCCGCATTCCCCGCCGCAAAGTCCTTTACCATCCGTTGTTCATCGGGGTCTTTTTGACGACGAATTTCGTCCATTTTTGCGCATCCAATAATACCCTGAATCTGACGCATCGCCCCTCCCGCGTCTATCGGCTGGAGCTGCCGAATATCACCAACCAGGACAAGTTTTGCACCAGCTTTATCAACAAAATCTTGCAGCGCTTGCATTTGTTTTGATCCCGTCATCCCGGCTTCATCCATAACCATAACGCTTTTATCGTTAAGGGTTAAAGAGCCGTTTTCAAGACTTAAAAGAGTAGCAAAAAGCGTATCGCTTTTTATTTGAGCTGACGTATCAAGTCCTTCTGCCGCTTTACCGGCTAAAGCACAGCCGATTACGGTTCTGCCGTCACGTTCCCAGGCATCGCGTGCAGCGTCAAGCATATACGATTTACCAGCCCCAGCTGTGCCTTGCACGGCTGCGCAACGGCCTTCTGCTGTAATGTGTTTAAGTGCTTCTTTTTGTTCGTCTGAAAGTGATTTGGCTGCTATTGCTGATTGCAATGCGTCATGCGATACAGCACGACCGCCGCGAGATTCTTTGTCGTCGGCCATTGTTTTAGCGCGTTCTCCCATGCGCTTTTCCAGGTCGTACATCTTTTTTGATGTATAACGAGCCTCTTCCTGCGCCATTCCTCTTGCGTGCGGCTTATCGCTTACTAGCTCCACGGTATCGGCACTAGATTTAACCTGGCGCATATACTCCTGAGCTTCAACCGGTGTCAAAATCCCTTGTGCAGCAACGAAATTTGCTGCTTGCAACTGTTGCTCGCTTACTGTGCTTGCCTGCTGCGTAAGACGTTCGATAAAATCTTTAGGTAGCGGCATAGCTTCATGCGGTTGTGCAGCATCAGCGTTGCGCTCGATCTGCTTGTAACCCATGTCTAAGGCGGCTTTAGCCCACGAATCTTTAAGCTGTGCCGGGGTGAGTTCCTTGTCTTTACGGCTGTCGCGAGCCACGTCCATCTTTTGCAAGTGCGAGGTTTTCCCTGTAGCTAAGGCTTGTTCCCTGATTTGTGCGGCTCTTTTGCTAAATTCGGCTTCGATTTTGGCATCAGCACCAGCCAGGCGAAAAGAACTGCCATCGCGCTCTACTGCATAGCCCATTTTCTGCATTTCTGAAGCCAATTCAGCACGGTATACAGCACCTGCGGCCATTTTCCAGCGTGTATCAAGGTCAGCTGCACCAAAACTACCGTCTTCACGCTGCACTAAATTTGCGACGGCGCAGTGAGTGTGAAGCTGCGGATCACCCTCACGACTTGAGCCATGTTGATATGTACCCGCAATCAAAGAACCGGCAGGCATCCCGGCATCGGGACCGTGGCGGTCTCTGTTGCTCAGTGCATTTTTTTCGATGTATGCTAACGCCGATTCAACCGCTTTTGCCTGTGCTACCTCAATTGCTGCTCGTTGTTCGGCATCGGCAAAAGCCCACTCCAACGATACGGACTTGGGGGCTGAGAAAGTGCAGTCCCATCCTGGTGCGTGTTCTGCACCCGCATTTATACTAAGTTTTTCGCCTGTAACCGGGTCAAAACCGTTTAAAAGATTAGAAAGTTCACCGGTCTTGATTTCGCCTCTCAAGCCCATTTCTTCTGCTAGTCCGCCGCGCCAAACGCCTTTTTGCTCTGCTGTGTAGTAATCCTCGCGCTTATCGGCGCTGATTTCGCCTTGCATATATGCTTCGATTGCTGCACCGCCGCCTGCATTAAATTTTGCTATAGATAACATGACTTTTCCCTTAAATGGTTAGCAGATTTGCTTATCTATCTGGTAGCGCCAGGTGCAAAAAAAACCCCGCTTATTAGGCGAGGTTTAGGTGAGGTTTGCGAGAGTTTAGAGGTCAATGAAATCAGGTTCCTCCTGTGCTACGGCTGGTTTAACCTGTGCTACGGCTGGTTTCACAGGTACATGCAGTTTTGACATATCAACCTGAACAAACGCCTCCGCTGCTACAGGTACACTATGCGCAACTGACAGAATCATCGGCACGATAGGATAGTCGCCAGCTAGTTTGCAATAACCACGCAAATCAGCAAACGCCTGGATTTCCGAGGCCATTACAATGTGCTGCTTGGCAACCTGGTTTGACCAATTGTCGGAACTACCGTTTGAGCTGGTACCACCCGAACTCATCGTCCTGGTAATTTCCTCCTCGCCTGCATGATCCGCCCAATACCTTGCAGTCTGTTGATCTGCACAGCGCAGCACAACTTGCGTACCGATACATGCAAGTAACGTCGTTGAACCCAGCCTGCCGTAAGTCGATTCCAGCTGCGCTTGAGCCTGAAAACCGAGCACCATTACAGCCCCGTGTTTACGTCCGTTTGTCGCCAAAATTTCCATATTTTGCACTTTACCTAGCAGCGGAAATTCGTCGGCAATAATCCAGATTTTTTGACGTGTTAAATCTGGTTCAAGGCTCAGAATTGCAAGCGAAGTAACGTCCAACGCACAAGCAATCAAGCTGCGGATTGAGGCTAGTTGCTGTTGGTTGTAGGTCAAATAAACCCAGCCTTTACCTTCGATAACGTGCTTGCTAAAACTGAAGCCGTTTTTGCCAGTTTCAGGATTCAGGTGCTTAATAGCCTCGACGTAGCTCGACAAAATTGCACGCACCGAACCGAGCATCTTTTCGTTACCTTCAGCACAAATAGTTTGCGCTGCTGTACCCTCGACTACTACGCGCAATTCTTCCGTCGGCGCTACGCATGACAGCCTGTAAAGCTCCCCGTTTGTAGCACTAGAAGTTGATAGATACAGTGCACGAAGGATGCTCGACAATAACGTTTGAGCGTAAGAATTCCATTCGGCAGAACTACCCTCGCCGTCTGGGATTATTGACTTAGCAAGCGTGTCGGCACTCCACACGCCGGACATTTCGGCCAGAGGCGACCAGTCGCAAGAACGGCTGTCAAACGGGTTAAAAATTACCTCGCCTTTTTTGTAGTAACGTTTCAAAAATTGGCCGCTCGGATCGGCGATAAAAACGCGGTCAGGATGCTCAACAAGCTGGTCAAGAATCTCGGTTATAGCCTGCGATTTACCAGAGCCAGGACTACCGGCCAAAACGAAATTGCGACCTTCAACATCTGTAGGAATATTCAACCCGCCGAGCGACAAACGCGATGATTTTTTTTCAACTTTTAGACGCTTGTTAATAAAATTTACATCAGCCGTTTTAGCACCGCGATTGTGATTAGCTGAACCTCCGCTGTTCACATGCGACATACCAAAAATATGAAAACTTTTCAAGAAGAAAACAAGGATATAGAAACCAATTCCCGCTTCAATCGGCGCGAAAATGGCAGTGAAGAATCCAATGTCTGAGAATTCTTTTAGGAACGGCAGGCACATCAAAGAGCCAGCCAAAAGTGGCTTAGCGAGGCGGTTTTTATGCCACTCGCTAGACCAATCGCCGCGATATTTTGTTAACAGTAAAAAGATACTGCCGAAAAAAAGCGTGAGGTAATACAAGCCAATAATGGTACTCATTTTGATGCTCCTTGTTAACGTTAAAAAATTAATTGCTGAAGCCGGTTTTTTGCTGCTTTTTTTGTTGCATATATTTAATCAGCGCTACTGCCGTGAGCATCAAAAAGAAGATCGCGATTGGTGTGTAAACAAAGATTTTTTCGTTTAAATTTGTTACCAGTGCGGAAAAAAATTCGCTTGAATCAACCCTTGAAATGAAATCGCGAACTGCCGATTTATCAAAACTCGGATGAAATATAAAATCCAGTCTCGCGAACAAATATTGCTGATAAAGATATGCCTCATTAGCCGAGATTTTCGCTGTGAAATATTTAAAAGCCGCAATAATTCCAAGCGCCTCAGCCACAATTAATAGGCAGCAAAAAACCCGAAAATTGAACATTGCATTTTGTGCATCTTGTTGTTTAATCATGATCGTTCCCCTTTATTGTTTAGCTGGTAGGCGTTCAAAAATCTTAGTCAGATTTAGAACCATTTTTTCGCGGAATTCTTCTTGCGTCTGGTTCAGTTCCTCGATCTGCTCGGCAAGCAAACTGTGGGAAGATTTAACTTCATCGAGCAAACTTTCCTTGTTTAAAAAAGACTGGATTGAAAGCCTCACAAGTTCACTCTGAGTTAGCCCGAGTTCTTGCGATTTTTTGCGTAAAGCAGCAAGCTCGTCTGTCGCAATTCGGAAGGATTTAGGTGTAATAGCCATGGCGATTATTCCTTTGCGTCGGCCTTGATTTTTGCAAAACCGGCAGCAAGGACTTCATCCGAAAGTGCGAATAGACCGGCTTCGGAAGCCAGTGCGAAAAACTTCTCTCTACGCGCCTTTTCAACGGCCTTCTTCGCATCAGCTTCGGCTTTACGTGCATCGGCTTGGGCGGCTTTAATTTTTGCTTTAAGCGCGGTTTCTTGTTGCAGCAGTGCGGCCAATTTCTTACTCATATCTATCTCCTAATGTCACAGCGAAGTGCTGTTAAACATAAGGTGATAACAAGTGCAAAATCCTTGAATATTCTTAAAAGTTTTGTAGGTAGATATAGATAAAACGTGTAGTACAACGTAGTACGCACGTATTCATTGGGCTGCAAGGCAATTTTATTTAAAAAAGAGGGGGATTTTGACTACAGACGTAATACGGCTCAGCCGAGGCGGTATGTGGTTGTTTGAGGTTTTGTAAACTACCCGAGTGGGAGTCTGGTGTGTTATAAATAGTTCTTGACCTTGACCTATACGTTTTTTGTTTGAACAAAGTTTTTTTGAAGTAAAAAAAATAACGGCAAAGGCCGTCATTTTTATTTTTTAGTTGAAAGTATTTCAAATAAAAAAGAAGCCTCTCGTATGTTGAGAGGCTTTAGGTATTTATGAATTTAATCTTTGCATTCGCTTAATGTTTTTGGTGTCCAATACAAATCCAGCTCCCCGCCGTTTGCCAGAATTTCCACGATTGAGATATAGCCCAGTTCCCCGCCGTGACCTAGGTTAGCCAGGCCGAAAGCCTGGAGTTGTTCGCGTTCCATGTCGCGCTCTGTTATGTACCAGTCGCAGCCGTTGATAAAATAGTGAAGATGCGCGATTGCCGCTTGCCCTTGCCCGTCTGTCTGGTATGTCTGCGGCATCGTTTCCAGCGTGTTCAAAAGTTCGCCCAATTTGCTGAACATAAATCCTTTTTCTTCTCCCCGGCATACGTCCGCCATGGCTTCGATTTGTGAAGAGCCGATGAACTGGCGCAAGATTTTAAAAGCGGCTGTTGCGTCGGTCTGGTTGGTGATTTGCGTTGCCATGATTCTCTCCTGTCTGGTGGTTAAGTCGGGCGGTTATGTGTTGCCGCCCGGATTGTTTAAGCTGCTGCCAGTTCTTCGGCTGGTTCTTCGGTCTGCGTCAAAAATTCTGTTGCCTTGCGAGCGGCAGCGGCTGCGGTAAAAATTGCTTTTTTGTCCGACCTCAAAACCTTCAGCCAGCTTGCGATATAGCTATCATGTTGTAACTGTCCGTTAACGCCGCAATGTGCGCACTGAAACGCTGCCCCAAGCTCGGCAACCATCTCTTCAAAAGCGTATGCGGCATCCCCGAAACGACCGCTGAAATCGCGTGCCAGGCGGCTCTTGTGTCCTGTCCAGTGGGTTAACTCATGTAATGCGGTTGCGTAGTAATCTGGAATGCTCTTAAATTCGGTTTTTTCTGGCAAGTGAATTTCGTCTAAAGTCGGGATAAAGCAAGCCCGGCTGTGGCCGTGTTTTATGACTGCTTGTGACAGTAAATTTTCTGCGGCTTCGTTGTCGTCAAATTCTGAAATCTGCGGCTGTGTTATCTGTGTAAATTTTTCTGGCAGGCCGTCAATTTGCTGCGCGTTAAAGACGGTAAAAGTTTTCAGTAAAGGTATTATTTTGTCGTTCTCTTCGTTTGCTTTGTCTTTTATGTTTAGCGGTTTAAAAAACACAACGGTGGTGCCGTGTTCGCCTTTGCGAACGTTGCCCCCTGCTGCTTTTGCTTGCTGAAAAGTAAGCCATTGATTGCTCGAAAATTCAGTCATCGCTAACAAAAGATTATTGATCCCGGAATACTCTCGCCCAGTGATTGCGTTGCGCGGTGTTCCCAATGAAGCCCAAGGTTTAACCCAAGGGGCTGTGCCTGATTCCAGTGCTATTATTATTTTGTCCGTTATGATTTGGTAGATGTCTTTTGAAAATGATGTTGGGTGAGTGTCGGCAGTTGATTGACTTTGTTGTTCGACTTTTGTTATTTGTGTAGTTGCGTTCATGATTTTTCCTCTTTGTCTTGGTTTAAAATGTTGTTCGGAGCCGTGTCGCGAAGCGCAACCGCTCTGGTCAAGGATTGAACGGAAAGATCGGAATAATCGAAGTGGTGCGGCCTGCAAGCCGAAGGCTGAAGCCTCGGTTCGGTTATGGAGCCTGGAAGGTTATCTTGCAGTGAAAGACGACCAGAGAAAGGTGATTTCACACGGCTTTACAAGTATTTTATTTTTTAAGACAAAAAGGAAAATTGAACGCAATCTACGAGATTACAAAAACATAAATCGAACAATGCATTCAAGTTTTAATTTTTTTGATTTACGGGGGCGTTACGGGGGAGAATTCCCCCGTTGAGAGGGTGGCGGAAACTAAGTTGCAACCAAGGGGAAACATCCCCCTTTTTTTATGATTTTAACTTGAAAAAACAGGCTTAAACGTCGGCAACTTTAGTTCAGCAACTCTTTCGCCGCTTGTTACTGATCTGTGACGCTTTGACTTGATTTCCCAGTTAATTGCACATATAGTTTCGCAGTGCCCTGCTCCATCTGTAAAATTAGTATCTGACCGCCAAATTGCTGTACCGTCTGGCTCAACAAGATCAACCAAAAAACCCTCGATAATCAAATCGTCACCCGGTGCAAGAATTTCGATTTCTTTTGTACCCGGCGCATAGCAAATATGAATTTGAGAGGTTTTACGCATCCAGCACTCTTCAACTTTAGCAACTCGATTGCCGTCCTCCAAATATACGCACGGAGAACGTAAAATTCCATCATTAATTAGAGAGGCTGAGTGCCAGCCGATTACTACGTCCAGCGGCACAATTTCGGCCTGTGGAAAACCGTCTGGCGCAAAAGATGCAGACAAAACTTTTACATTAAATGCACAATCAGCTTTAGCGATAACGCATACGTCGCCGCGACGCTCAACCAAAGCTGGACGACCGGCGAACATTTTTAGCTGAGGCGGTTGCTTACCAAAAATCGTTTGACGCTGGATTAAAAAAGTTGCGATAGTCATGATGTTAATCCTTGGTTTAGTTTAAATTGGCGCATCTTCAGTTTCAGTGGTAAATTCAGCGTACATTCCGCCAGTATTTTCTGGCGCAACTTCAGTTTTAGCCTTAGTTTTTGACGTTTTTACTGCACCGGTTAAACCATCGTAAATTTTGTCTATACATAATTTTTGCTTGTCGGAAAATGCTGTCGAATCGCCGTATTTTTTGACTTTTTCGGTATAGTCGCCGATGAATTTTTTTTCCCACTCTGTAATCTCTTTTTTACCCTTGTTGCAAGCCTTGATTTTGTCCTGGTACGTCATTTAAATCTCCTAATAGCCAGCTTGATTGCTGTCAACAACTTGGTGTTAGCAAGTGCAAAAAAATCCCCAGGCTTTCGCAAGGGGATTTTATGAAGTTGATCTTGTTCGATATGGCTCGCGCCGTTGGCATTGTATTAGGATATAAATTTCATTGACCTGTAAGATGGGTATTGAAAGTTACATCGCGCAAACCGGATATTAAACCCGCATCTAACAGTGCTTTTATCCAAATTTTAGTCTCTTTATCCGCATCTCGATATTGCGCTTTTTTAGCCTCGATTATGCCCTTACGCTCACGAAGTATATATAAGTGTTCAGCCTGTTTATCGGTCATACGCCCGTACTTTTCGAGTTGGCTATGTAGACTATCCACAAAATCTTTTTCCCTGTCTGTTAACTCAATGCCGATAAAATCGTTTAAATAGATACTCATACTGTTCTCCTTGCGGTACGTGTTGCTGTGGCGCTGCGAACTGTTGCTGTAATGTACCTGTCTACATGCTTATGCCTGTCTTTTACGTGCGGCGATAAATGTAACATTGCGGCTGCGGTTTGGGCTTCGGTATAACCGATTGCAAGCATACTAACTGCACATCTAAAATCCATTTTATCAAGGTCTTTTGTGTACCCACTTTGCATGATGATTCTTTCAGTTTGCTGCCAGTAATGAGCAAAAGATTTATTTGCTGCTGAGTTATCCGTTGTTGCAGGCAAAAGCAACAGGCCACCGCCCGCCGCCCGCCGCGTCGGTAAGGCAGAAACCTTCGCTTCTTCCCTGATTTTATCCATCTCTAATGCTGATTTTTCGCATATATGTCCTGGATTACTGGTCAGAATTTTAGTTAGAACATCGTTTTTGCCCGGCTTTTTGTTGCAAAATCCAGCTAAACGAAAGGGGTGCGCCGCGCCGCTAAAGTCCTTATCGCCATATTCTTTGTTAATTCGGACTACCAGCCGGTTAGCAAGCGATTGTTCGGCCTTCGATGTAGTTTTAGGCGCTATTAAAACGGCTTGAACGTTCCCGTCGCTGCTTTGCTGGGTAAGGCATGGTTTATAACCTGCCGCAAGTAGTGCGGCCAAGCTGTCCTGGGTTGTATCGTCAACCACCAGGTAGTGCCGCGTTGTCGATATCGGTGTTAAATAAACATCGAACCCGCGCATATTCTCGATTGTAAGCGCGTGAATGACCTTCTCACTGGTCAACTCTTGCACTGTCCAGAATTTCTCCGCTATACCAGCTTTTTTACGTGTTTTCGTATTACCAGGATTCCCGAAGTTAACCGGCTTTAACTCATCACGGCGCGGTTTGAGCGTGATGCGATACTCCGGGCAAGCGAGAATCTCAAGCTGCGAAAATATAGATTTTTGCTTCTGAATTAAAAATTTGCTCATTTGGTACTCCATCTTGTTTTTCTGTTTGACCGACGCGGCGGCGGCGGGGCCGGTGGCCTGTTGCTTTTAATGCTTTTAACGATTTTTCCTTTTGTTTTAAACCCTTTTTTCTTTTTTATGTGTATGTAGTAAAAGAAGATGAGGTGTATGAAAATGGACGGATGGACGGATTGGACGCCATTTTCAGGGTTAAACCTCGCGGAAAATTTTTACTAGGGAGAAAACCCCGGAATTCGCGTCCAATCCGTCCATCCGTCCAAAAATTGTTAAAAAGGCAGTTTAACTTTCAGCCCCTTCCAGCCCCTGTTCCCCCTTTTTTTAGCCATTTCAAATCCACGTTCGCGGAATTTATCGCCCAGGGTTTTCTGGCTCATTGCACGGTGCCCGCTCCGTTTCGCCCAGGTTTCATACGATTTATAAAGTTCCGAGGTGCTTTCCCAGCACCCTTCTTCAACTTCGCAGTCTTCTTCAATCCATGAACCCAGCACGTCGCTATCCTTGCGATAAGTGTCGTTCGCCAGGACAAGTGAGGTTGGTAGTGTTAAACCCTCTTTTTTCCATAGTTTGTAACCTTCAAACGCCCAGTTTAAAATTCCCGCTTTTTCGCGTGCCAGCTTGTCAGAAAGGTTTTTGTCAGCCTGGTCTTTTTCAATCGTGGTAGCCCATGGCACAAGCACGTTTCTGCGCCAAATACCGTTATCTGTGCCTGTTATCAGAGGTTTGTGGTTAGTTACAAGCAAAATCGCAAAAGTGGGTTTATATGTAAAAAATTCCTTATGAAGAAAACGTGCGGTTATCTCGTCCTGTCCTGTTAATTGTTTAACAATACCCTCGTCCAGTTTCGCACCGTCAGCACCTTCGTTTGCTATCACAAGTCTGACTTTATCCAGGCAAGCCAAGTCATTGCGAATCGCGCTTTTGTCCTTATCCGTAAACGTATCGAACTGCATGGTTTGCATGTAATCACCAAAAATTTGCTTAATAGTGTTTATAAAAACGCCCTTCCCGTTCGAGCCGTTTCCGTGGAAAACAACGAAAATCTGCTCTCCGCAATCGCCTGATATTGCATAACCGATAAATTTTTGGAGCCACAACCGTACCTCGGCATCAGGTTGCATTTGCTCTAAAAATTTATCCCAGTTTTCGCAAGTTGCTTTAATATCGAATTCGGTATTCGCTTGTTTAGTAATAAAATCGTCTGGTTGTCCATCGCGAAACTGCATTTTACTTAGCTCTACCACGCCGTTTTTAACGCCGAACAAATTGTTATCGGCATCAAAAACTGAGTTACTAACGCATAAAGACGGTTCTGTCGCCGCTATTGATAAAAGAGCATCAAGACTTTTTTTCGATTGACAGTGCATCGCATGTTTTGCCAGTTTAGTTGCTTGCTCAATCGCTTCCCGCTGTGCATCTTTACTCGTAAGTTTATGCGCTTGCATCATAAGCATAGAACTATCCAGTAAAAATTCTTTTGTTAATTCAATCGCTTTTTGCACTACAAAGCGGTTGTCGTCCGCTTTCCAGCAGTGTTCGTTAAATTCCATCCATGTTTTCCGCTGTGGAACATAAGTCAGCTCTCCGGTAAATTTCTGCGCGAAACGGTTAGCGTTGAAAACGTCCGTCAGTCCGTCTTGAATAGCCTGAAAAATCGGCTTTTTAACGGGCATTTGAATTACATTTTTAGCAGCGTTCATGCGTGTACTCCTTCAACTTCAGCGATTTGTTCCGCACAAACCGCATACCGACTTTGTTCAACCGCCGCTTTCTTCTGCAATTCGCGCTTTAGCAGTGCAGCAGTTACACTAGCTATTGTTGCGTCGTCATAAATTGCCGCAACCTGCTCAGCACTCCAGGTCGTTACCGGGTGTTTATCCAGCCAATTCGCTTTGCGCTTCGCTTCAACTTCGGCTTTATTAACCGGAGTAGATCGCGGCAAAGCCTGTTTTACAGTTGCGAAGCCGCCTAAACGTTCAGTAAGCACCGTTAACTGGGTTTGCACAGCACGACGCTGTAACCCCATTTTTACGGCCATATCTGCCGTTGTAGCGCCTCCAGCAGCTGCATCAAGTAATCGCTGAACTTTTTTAGATAGTGCTGGTATAGGACGACTAAACACGTCCGATTCATCGTTTTCTTCGTTGCTAATGCAGTCATGCAGCACGTCAAGATACTCGACCGACCCGCATTGAAATTGCGAGTACAGATCAAACTCACGCCGCAAAACTTTTAAAAAAGCGTCTTCATCTTTTTTATTATTAACTGCACATTCCGCCAGGAAAACAATCGATCGGACAGAATGCGATTTTTCCGCTTTTTCCCCCCTGCTCGTGATTTTATATAGCCTGGATAGGCTGCGAATTTGTCGAATAATTGCTGGAGAGAATGAGTTAAACATTGCTCACCCCCTTCACAGCCGTTGCGGCTGTAACAGCCTTAGAAGAGCCTGCACGCAACTGTTTTACAGTTAGGCCAGCTTTTGCCGCGTCAAGGCTCTCACGCTTAGTTGGGCGGCCAGTCTTGACCTTGTAATTCACTTGAGTGATGGGCGGAACACTCAAGGCGGCTTGAGATTCGCGATTTTGGAGGTACTGGATTATGTCGCTGGTAAAAACGATCAGGCGCTTACCATTACCACTTTGACATACGCGAAGCGGGAATGAACCGCGCAGGCGTGCTGTGTACGCTGCGGCAACCGACAGGTTGGCGTAGGTAGCAGCCTGAGCAAAGCTCATTTGAATGGGGTGTTTTGCGAGTAATGCGGCGACCTGGTTGGCCGTTGATGCTGAGATATTTTTTTCCACGGTAATTGGCCTCTTAAGCGCCATTACTGTGGATAACTGTTTTGCGATTAATTAAGTAATTTTACTTAATCAACTTGCGCTAACAGCGTACCGTTGTTGCTACCTCCCTGTCCTCGCTCCGATTTACCCACTTGCGTTAAGGCTGTTCTCGGTAATACGCTTGCGACAACTTCTTCCAGTTCTGCAACTACCTGTTGTGCTCTCCCTTTAAGTTAACAGACACGCAATGGACGTGGTGCCGATTAATTTTAAAGCGCAGTTGATAATTGCTATCAACAAATGCAGTTTAGGCGCTATTTCAAAGCATGTCAAGCGTCGCCAATAAATAATAATCAATGAAAAGAACCGTTTACGGTAAAGGGTTTGTTCATGAAATCAATACACTCTATGTATCAATAAGCATTTACCGTCTGTCGGAAACGACGAACGGAAAGTGTTTAGCGAGGTTTGGCGAAGTTTAACTTTGAAGTGACAAAATTTATGTGATTCTGGGATTTTGGGATTCTCTTGGGATTCTGTTGGGATTTTCAAAGGTGTCAAAGTTTGAAAGTTACTGAAAGTATTGGAAAGTAAAAAAGCACCCTTTCGAGTGCTTCATATTGATTATATTGAGTTTTTTGGTGCCCGGAACCGGAATCGAACCGGCATTCTTATTGCTAAGAGACGGATTTTAAGTCCGTTGTGTCTACCAATTTCACCACCCGGGCGGATGTTGGAGGCGAGACCCAGAATCGAACTGGGATAGGCGGATTTGCAATCCGCTGCATAACCATTTTGCTATCTCGCCAT
>Ga0210016_1002232_pt1 | contig 17737 bp, 12 predicted proteins | sample CryGeyCG2014_300_FD_185454 | JGI IMG/M metagenome (GOLD analysis project Ga0210016, IMG submission 185454) | Groundwater microbial communities from aquifer - Crystal Geyser CG02_land_8/20/14_3.00 (SPAdes) (version 2) | ecosystem: Environmental > Aquatic > Deep subsurface > Groundwater | place... | reverse complement strand
GTTTTCCACATGTTCTGTTATGACATAATTCAAGAGGATTCCTTTTCTAGCCACCGCGTCAAGCTCAATTTCTTTAGCGCCAGTAATGAATTTGGTGATAACTACTGGGTGTTCAGTGTTAATTTGGGCGGCTTTTTTAAGGTAATTTTCTAAATCGGTTTCTTGGAAGACCACACTCATGGCCGCGCCCGATAAAACATAACTTGGCCGCACTAAAATAGGATAGCCAACTTTATTAGCAAAATCACGGGCTTTGGTTAAGTCCGAACATTCTTGCCAAAGGGGTTGCTCAATGTTCAGCTCGTCCAAAAGCTGGGAAAATTTATGCCGATTTTCAGCTCGGTCAATGTCTTTGGCCTTGGTGCCTAAGATTTTTACGCCGGCTTTAGCTAATTTGAGCGACAAATTATTAGGAATTTGCCCGCCCATAGAAACAATCACGCCCAAGGGCTTTTCTTTTTGGTAAATATCAATCACGCGCTCTACCGTGAGCTCTTCAAAATAAAGCTTGTCGCTTTCATCATAGTCCGTGGAAACGGTCTCCGGGTTGCAGTTGATGAGAATGGTTTTATAGCCCATTTTTCTTAAAGTTCGCGCTGTATTGACACAGCACCAATCAAACTCCACTGACGAACCAATGCAGTAGGGGCCTGACCCCAGCACCATTATTTTTTTTGCCCTGTTATTTTTAGCCGAATTATATTTAATGTCGTCTTCAATACCATTGTAAGTGAGGTATAAATAATTGGTTTTGGCCGGGTATTCGGCCGCCAAGGTGTCAATTTGTTTGGTCAAAGGCAGAATGTTTTGTTTCTGGCGGAATTTTTTGATTTTTAAGGCCGAACAATTTAACAGGTTGCCGATTTGCTTGTCAGCAAAGCCCTGTTGTTTGGCTTTTAGGACTAAATCATAGCGGGGTTTTTTGGCCTTTTTAATTTCTCGGCTAATGGCCGCGATGTTTTCAATTTTATGCAAAAACCAAGGGTCAATTTTAGACCATTGATGAATAGTGGCAATTTTTACGCCTTGCTCTAAAGCTCGAGCCATAGTAAAGACTCTTTCGGGCGTGGGTTGCTTGATGTCTTGCTCTAAATTATTATGATTGTCGCCATTGTTAGTATTAGCCACCAAGCCGTCCACGCCGATATTGAGCATTCGTAAGGCCTTTTGCAGGGCCTCTTCAAAACAACGGCCAATGGCCATCACTTCGCCAACTGACTTTTTACACTTTGATTTGAAAGGCATTGTCAATTCCTCGGTGCCCAAAGAATTTGGCACTGACGGTTACACTATTGACATTAAAACAATGAATGCCTCGGGCGTTTTATTAGAAACGATTTCCGCTATGTCTTTCTTTTTGCAGAAAGGCGGCGATTTTACTTTGTCGGGCACCGCTACTATTACGCAGGGCGACGGGGTAACTGGCGCTAATATCGCCAATGGCCAAACAATGAATATATTTTTGGGCTCGCCTATGACCGGCCCCACCGAGAAGACATTAACCTTTACCGGCAGTAATACGGCCGCTTATTCATTTACTGGCTTGACAGCCGGCGAGTATTTTATGTTCACCGACCCGACGATTACTTTAACTCAAGCGGTGGGAGGAGCGGCTGACTTTGAGGGCTTAATGATGCCCGAGCCCATCCGGTTGTCCGCCAACACTGTTAAAAATTTAACCATTAAAAGACAAGACGCGGGCATTGGCACAGCCGTAACTATCAAGCTTACCGGTGATTTCTCCACTAATAGCGCGGCGGACGATGTGGATATTTTTGCCAACTCGCCGAGCGGCTATAGAATGAAAACTGCTGGGGATGTGAGCAGTGTGACTAATTCCACGGTGGCTACTTTGTATTTGCCTGATGGCCGATGGAATGTGGGTATGGGTCCGGCTATGCCCAAAGGCCCGATGGCAGGACCTCCGTCAATGCCTGATTGGATGCCGCCAATGCCGGTTGGTGTGGAGATTTCCGGCGCCACTGTTAAAGAAAATAGTGGCACAGCCAATGATGGCATTATTGTCTTTAATATCGCTACTCAACAAAAACAAAACCTTTATGGCAAGGTGGTTGATGGCACTGGCGCTGGGATTGCCGACACCGAGGTTTATGGTTTTAATCCCAATGGCGGTTTTGGCGGCGCCAACACTAAAACCGACACTAACGGCGTTTTCACTTTGAAAATTACTAACACTGGCAATTTTAAGGTGGGCGCTCACAAGCCAGGGCTTCCTGCTGGCAGTGAATTAACGGTTGATGTGAGGGCTGATGGCGTTTACTACAATGACAGCAAAGTAACCACCAGTACTCAATTTCAACTGAAGCTGAAAAAGCCCTCTTACACTATTTCGGGCAGTGTTTTGAACGCTGACTCCAAGGCCATGGCTTACGCTCCGGTTTGGGCTTATCAAACTAATGGTTCGGGCAACACTCAAGCAATGACCGACGCTTCGGGCAATTATATTTTATATGTTGATAACGGTGTCTGGCAGGTAAGGGCTGATGCTCCGGGTATGGGCTCGGTGCAATATGATTTGCCTATTACTATTAATGGCGCCTCGCAGTCCAATATCAATTTGAAACCAGCTACTGATACTACTTGGGTGACGATTTCAGGCACCGTGACAATCAACAACGCAACCCAGCAATATATGCCCATCAGAGCGGTTGAATTTAGTTCAGCGGGCGTTCCCTTAGGCAGGGAATACAGCTCCAATACTGATTCCAGCGGAGCTTACACCATTAATGTGCCCGGCGGAGCGGATGCCAGCGCTTATAAATATTATCGAGTGGATATTTGGACGCAAAGCTATGGCGAAGTGGAAAGAACCGGTACTGATGATGTCGCTAATAGCCCGGCCAACACTAAAATGAATAACAGCAATAAGACAAATGTGGATATTACCGTAGCGGCCGCGGCCTTAAAGACGGTGGTGGTCAATTTTACCAATGGTTCTGATTATGCTTCAAACTCCGGCTTTTTAAAGATTGATGGCATGTCGTTCACCGGCGCTATCCCCAAGACGACGACAAACTGCAAAAATTGACAGAAATTTTGCGGGGCAACGGCCTGGCTGGTAAAAAAATTATTGTTTTTAGTTCTTATGCCTCAACTATAAAATATCTTTACGAGAATTTGAAAAATAATTTTGAAAAAGTTGATTTTATTTGCGGAGGCGGCGATGTGTCTCAAAAAACAAAGAGATTCGCGCCCAAAGCCAATAATGCCATTATTAAGCCCGATGAGGAAATCAAAATTTTGCTTTCAACCGAAGTGTTGTCTGAGGGCGTGAATTTACAAGATGGTCAGGTGGTGATAAATTACGATTTACATTGGAACCCGGTGCGGATTATTCAAAGAATAGGCCGAATTGATCGCATTAATAGCGAACACAAAGAAATTTATCTTTATAATTTCTTCCCGGAAACCGAAGCGGAAAAATCCATTGGCATAGAGCAAAGAGTGAAACAAAGAATAGACGACATTATTGAAAATTTTGGTTATGATCAAAAAACCATTTCCTTGGAAGAGATAGAGGTTCGCAAGAAACTTTTTGAGGTTTATACGGAAAACAAAGTCGTGTTAGAAGACGACAAAGAAAAAGCGCGGGGAGCTGGTTATTTTGAGTTGCAATTTAAAAAATTAAAAAAATATTTTGCCGACGAATATAAAAAAGCTCTTGCTTTGCCGGCAATGGCGCAAATTGCTTGCCGAAAAAACAACGAGGGCTTGGCGGTTTTTTGTCGCGCGGACGATTATTATGGTTTGAAAATGGCGTGTTTTAACGGAGATATAATAGAAAATGATATTTGGCGGATTTTGAAAATTTTAGAATGCGAATTGCAAGCGAAGGGCGAAAAATTTAACCAAGACCATTTAAAAATTATTGAAAAAGTTAAAACCGTTTTTGAGCAAGAGGCAAACCAGAGAGAGCAAGACAAAAAAAATACCACGAGCCGATTAAAAATGAATTTAACGGATTTATAAGCAGGATGAAAATAGGGGAGTCAAAAGCCATAAAAGCGGAATTTGACGGACTAAACGATTTTGTTTCAGCCAAGCAGTTTAATTATGGAACAGAAAAAGAAACAAGAGCTTTAATCAGGAGTTATCCGAAAAGATTCGGTTTAAGCAAAAAAGAAATTTTAGCGGAATTGAAAAATTTTGTTAATAAAAAATTAACAGCTTGCCCGCTTGCTGTTAAACCGACCGTAAAGCAAAAATACGCAAAGATTATTATTTCTGAAGAATTTGTGTAATTTTAACATTTTGCTGAAAATTTAATTTACGATGTTCTATCTAATTATGGTTGCAGTTATATAGGAGCCGAGCGCGTAACTTGTTGCGCGCTCGGTTTTGCTTTGTTTTTTTTCTCGTGTTAAAATAAAAAAATGTTTTCAATGAGCAGAAAATTTTTATTGGCGGGTGTTTTGTTGGCGGCCTTGACGGCTCCGCTGTGTTTTGTTATGGCTGATTCTTTGGGGCAAAGCCATATTTTTTTCGTGGACAAGTCATTTGACGAGCAAGGCCGCGGGCAAGTAACTGCGTCCTTAAAAATTGTGGCTAACAATGGATATTTTTATGTGGAAGATAGTTGGTATAACAATTTAACCACTGAACAAAAAACAGCTGTTGATTATGATTTGCAAAAGCTGGCCAACGAGTTTGATAATAATATTTATCCACGAATCACCGCTATCTATGGTTCAGAATGGAAGCCAGGCATTGACAATGACAATAAAATAACCATTCTTTTGCATGACATTAAAAAAGGAGCGGCTGGTTATTTTAGAACCCAAGATGAGGCGCCGTTGATTCAAGCGGCCGATTCCAATGAACGAGAAATGGTTTTTCTTAATACTAACGGCTTGGCTTCTAATTCAATTAAAAGTTATTTAGCTCATGAGTTCAGCCATTTAATCACTTATAATCAAAAAGACCGTTTGCGGGGCGTAACAGAAGATGTTTGGCTAAACGAGGCCCGAGCTGATTACACTTCGACTATTTTGGGCTACAACGACATTTACCAAGGAAGTTATTTGGAGCAGAGAGTGAGGAATTTTATTAACAACTCCCGCGACCCTATGATGGAGTGGCTCAACACTGAAGGCGACTATGGGGCCTTGGATATTTTTACCTATTATTTAGTGGAAAAATACGGTGTCGCTATTTTGGCTGAGTCGTTGAAAACAAATTTGGTTGGCGTTGACTCTTTGAATAGTTTTTTAAGAAAGTATGGTTATAGCAAAACATTTAGCCAAATTTTCAGCGACTGGACTGTAGCTATTTACCTTAATGATTGTTCTCTGGGGGCGGATTATTGTTTTACCAGGCCCGAGTTAGCTGTTTTGAAAGTAGCGCCGTTTTTTATTTTAGCCCCCAGCGCTTCGCTCACCAAACTGGGCTTGGTTTATCAGGAAAAGCCCTGGGCTGGTTATTGGTATCGCATTATGGGCGGGCAAGGCAAGCTTGATTTGAAATTAGCAATTGAAGCGGGAGTCGCCTTAAAAGTGTCTTTCGTTTTATGCTCGCAAACTGGCGCTTGCCGGGTAGATGCTTTGCCTCTTGATGTTAATAATCAGGCCGAAATTATTTTTGATAATTTCAGCCGCGACTATGCTTCGCTCACTTTAATTCCAGTAATTTTATGGCCGCTTACCCCGCCAGAGGATTTTTCGCCTGTTCATAATTTATCTATTAACCTGCAAAATTTTTCCAGCGGAGATGAAGTCGCGCGCGTTGAGCAATTGCAAAAGCAATTAAACGAGTTGTTGCAAAAAATCGCTCAAGTGAAAGCGCTTTTAGAAAATTTAAGCAATCAGCAGGCCTTAAAAATAACTTGTCAAACTAGCTTTGACAGATCCATGGCCTTGGGCGATAAGGGCGGCAATGTTAAATGCTTGCAAACATTTTTGGCTGGCCAAGGCAGCGATATTTATCCCGCGGGCCTGGTTTCTGGTTTTTACGGCTCCTTAACCCAACAGGCCGTGGTTCGCTTTCAAGCCAAATACGCCAGCGAAATTTTAACCCCCTTGGGTTTAACCGCCCCCACTGGCCGAGTTGGCTTGGCCACTTTGGCTAAAATTAAAAGTTTGTCTTTACTAAAATAATATGGAACCAGCCAATGATATAACATTTTTCGGTCAAACCGATTTTCGCCAAGGCGTGCAAAAGTTTGGCATCAAACGCAAAGACCGCCGCCAGCATATGTATATTATTGGCAAAACCGGCGTTGGCAAAACCGCCTTGCTGAAAAATATGGCCCTGCAAGATATCGCTCGGGGCGAGGGCTTGGCCATTATTGACCCGCACGGCGAGTTTGCCGAAGAAGTTTTAGACCATATTCCCATAGAGCGCGCTGACGATGTAGTTTATTTTAACCCGGCCGACTTGGATTTTCCGATTAGCTTTAATATCTTAGAAGTGCCTGATGTCAGGTATAAGCATTTGGTTGCTTCCGGGTTAATCGGCGTTTTTACTAAAATTTGGGCCAATGTTTGGTCAGCCCGTATGGAGTATATTTTGACCAACTGCATTTTGGCTTTACTGGATACTCCTGGCACCACTTTGTTGGGCATTTTGCGTATTTTAACCGACCGCGACTATCGCCAAACCATTGTTAATAATCTGCAAGACCCAGTGGTTAAGGCCTTTTGGGTTAATGAATATGAAGAGTGGCGCGACCAATACAGAAACGAAGCCATTGCTCCTATCCAAAACAAAGTGGGGCAGTTCTTAAATGTTTCTTTGGTGAGAAATATCGTCGGCCAGGAAAAAAGCTCTATTGATTTGGCCAAAATAATGGACAGCCGCAAGATTTTGCTGGTTAATGTTTCTAAGGGTCGGGTGGGCGAGGATAATTCTTCGTTGTTAGGCGCTATGCTCATTACCAAAATTCAGTTAGCCGCCATGGAAAGAGTGAGAATTTCTGAAGAGCAGAGGCAGGACTTCTTCTTATATGTAGATGAATTTCAAAATTTTGCCACTGAATCGTTTGCCGCTATTTTATCGGAAGCCAGAAAATACCGCTTGAATTTAATTTTGGCTCATCAATATATTGGTCAGTTGGTGTCTGAACACATCACCAAGGTAAGGGACGCGGTTTTTGGCAATGTGGGCACGATAGTTTCGTTTAGGGTTGGGGCCGAGGACGCGGAATTTTTAGAAAAAGAATTTACCCCGGAGTTCACTATTCAGGATATTGTCAATATGCCCAATTACCATATTTATTTACGATTGATGATTGATGGGGTAACTAGTCGGCCATTTTCCGCGGGCACTTTGCCGCCCATCGCCTTGTCGGTCAATATTAAAAACCGTGAAAAAATTATTCAAAGTTCTCGGGCGCAATATGCTCAACCGCGAGAAGAAGTTGAGCAACAAATTGTCTCTTGGTCGGGTATGCTTAATGCGGCCGCTGGGGGTAGTGGCTCAACAGTCAGCCCCACGGCCAGTCCAGCCGGGCTTTATGACGCTAAGTGTTCAACTTGCGGCAAGTGGACCAAACTCACTTTCCCGCCAGACGGGGTTCGGCCGGTTTATTGCAAATCCTGCTTCAAAAAAGCTGACAAAGAAAAAGAGTTTTCATCATCAAGCAATAGCAATACCAACCGAAGCGGGCAAAAAAAATCCGAGCAATTTTCCGCTTTAGAAGAAATGGGTATAGAGTTTTCGCCCAAAGCCGGCTCAACGCCCGGGAAAAAAATTATCTTTCAAGAGACCTCGTTGAGAAGCAAAGAAATCCCGCCCGCCATTTCTTTGGAAGAAGCCATGAAGCGAGAGCCCCAACTTGTCAGGAAAACCCAAAAGAAAAAAGTTGATTTAGAAGAATTGCGCCATTTGTTGGAGGACTCATTGGCCAAGCCCAAGGAAGAGCCAGCCACAGGCGACAAAGACAGCCAAGCTGACGAAGATTGGGTGGACGAAGAAAAAGCCCTGGAAAAACGCAATTATTAAAAGCTTGACTAGTGAAAACTTAACCAACAGAATTTTCCAAGTGTTGCAAGATGTGAGCGATCGTTCATATCTTGCAACACTTGCGAGATTGGATAAAAAATTTTGTTATGTCTCAAACTCCGAATTTTGACCGAGCCATCAACGAAATTTTGGCTGAAATAAAGCCCCATCAGAAAACCTGCCCCCAATGCGGGTCGGTTTTTGATATTTTTCAAGAGGACATTGAATTTTATAAAATGTTCAAGGTGCCACCGCCAACTTTATGCCCAGCTTGCCGCTTGCAACGAAGAATGGGTTATCGCAATAATCTTTGGCCGATTTTTTACAAAAAAACTTGTTCCGCTCCGGGCCATCACGAAAAAGTTATTTCTTCTCACGCCGAGGATGACCCGATAAAAATTTACGATTATAATTTTTGGCATTCCGACGCTTGGGAGCCGATGGATTTTGGCCGGAATTATAATTTTACCGAGAATTTTTTTAGCCAGTTTAAGGACTTTGCTTGGTATATTCCCCATGTCTCTCTTTATAAAGACCCCAAAGGCGTCAACAGTGATTATGTGCTTTCCGGGCTTCAGCCGAAAAATTGTTATTATTCCACCGTGCCTTATCGTTCCGAAGATGTTTATTACAGCGTGCTTACTTTGTATTGTCGAGATTGCGTTGATTGCCTACAACTGGACAACTGCGAGCAATGTTATGACAGTATTCATTTATACAGATGCCATAGCTGTTTTTTTTGTTATGATTGCTCGGAATGCTTAAACAGTTATTTTTTATTTAATTGCCGCAACTGCCAACATTGTTTCGGCTACGATAATTTGCGCAACAAAAAATACTATTTTTTTAACCAGCCCTTGTCCAAAGAGGATTACGAGACAAAATTGAAAGCCATCAATTTGGGCAAAAGAACGGTTTTGCGGGAATATCAAAACAAGTTTGGCGAAATTTTGTCTTTAGCCATTCACCGCGATAATAGTAATTTGAAAGTTATAAACTCTATTGGCAATGATTTGCGGGAGTGCAGAGATTGTTTTTGGTGCTTTGAGATTTGGGGCGGTTGCGAAAATATGCGCTATTGCCAAAGCACGGAAAAATCAAACAATGCAATGGATTTTTTCGGCGGCTCGTTTGACTCCTTTATTTATGAGTCAAGCGGCATCAGTTATTGCAACAATATGAAATTCTGCGTGCAATGCCGCTATAGCTCTTCTTTGGAATATTGCGTTGAATGCAAACAATGCGATTTTTGTTTCGGCTGTTTTGGTTTGAATAATAAAAAGTATTATATTTTTAACAAGCCATATTCAGAGAGCGATTATTGGGCGCTGATTGACAAGATTAAAAGCCAGATGTTGCAAACAGGGGAATATGGCCAATTTTTCCCCTTAACCGATAGTTGGGTTTCCTATAATAATTCTTCGGCCTTTGTTGATTTTCCTTTGGCCGAGCAGGAGGCAAGGCAAAGGGGCTGGCATTGGCAAAATGAGGTAGAAAGCGAGCTTGATTTATCAAAATTTAGCGCGCTCCAAGCGAAAGACATACCCGATGACATTGCTGATGTCGCTGATGATATTTTGGATAAAGTCCTTATTTGCGAACAAACCAACAAGCCCTTTCGTTTAACCAAACATGAATTGGATTTTTATCGCCAGCATAAATTGCCCTTGCCCGCTGTTCACCCCTTGCAACGGATTAAAAACCGCTTTGTTTTTCGCCATCCTTACAAACTGTGGAAAGATGTTTGTTTTAATTGTAAAAAAGAGATGCACTCGGGCTGGGACCCCGCCAAGAAATATAAGGTATATTGCGGACCTGCTACCTCAAAGAAGTTGTTTAGTTATTTGAGGGAGAGATGGGTTAACCTTGACTGTTGCATTCTGTGAGCGATCGTTCATATCTTGCAACAGTGGTATTTTATGATATCATAAATTTATGGCGCAAAGAATTTATCTTAATCTAGCGGAAACAAAAAACAGGCAGAAAAGTAAACAAATAATTAACAAGGGGTTAGACCTTGCCTCGGCTATTTTAATGTCGTTTAAGGAGTCGGGTGAAGGCTTTTTAAGGAGTTTGCCTAGTTCCTATCCTGAATTTAAGATGATTAAGGATATGTTTGGCGTTCAGGGCTATCCGCGCAGTCAAATTAAAGAGATTAATAATTCCAGCATCAGATCAAGCCTTTATCGTTTAAGGAAGCAGGGTTTGCTGGTGAAAGATGTTAATAAAAAAATCTATTGTTTAACCGACGAAGGCAAAAAAATGGCCTTGAAAATAAAAAGCCGATATATCGCAACTCCCGAGAGGCCCTGGGATGGCAAGCTAAGATTATTCTTTTTTGATATCCCTGAATCCAAAAAAGGCTGGAGAGGGGCAATTCGGCGGGAGTTGGCTATCGCTCAATTTTATCAATTACAAAAAAGCGTTTATATTGGCAAATATCCGTTGCCTGAAGATTTTTATTGCGAATTGGAAAATAATAATATCTCGCGATTCGTTTTTCTTTTAACTGTTGGCGACATTGATCGTCTTGATGATATCTTAAAGCTTTTAGAGAAAAGCGCGCGAAAAGAAAAGCGATAGCGAAGAGTTTTTTACCACTGTTGCATTATGTGAGCGATCGTTCATATCTTGCAACACTTTGCGATAGAAAGTTTTATGCCACAAGAAACAAAAATTTGTCAGAATTGTAAACAGAGCTTCACCATCGAGCCCGAGGATTTTGATTTTTACGCAAAAATAAAAGTGCCGTCGCTCACTTGGTGTTACGAGTGTAGAATGAAGCAACTTTTGGTTTAGAGAAATGACCGAAGCTTGTATAAAAGAAATTGCGATTTTTGCAATAAGCCGATTATAACTATTTATCATCCAGATTCGCCTTACATAGTTTATTGTGTTGACTGCTATAGATCAGATAAATGGGATCCCTATTCTTATGGGAAAAATTATAATTTTAATCGGCTATTTTTTGGCCAATTTAAAGAATTGCTATTTAGAGTTCCCAAGGAGGCCGTGAATAATTCTGGGGTAAACTCTAACAGCGATTATGTAAATCATGCTCATAACAATAGCAACTGTTATCTTATTTTTAATTCTGGCGACAACGAAGATTGCTCTTATTCAAGCGGTATAAGAAAATGCCGCAATGTTACAGATATTCATTATGGAGAAAATTTAGAGCTATGTTATGAAATAGTAAACGGAGTCAATTGCTCAAGATGCTTTTATTCAAAAAATATTTTTGATTGCGTGGATGTTTATTTTTCTATGGATTTAAGGGGATGCCAAAATTGCTTTGGCTGCTGTAATTTGACAAGAAAGAATTATTATTTTTTCAATCAGCCATTATCAAAAGAAGATTGGGACAAAAGGGTTAAGGAATTTTTAGGAAGCTCTATCTCTGTTTCAAAAGCGCTTAATAAGTTTGAACAATCTTCTTTATCATTTCCAAGAAGAGCTAATAATATCCATAAGTCCGTTGATTGTATCGGAGATTATATTTCTGAATCTAAAAATGTTAAAAATTGTTTTGAGGCGGTTCATTGTGAAAATTGCCAAAATGGATTTTTTGTGCGGCTGTTAAAAGATTCTATGGATGATATTGGTTTTGGTTATAATTCAGAGTTGCTTCTTTCTTGCGTGGCAGTTGGTTATTCTTCGCGTATTATTGGATCGTCTGAGCTTAAAGATGTTCAAGATACTTGTTATTCTTTTTCGCTTAACTCAAGTCAAGAATGTATTGGTTGCAATGGCTTGAAGAATGCTGAAAATTGCGTTCTTAATAAACAATATTCCCAAGAGGAATATCAAAAAATAAAAAATCATATTATTGAAGAGTTGAAACAGAAAGATTTATATGGCTTGGGGTTGCCATCATTATTATCCCCTTGGGCCTATAATGAAACAATGGCGCAGGAAATTTTCCCCTTAACCAAAGAGCAGGCCACAGAGCAGGGCTACAGCTGGAAAGACCCCGAGGAAAGAAATGTCAAAATCCTAATGACTAATGACAAATTACCAGACAGTATCAAAGATGTAAAAGATGACATTATCGGTCAAGTTATTGAGTGCGGCCATAAAGGAGCTTGCAATGAACAATGCACCGAGGCCTTCCGCATCATCCCCCAAGAGCTGCAATTCTATCGCAGAATGAATCTGCCCCTGCCTCGGCTCTGCCCCAACTGCTGACACTACCAACGCCTCAAACAACGCAACCCTCTGCGACTCTGGAAGCGCCAGTGCCAGTGCCAAGGCCAGTTTGGCCGGGGTCAGACCCCAGCCAAAACTTATCAGAACACTTGCCAGCACGAGCACGGCGATAGTCCCTGCTCCAACACCTTTGAAACCAGCTACGCCCCCGACCGCCCCGAGATTGTTTATTGCGAGCAGTGCTACCTTAAAGAAGTTGTTTAAGGAAGTGGTCTGAACAACCAACCAATTTTGACTGTTGCATTATCTGAGCGATCGTTCATATCTTGCAACACTTAGAATTAAGGATTTTGTGTTATAATTGTTAAATATGCCGCGAGGTTCACGATTACAAGTAATTAAATACGCGCCCCCGCCGCCCGAGTTGCCCATTTATGGCAAGGTTGACCCGGCGGATGTTTCTTATTTCGGCCGCACCAATTATGTCGCCGCTTTAGAAGAAAAGCGCTTTATTTTTGGCATCAAAAGAGCCGATAGGCGCCGTCATATGTATATCATCGGCAAAAGCGGGGTGGGTAAGTTCAAGTTTTTGGAGTTGCTTCTTCGCCAAGATATCGCTTATGGCCACGGCTGTTGCTTGATTGATCCGCACGGCGATGTGATTGAGGCCATGCTGGATTTTGTGCCCGAAGAACGGATTGATGATGTGGTCATTATTGACCCTTCGGACGCGGGGTATCCGGCCTCGTTTAATCCTTTAGCCAACATTGACTCTGGTTTTAAGCACCAGTTAGCCCAAGGCCTGATTGAGGTCTTGGAAAAGCAATTTGGCGCCAACTGGACGCCCCGTCTGGAGCATGTTTTTCGTTTTACTTGCTTGGCTTTGCTTGATTATCCGCACGCCACTATGCGGGGAATGATTTCTATGCTCACTGACCGCAATTATCGCCAACATGTGGTTGATTATATTGAAGATGATATGGTGCGGCGCTTTTGGGCGATTGAGTTTGCCGACTGGTCGGAAAAGTTTGACACCGACGCCATCATTCCGCTGGTCAATAAGCTGGGTCAGTTTTTGTCTGACCCGATGTTGCGCAATATCTTCGGCCAGCAAACCAATAAAATTGATTTGGCCGACTTAATGAATCGCCAGAAAATAATTTTTATCAATCTTTCCAAGGGTCGCTTGGGCGAGGAAAATGCCAGCTTTTTTGGTTCAATGTTTATTACTAAAATAAAGCAGGCCGGTATGGCCCGAGCCAGTATCCCGGAAAAAGACCGTTTGGATTTTTATCTTTACATTGACGAGTTTCATAATTTAGTCACCGAAACATTTGAAAACCTTTTGTCCGAGGCTAGAAAGTATGGCATTTGCTTAACCATGGCCCATCAGTATATGAGCCAGCTTATGCCCAAAGTGCAGGGGGCGGTGTTGGGCAATGTGGGCACAATTGTTATTTTTCGGGTGGGCGGCGAAGACGCGGTTAAATTAAAGCCGGAAATGGCGCCGGTGTTTGATACCAAAGATATGATTAACTTGGGTATGCAAGAGTTTTATATTAAAATGACGATTGATGGGGAGTCCTACGACCCGTTTTCGGCTGAAACATTGAAAATTTTGCCAGCCCCTCATATTTCTTTCCGAGAGCAGATTATTAAACGGTCGCGCGAAAAATACACTATTTCAGCTGACGAGGCCAAACGATTGATTGCTGAAGAAGAGAACAGTATTTTACGAAGCGCCCAAGAAAAAGCCGCCATTGAAGGCGGCAAAAAAGGCGGGGGAACTAGCGGGACGGCTAGCGAAGCTGAACCCATGGTATAAAACCAAGCTATGTTAATGTGTCATTCTGAGCCAGTAGGCGAAGAATCTCTGAGATCCTTCGCTGGTGCTCAGGATGACAATACATGTAAGCCCCATTAGTTATAAAGTTGGTAGGTTTGGTTAAGCATTTGATCAAGCCCAAACTTTCCCGCTTGTTGTTTGGCGTTTTCCGCCAAACTTTTTTGTTGCTCGGGGTTATTGAGTAATCGTTCAATAGCGCTTGCCAGAGCAATTGGGTTTTTTGGTTCAACTAATAGGCCTGATTTTCCATTTTCTATGAGCTCGGGAAGACCTCCTACATTGGTAGCTACTATTGGCGCTCCAGCCGCCATGGCTTCTAAAATAACATAGGGCAGGCCCTCTTTGACTGACGGTAAAACAAAAATATCAAAGGCCGATAGATATTGAGCCGCCGATGGCATTCTTCCCGCCAAAAAAATACAGTCATTTAGCTTTAGTTTTGCTATTAAATTTTCTAAATTTTTTCTTTGCGGGCCGTCGCCTATGATTAGTAAATTGAAAATTGAAAATAAGGACCTGCTCGCTTCGCTCGCAGAACTTTGTTTTCGGCAAGGTATGGGATTGTATTCCGAAAATTGAAAATTTTTTCTGATTAAAGCCATGGCTTTAATCAGAAAAGCAAGTCCTTTGCTGGCGTAGAAATTAGCGATAGTCCCAATGATTGGCAGGTTGTTTTTTTGAAATTGAACAGGCAGAATTTTTAGGGCTTGTTCCTTGGGTAAAAAATAGAGTGATTGAATATCTAAGCCGTTATAAATTTTAACCAGTTTATTTTTAGGAGAGATTTTTTTTCTTAGGCCAATTTGTAAATCGTGTTGCGATAAAACAATGAAAACATCTTTCCATTGAGCGGAAATTTTTTCTACTAAAAGATAAATTAACGACTTGCCAAAGCCCGGTTCAAGAAAAACCCAGCCGTGCACCGTGTAAATAACTTTTAGGTTGGCCTTGGTTTTTTTCTTATAAATTTTGGCGGCCCAACTGCCCAAAAATTCCGCCACTGAACTATTTAGATGAAGCACCTCCGGCTTTTCCTGGATTAACAGTTTAACAATTTCTTTCAAGCATCGCCAAGCAGTTAAAGGCAAGGGCAACCTTTGCAAGTTAAAAAGTTTGATGGTTTTAACAGCCGGAAAATTCGCCAACTGGTTGAATAATTCGCCGTCGCCCTGGCCAGCCGCCACTATGGCTTGGTAGTCAGTGGGTGGCAAATTAACAGCCAAGTCGTGAACATATTTTTGCGCGCCGCCGTATTCCGAGGAGGTGATTAAATAAAGAATTTTTTTCATAGAAAAAGTCTGGTTTTTGCTATCTAATTGTTTTATAATAACATAAAATATAAGCTTTTTTCTATATGGCAAAAATTTTAATAACTGGGGGCGCCGGATTTATCGGGTCCAACTTGGCGGAAAAATTAGCAGGGCAGGGCCAGCAAGTGGCGGTTTTGGATAATTTAGCCACGGGCCGATTGAGCAATCTCAAAAAAATTGAAAATCAAATACAATTTATTCAGGCCGACATCCGCGACCTTGATTCTTTAAGGGAGAGTTTTAAGGGTTTTGATTTTGTTTTTCATTTGGCCGCTTTGCCCGGAGTTTTTTTCTCGGTGCAAAAGCCCGACCAATGTAACCAGACCAACATTGAAGGCACGCTAAATGTTTTGCTGGCCGCTCGCGACAACAAGGTTAAAAGAGTTGTTTTCGCCTCATCTTCTTCAATCTATGGGGGGTGTTTTGATATAAACCAAGAAGATCAAAAACCTCAACCTCTTTCGCCTTACGCCACCAGCAAAATAACCGGCGAATATTATGCTAGAAATTTTTACGACTTATTTGGCTTGGAAACAGTTTGTTTAAGGTTTTTTAATGTTTTTGGCCCCCATCAAAATCCGGAATCAGAGTATGCCGCGGTCATTCCTTTGTTTATCAAGTTAGCCCTTATTGACCAGCAACCCATAATTTTTGGCGACGGCCAGCAAAGCCGCGATTTCACTTTCGTGGAAAATGTGATTGATGGTATGATTTTGGCCATGAATTCGCCTAAAGCGGCTGGTGAAGTTTTTAATTTGGCTTGCGGCGACAACATTACTGTTAATAGGTTGGTTGAAACAATTGGTCAGATTTTAGGTAAAAAAATTACGCCCATTTATCAAGCCGCCCGGCCCGGCGACATTTATCGCTCGCAAGCCAATTCCGACAAAATTAAAACTATGCTTGGCTTCGCTCCCAAGGTTAATTTTGAAGATGGCTTGGCTAAAACCATCGCCCATTTGCAAAAAATTTCTAACTAATGCCCGCAAAGCCAAAAATCGTTATTTTGTGTTCTTCATACGCGCCTTTCATGAGCGGCGCCGAATTTTTTATTAAAGAAACAACCAAGCAGTTGCAAGATAATTATGACTTTGTTGTTTTAACGGCACGGTTCAAAAAACAATTAGCCAAAGAAGAACAGCAAGACGGCTGTTTGGTAAGAAGAATGGGCTTTGGCCTGCCTTTTGGTTTGGATAAGTTTTATTTTATGATTTTTTCGCCTTGGCTTGTCATAAAATTAAAACCAGCTATCGCGCATGGCGTGATGGAAAGCTACGCGGGCGTTGCTTTAATAATTTTACGATGGTTCAATAAAAAAATACCGCTTATTTTAACTTTGCAATGCGGCGATTTAGACCATCCCAAAAAGCAAAAAAAAATTCCCAAGTGGTTGTGGCGAAAAATTCATACCACGCCCGATTATATTACCGCCATCAGTTCTTTTTTAGGCCAGCGCGCTGAACGATTGAGAGCCAGCAATAAAAATATCTCTATTATTCCCAATGGTTTTGATGTTAATGAATTGCCTCTTAAAGAAAAAGTTGTTGAAAAGCGCATTGTTTGCGCGGCCCGGCTTTCTTGGGAAAAGGGGATTGAATATTTGATAACGGCCGTCGCTGAAATCAAAAAAATATATCCAAACGCTCATTTAGTTTTAGCGGGTGATGGTCCGGAAAAAGAAAAAATACAAGGCCTAGTTGAAAAATTGGGGCTGGCTGATTCAGTTTTTTTTAAGGGATTTTTGCCACACCGAGATGCTCTCAAAGAAATTTCTCAAGGCGAAGTTTTTGTTTGCCCTTCATTGGCCGAGGGGTTGGGCAATGTTTTTTTGGAAGGCCAGGCCTGCGGCACACCCGTGATTGGCACTAATGTAGGGGGAATACCTGATATTATTCAAGACGGCTTCAACGGCCTTTTAATCCAACCCAAGAACAGCCAGGCCATTACCGAAGCAATTATCAAAATTTTCAGCGATAAAAATTTAGCTCAACATCTTACGCGAAACGCCACGGCAACTGTGCAAAAATTCGCCTGGCCCAACATTGTCAGCCAAGTAAGTGATTTATATCAAACAATTTTGCAAGCAAATTGACATCTGATGTCAACAGCGAATTCAACAAAGTTTATGCAAAAAGGTTTTACTGTATTAGAACTTCTGGTGGTTATTGCCATCATCGGTATTTTATCCAGCATAATTTTGGTGTCCTACAACGGCTACGCCGCTAAGGCCCGTATAGCTAGAACATTGCAATGGGCTGGCAGTATCAACCATTCCTTGGGCGACCGAGCTGTGGGCGTCTGGACTTTTGACAACATCTCCGGTTCCGCCGTGTATGATGATTCGGGCTTGGGTAACAACGGCACCATTAACAAGGGCGGTAATGGCACGGGTTGTGATATTGTTGATGGCGTGGTGGGCAGGGCAATGAGTTTTGACGGGGTGGATGATTATGTGGATGTAACTAGTAGTACG
>Ga0210016_1002227_pt1 | contig 17751 bp, 26 predicted proteins | sample CryGeyCG2014_300_FD_185454 | JGI IMG/M metagenome (GOLD analysis project Ga0210016, IMG submission 185454) | Groundwater microbial communities from aquifer - Crystal Geyser CG02_land_8/20/14_3.00 (SPAdes) (version 2) | ecosystem: Environmental > Aquatic > Deep subsurface > Groundwater | place... | reverse complement strand
ATAAGCGTTCCCCAAACCGGTTTTTTAGGCGGTGATTCCCATATCGTTCTCATTTTGTCATAATAATGCTCTATCTCAAAATATGTTTTTCCGCCGAGTTTTGATTTCACTGTCTCAATAAGATCATGCTGGGAGTTTACAACTTTAACACCTGCTTTCTCAAGAGATTTCTTTTTTGATTCAAAAGTCCCGTATTCCTGTCCTGGCGTAACAATTGCACCTGCATGCCCCATTGTTTTTCCTTCGGGAGCATGTGCACCTGAAAGTACTGCAACAATGGGCTTAGGATATTTTTCATGATGCTGAATTATATCATTTGCTAAAATCTCTTCCTGGCATCCTCCTATTTCACCAGCAATGACCACAAGGTCTGTGTTTTCATATCCCATAGCAAGAGGAACCAGGTCAAGGAATGTTGAGCCTATTGCGCCGTCCCCTCCAACACCAATAACCGCATTCTGGGCTATCCCGGCAGATGCAAGTGCATCAGACATATGATAAAGTATTGCACCACTTCTAGAAATGATTGTTACTCCTTTAGGACCGAAGCCATCTGATGAAGCCTCCTCAGGATAAAAAACATCTGGGAGCATCCCTATCTTTATTCCTTCTGGAGGAAATATAACACCTGGTGTGTTTCCACCAATAAGAAGGGTTTTATGTTTCCTCGCAGAAACAATGATATCCCTGATATCCCTGAGCGGGATGCCTTCGGTTATGAGCACAACAACAGGTATTCCTGATTCAATAACCTCTAATGCTGCATCCTTTGCTGTGGAATAATGCCTCCATATGGATGCAACAGCAATGTTCGGATGCTCTTTAATGCATTCCTTCACACCATTGTACACAGGTATTGTTTCAAGAATTGTTGCTCCTCCCCTGCCAGGTGCTATACCAGCGGTAATTGTTGTTCCAAAATCTTTCATCAGCCCGGCATGACGCGTTCCCTGTCCTCCAAGTCCAACAACAATACTCTCAATTTTCCCTGTTTCCTTTATCCTTTCAGCAAGCCTTGGTCTGATTTTTTTAATAATGTAAAAAAGCATGCCTTTCTCAGGGCTTATCGTTTTCATCTCTTCCACCCCCTGGATTCAAAAGCAGACTCAATGGCATCCTTGATTACATCAGCCATGATTTTCTGGTTACCAACAACAATGTCCATTTCTTTAAGCGCACCCGGTGTCTCATTTTTTGCCTTTTCCAAAAACGCTTTTGCGCTTGGTAAATCAGTTCCAACCATTCTTCCATAAACAGGAACAACCCTTAGTCCTTTCTCATGTCTTTCTCGCATGGCCTGAACCAAGCCTCTGATAAATATATCGCAACTTGATATTCCGCCAAATCGTGATGTAATAATAATGTCCACCAAGGGGTAATCCATAAGAAGATGAAACATTTTAGAAACCCTTTCCTGAGAAGGACCACCACCAGAATCCATAAAATTCACAGGAACAACCCTTCCACCAAAATAACGTTTACCAATGTTTGATACCTCATCAATGGAGAATATGCCGTATCCTGCGCCTCCTGGGACAAGACCAACATAGAGTTTGTCTTTTTCCTTTACTGTTTTTTCAGGTAAAAGGTCAACATATGGGAAATTAGATGACTGCGCAATTTTTTCATTTTTTGTTGGCTCCGCCACATCATGCCTTTTTTCTGAGATACAAAGTGTTTTTAATAATTCGTTTTGTCTGAAAAGTGCGTTGTCATCCAGAACAATTTTTGCATCTGCTGCCACAGGCCCCTCAGGGGTGATTATGAGGGGGTTGATTTCACAGATTTTCAAGTCAAATCCCTGGTAGGCGTTATATAGTTTTGAGATAATATCAGCAAGTTTTTTTTCCATAACAGAATCAAGTTTTAGATCTTTGTTCAACAAGGATGAAAGCTCATTTGCTGCTGAGCCTGGAAGCAACAGGTTGTTCTCTTTTATTTCCTTCTTGAATATTGCTTCTGGTTTTTCTTTCGCCACCTTTTCTATGTCAACGCCTCCTGAGCTACTTACAATTACTACATTGTTATAGGTCACAGGGTCCATGGTAACACCAACATAGCATGCACTACTGCTTTTCACTGCTTCCTCAACAAGAACTGCTTCTACAGGATAGCCTCTGATTTTTGTTTTAAAAAGTTTTTCTAAAACTGATTTTGCTTCTCCCTTCCCACTGACCTTTTTGATGCCTCCTGCCTTTCCTCTTCCGCCAACAAGAACCATTGACTTGAGCATGACAGGAAATTTTATTTCCAGTTTCTCAATTTCTGATGGTGAATGAATAACACCGTGCTGTTTTGGGACAGGTATTCCCACAGTATCAAAGACTTTCTTTGCTTCGTACTCATACAGCCTCATTTTTATTCCCCCTTTACCTTGTAATTTTTTGTTTTGAAATGGTTTTAAAGAATGAATTACATTCAATACATATAAGTCTTAGTATAAATCCCATTATGTAAAAAATTGGATGGATTTTTATACAAATTTATATAAAATTTTTATCCTAACTCATGTTATTTGGTTAACTCCTTTTTCAGTTTGCATGTCTTGCAAATTATTTGTGATGTTGGCTCACCACAGATTTTGCATTTTTTCAGTTTGGCAGGCGGAAACTTTTTCTTGAGTAAATCAGCAATGGAATCATAACTTTTCAGTACAGCATGTCTTGTTCCAGGTGAATTATTCTCAAGTTCATACAGAATTTTCCTGTACATGTTTCTTTGTGCTGTGTAGGCGTATGGGCATTCACCAGAGTAAAACTCAATGTTATTCAGCAGGGCGTAAAGATAGTTTTCCTTTTCGGGTATATTCCTCAGAGGCTCAATTCGCGGAATAAGACCCTTCTGAATGTTAACATGGGGTCCTAGACGTGCAAGCTTTTCAACATTGCCCTTTGCAATGTTCATCAAAATTGATTGTGCGGTATCATCAAGGTTGTGTCCTGTTGCAACCCTGTCTGCTTTTATCTCCTTTGCCTTCAGGTTCAGAAGGTATCTTCTGAAAACCCCGCAGTAGGAGCACATAAATTTTTTAGATATCTCATCCATGGAACAGCCAATCTGTTCCTTGAAACTTATAATATAATGAGGGATATCCCATTTTTTACAGTTTTTTTTCACAATCCTGATACCTTTATCCCTGTAACCATTTATGCCTTCATCAACAGTTACTGCCTCTATTGTTATGTCTTTTCTTTTCCCAAAAATTTTTTTCAGAATGTAAAGCGCAACACTTGAATCCTTTCCTCCGCTAACACCAACAGCAATTTTTCCTTCAACGTTTTGTTTTCTCAGGGTTTTTTTTACCCTGCGCTCAAAAAACTCGTTGAAATGAAACTTACATAGATGCATGCCTGAGTAGCGTATGAATGTTACAGCGTTTTTGTTGCATTTTGAGCAGAGCATAAAACTATGATTGCTAAAGAACTACATTATACTTACTACTGGGATAAACACAGATAGTCCTGCTAAGACTATTGTCATGCAAATTGTAGCATAATGTTCCAATGGTTTTATTACCTGGTCTATTTTTGGCACCCCGTATTTGTGTATGTATACTGCAGGTATTGAAACAAGCGGAACAATTATTGATGTTGAAATCAGATGACCTGCTGTGAACGGCACTGCCATGGTGTAACACAACGCTAAACCGTCAAATGTGCGAGGATAAAACAGATACCACCATCCAAGGTTTGTCCAGAAATCATAAACAAGAACACTACCTATTCCCATGCCTGTCAGAGTACCAATGAATCTTGCAGAATAATTCACCCTGTTTTTTAATGCGTATCCCATGAGTCCAACAAACGCAAAACCAGACCATGTAAATAGAAGGATTGAGTTGTTTCCAAGATAAATATCAGAGAAAAACATTATAAAAAACGGCACTACTAATGAATAAATACCGCCTATTAAACAGCCTGCAAGAAGCGCCATCACTGCAACCACTGCGAACATATCGAACATGCAGAAACTGTTACCAGGTGGTAAACAAACTCTTAGATAAACTCTAGCAACTACGCCTAAAACTATTAATATTATGGCCCATACTAGTTTCTGAGCGCTTATTTTCATAGGATCATCCCCAAGCTGGCACCTCAAACTTCCATTCTATGTAATCGTTGTTTTGAACTATATATTTATCGCAACCCACCATCGGGAGCTCGCCATTTACATAATATTGCCACCACTTTCCATCCTGTCCCCCTTCTGCGCCAGCAATGCTATCAACAAACATACTGTCATAGCTGCCCCAGTAAGTCGCCTTTACTGTAAAATTTCCATTTTCTGGCTTTGCTGCTTCAAGTAAGAAGCCGTATACTGTAGCGTTTTTTGTAGTAATGTTGTATGGTCCTAGGACATTACCATTGGTAAAGTTTATTGAGATAGTTGCCGAAATTTCGGCCCCTTCTTTCAGCACCTCTTTTGGTGTTGCAGTAAGGTTCAGGTATGCGAAGCCTCCTGTCAAGCTTCCCAATATAATTATTGCAATTATTGCTGCTCCTAATGCCTTATCTATTTTCATCTTATCACCTTAGTTGGATGTATAATCCAATTAGAGTAGTAATCGGAGTATCTGTATATAAAGATTTCTTAAATTTTGAATTTAACCAACTCAAGTGCTGCTGCTAAAGCGCCTTCCTTGGCTATCCTCAAAGAGTTTGCACTCCCAATAATGATAACATCATCATCCTCAGGCATGAATTTGGAATGAAGAGAACTGGCAAGAGCAAGCTCTTTTTTTTCAATATCATAGTTAACATCTGGAAAAACGGGTTTTTTGTTTTTATATATAATAGTAGTAGCGCCGACTGCTCCTGCTTTAATAGCTGTGTCTCTCTGCTCTATGCCAGAGCTTATTTTATGCGCTTTTTTTCTTATAAGCACCCCAAAATTATATTTTGCAACTGTAAGTTTTGTTTGCGGCAATTGAGATGTTTGGAGTGCAAACCTGTTCAAAAATTTTTTTCCTTTTTCTGTCAATGAAACCCCTGACTGGGTTATTTTAATAAAATTCTTTTTTTTCAGTTGGGTTAATATTGTCCTTATGCTTCCTTCACCAACACCAACATTTCTTGTTAGATTTTTCCTGCTGAGGGTTTTATTTTCTCCTATGCTGTGTATTGTTTTCCATACATGCTGTTTTGTAAATCTTGGCGCGGGTCCTTTCATTTAAAACACGCTTACCTTACCATTCACGATATCCTTTGTAACATCTGTGATATTCTCAAGTTTCTCGTCAACAACAGAGTAAACATCCTTTTCCACCTTGTTTAAGTTTCCATTCATAATCAGCTGCACAGATGCAATCTCAGGTTTATCTATGGGTTTGCCTATCTGGGAAAGAAGCCTCACCTGCGCTTCGTTTATATCACTGCTGAGTTTTACAATCTCATTTGCAATCCTGAACGCAAGGATGTTGTATATTTTTCCAACATGGGTTACAGGGTTTTTTCCTGCGGATGCCTCCATGCTCATTGGTCTGTTTGGGGTTATCAATCCATTCGCCCTGTTTCCCCTGCCGACAGAGCCGTCATCACCATTCTCCATTGAAAGACCTGTAACTGTAAGATAATAAATACTCCTTTTTATATCATCACCCGTGTTCACATAAACATTAACTTCCCTGTCAGTATATTTAAGTGCATTGTCATGGACAATGTTTTTTAATTCCTCTTTCACAGAAATATAATGGTCAGCATCAGGTATCTCTGAGTCTACCATAGCATCAGCAATCGTCAGATTTATCACATCCTTTTTCCTGCCAGCCATCACCTTTATGTCCTCACCAATCCCCTTAATCTTCTTTTTCAGTTTACCATTAATCATTTTTGCTGTTTCCAAAACTATCTTTTCTGTTTCTGAGAATGGCGCATATCCTATACCAAAAGAGGTATCATTCGCAAGCAGTTTCTTTGATTCATACAGTCCTCTAAGGTCTACTGAGCCTTTACCGATTTTGCAATCAAAGGTTACATCCGTGTCCACATTCAAATACATAAAATTTTTTTTCATATAATCCCTTGCAGCCTTTATCGCAGTAGATCTTATTGGCAGTCTTTCATCATTTACATCCGTTACTGCCCTTCCTACGAGTATTACCTCTGCCGGCTCAAGAACAACACCCCCACCAAATTTTGGTGCGGACTGGCCCCCGACTATCTGGCATTCATCTGTGTTATGATGAAGTATACTACCATAATTTTCCAGATAGTATTTTGACAACGCCCTGCTCACCGTTTCAGCAATTCCATCCGCTATGGAATCAGGATGACCAATCCCTTTTCTTTCCACAAGTTCAGTGTTTTGTTTTTCTATTGGTGTATAATTTATTTTTTCTATCTCTATGTTTCTTGCCATTTCATTTCCTCCAGTTGAATTACAGAAAAGTTATTTGAAATGTTAAATCTTTCTATCCCCCAATTTTAAATATTACTCTTCCATTTTTGAATATCCTGATAACCCTGGATGCAGACAAAACTACCGCAACGGCCTTTGTGTCCCTTGTAATTGATGCTGCTGCAAGATGCCTGCCTCCGAAACCATCCTGTAAGGTTATGTCCCAGTTTATGTTTATGTATCTGCCAGCGGAGACTACTATACCATCCCTCCTGACGACGAATGCACCATCCAGTAAAGCGAACTCCTTTAGTGTTTCCCAGCTGCCCCTGTTCAGAATGTTTCTGCTTTCCTCATCATGTCCTTTGAAAGGATTGATGATAACCTGACGTGAGTTTTCCATTACCTTTTCGGTATCGCCAACAATGAACAGGGTTCCAACATTTTTCCCCTCCCTTCCTTCTTTCATTATCTCAAACGCAAGTCCTAACACTGCCTCTGCAACTGCTATTTTTATCCTTCCATTCATCTCTTTTTTCAGATGGGCAATACCAATGTCTTCAGGATTAAACATTATCAATGCATTCATTTTGTTTGCTATAACACATAACACAGAATCATTTGATTTTATCAGTCCTTCAGCATAAGCTTCTAAAAGCTGGTTTTTTGTATCGGTCAGGATGTCCATAGTCCTCATCGGATAAAATAGTTTTCTTGTTTTAACACCGCTTCTTCGCATTTTGTCGTATAGTTTTTTGTTTGCTGTGGCAACAATAATGGGCGTGTCTCCTTTTCTTAACTTTTCCACAATCCTGCTGGTGTCAGTAATCAGATAAACAACAGAGGTTTTTCCTTCCAAATCCAGGCAATGTTCTATAAAGTTCACATAAACAGAATGGTTTTGTATGATTTTAATGTTTTTCTTGTTTCGGTTTCTGAATTGTCTTTTCCTTAACATGCTCCTTTATCTGCTCCCTAATTGTCTACCTAAGGCAGAGGTCTACTAAATTTTTTTTACTATAATCTATTTAACATCTGCAACCTATCACTTTTTGAAATGGCTAAACCCAGAATGAGCCTTTTGCAGACCAGCCTCTTCACAAATGAGGATATACTAACAGGCACCATTAGGGAGCTTGCATCCAACCCAAAGATTTTAGAGTTTATTGAGAGTGTGATAAACAACTGTGCACCTGCTTATCCCTATCTTCTGTTTATACCTGAGTCAAGATACAAGCCTTTCACAAAATCCCAACTCTATAGAAAGGTGAAAAAATTTGAAAGAGCAGTCATTTGATCAGAAATATCACATTGTTTTTGTCTCAAATGTTCTGGGTGTATGTCCTGAGGAGCTGGCTGTTAAGGAGGTTGCAAACTTTGAGCTTCTCGGCAGCATACCGGATGATTCTGTTATAAGGAGAACAGCAAGTATTCTTGCACGATATCTTGAGAAAACAATGCATGTATTACACTAAGAGGCTTGTGTATGCCAGAGGCTCATATCTTGAGAGTGTGAAGCTTGCATCTGAGTTCTCAGGCATAAATGTCGAATCAATACTAACACAGGATGATCTTGTTTGGCTGAAAACACTGGATATTAGATGGATGAGGATTGGGCTTAGGATGAACGAGTGCCTCTCCATTTTTAAAAAGAGAATTGTTAAACTGAGCAATAACAGATGGACGCAGACAAAATTGTCCATATTCATAACTAGATGTGCTGTGTTGAATAAATATTAAGGATTTATCAAACTGATTATTCAACAAACCAGCGTATCCGCAAACTTTAATAACTATAAATCATATAGGGTAATTATGGAAAATTCAAAACAAGGGTATAGGAGTTATACTCCTGTATCTGGGAATGATTCCTACTTGCTCCGGTTAATAAACAAAAATGATATGCTGGTTTTTGGGGTAGCGGAACTCAGTTCTCTAAGTGGATGGGGGAAAGATAAGATTCACAACACCCTTTATTCGCTTGAGAAGAAGAATCTAATAACCAGGATAAGAAGGAATTGCTATACCATTACAGACATGATTAATGAGAACCTGTTTGAGATTGCCACAGAGTCCATAAAACCATCATATATCAGCTTCTGGACTGCTTTATCCTACTACGGGTTCACAGAGCAACAACCAACGCTTGTGCAAATAGTTTCAACCAAACAGGTAGAAAAACTAAAGTTTAACGCCCATAGAATCCAGGTAACCACATATCAGCCAAAGAGGTTCTACGGGTACAAAAAGGTTGGACGGTTTGTGATAGCAGAAAAAGAAAAAGCTCTTGTAGACTCCCTCTATCAACCAGATAAATGTGGTGGCTTAGAAGAGTTTATAAAGTGCCTGAAACACTCATGGGAGTATTTGAACAAAAAAAGTTTTGTAGAGTATTTGATGCGTTTTGGCAATAAATCCCTTATATCACGAGCAGGTTGCCTAATCAACATCCTGGGATTAAGCAATGAGGAAATAATAAGAAGATTGGAGAAGCATAAAGCAGAAGGTTACATCAAACTCGACCCAAAAGGGAACCGGATAATAGGATATGACCACAAGTGGAGGGTTATAGTGAACATGGACACGAAAAAATTTATGAAATAAATGGGAGAGGATAAATGATTTCAAGAAGCAGGTTGCGTGAAATAGGGAAAAGAACAGGACTACATTTGTACCAACAGGAAAAAGATTACTTGCTTAAACTCTTTCTCTACAATTACTTCAGAAGATTTGATGATGCTGTCTTCAAAGGTGGAACCTGCATAAAATACCTATTTGGAACAGAGCGGTTCAGTGAGGACCTGGACTTTAACATAATCACATCCCCACTTGTATTCGAGCGGCAGGTGAAAAAGACTTTAAAGGAGATAAACTACATAGGAATAAACACCGGTTTCATAAAAAGTGAAAGGTTTACTGATGCCTATACCTGTGAGATATGGTTTCACGGTCCACTATATGAAGGGACGGAACAGACAAGGAACAGGTTCAGGATAGATGCAGGGAAAAGAGGTAGGGTTGTAAGGAATCCTAAATGGAGGCTTATATCTTCAGAGTATCCTGAGACAAAGGAAAGATTCCTGATCTGCACTATGGATGAACAGGAGATACTAATAGAAAAGATAATTACGCTCCTAAAAAGGAAAAAAGGAAGAGACCTTTATGACACATGGTTTCTTCTCAAAAGTGGAGTGAAACTCAACACAAATCTGTTTTACAAGAAAATTGAAACAAAATTGGAAATAGGGAAAATTCTCTCAAAAGAGGAATACGAAAGGGACATGGAGAAACTCACAACTATAATGCTCCCTTACGAACAAATAAAAAGAGAAGTGGAGAAAGAGCTGTTGCTCTTACAGGAATCACAATAAAGTTTTCTCATTTTTTTGTTGTAGGGAAAGTATAACTTTCCCTTCTACGGAAAAATCGAAGATTTTTCCAGAGGATGCGACGGAAAAATGCAAAGCGTTTTTCCTAGCATCCTTGGAAAAGCCGAAGGCTTTTCCAAAGGAAATACAGGGGTTTGCTAGGGTATAGCAATCTCCTGGATACGAGAGTATCTCTTCTTCCTAACATACCCCTTTATCTGCTCCCTTACTAAAATTTTTATTATAACATATTTAATATCCACAACCCATTACTTTTTGAATGGCTAAACCCAGAATGAGTCTTTCACAGACAAGCCTCTTCTCCAGAGAGGATGAGCTGCTTGTTGGTACTATCAGGGAGCTTGCATCAAATCCCAAGGTTCTGGGGTTTATTGAGGATGTGATAAACGATTGCACACCTGATAAGCCGTATCTGCTGTTTATTCCTGAAACTATACATAAACCTCTCACAAAATCCAGACTGTACAAAATGGTGAAGGATTTCCTGCGCGATAATGCATTTGGTGCGAAATGCCATGTTGTTTTTATTTCTAATGTTCTTGGCATCTGTCCTGAGGAGTACGCTGCCTGTGAAACTTCAAATTTCAAGCTGTTTGGAGGCTTCCCTGACAGAACAGTGATTGGGAGAACAGCGGAAATCATTGCCAGGTATCTTGAGAAAACAAAAAATAACTATGAGAAAAGGATGGTTTACGCCAGGGGCTCATATCTTGAGACTGTGAAAATGGCATCTGAAAACTCTGGCGTAAATATTGAATCAATACTGACAGAAAGCGATCTTGTTTGGCTGAAAAGACTCGGTATAAAATGGATGAAAATCGGACTTAAGATGCCTGAATGTTTCAGTATTTTTAAGAAGAGGATTGCTGAGATTACAGATAACGAGGATGTGCAGATGAAAATATCAGAATTCCGGTAAAATCCCCCTATAATTTAATATATATCTATTTCTATTAAGTATTTTGGGGTGGGGGGAAGTAGACAATGAAGTGTAATATCTTGCAACAGGCTTGGCATTCTTTGCAGAAACAAAAAAATATGCAAAACAGAGGTGTTTTCCCATGGACATAATCCAACTCACAGAAAAGGCTTTAATCGATGAGGCATCAATTGATTCTTATAGCTGTTCTAAAACCTCACTGGGTGATAAAACTTTCACTGGCGACAGTTGTTTCAATACTTTATCACCGGAGAAAATTGGGCATTTCAATTTCAATGCAAGTGCCAGATACGGTACATCCTTCGGATGTTCCGACAGGATTTTCTTTGCCTCTGGCAAAAATTCAAGGAATTGTGATGATGATACAATTGTTATCTCCTCCATAAAAAATTCCACGACCTCATCAAACTCATCACTTGGTAATTTAGTTTCTTTCAATAATTCTTTTTTATGTTTTCTAACCTCTATCCATAAAAATTCTGGGGCGAAGAGTTGGAATTTCTTAAGAATGCTATTAAATAAAAACGCATCAAATGCTGTGCCTTTCTTAAGAAGGCATGATATGATAACATTGGCATCAACAACAAGCATGGGTAATCACTCAGCCAGCTTCTCATATCTTTTTGCAAGTGATTCACTTATTTTATTAGATATTTCCAGTGCTTTCTCCTCAGTCAACCTGCTTTTAGACACTATTCTTTTCAATCGTGCAAGCCTTTCAAGCTCCTGTTTAACCAATCTGCTTACTGCTAATGACCAATCTATCTCAGGCATTTTTTTGATCCTTACAATCAAATCTTCTGGGACTTCAACAACGACTTTGCACATTTCAACCACTACTAATAATATAGGTAGTCCTTATTTAAATAACTTTGGTTTTGGTTTTAGTAATCTTGTAGAAGGTGATTCTCTATGGACATAATCCAACTCACAGAAAAAGCAGTCATACTTGCTGGAAAGGACGAGAAACTCAGGGAGAAAATCAAGGACACCACCACATCTATTGTTATGGCGTTGAAAAATGGTGAGGACACATATCTTACTTTTTCTATAAACAACGGCGAACTTAAACTCTTGAAGGAAAAACCAGACAATCCAGACTTCATGTTTGAAATCTCCAAAGAAAACTTCACAAAGCTTATGACTGGTAAAGCACATGGTATGATTCTCATGGCAACCAAGAAGCTCAACATGGTAAAAGGCAGTTGGGCTGAGATAAACAAAATTGCAGGACCACTTGGTGCCATACCAAAATTTGGTAAAGAGATAGCGGAAAAAGAAGGAATGTGAAGGTGAATATTGAGGTTAAAGCAAAGGATTATTAAATCATCTGTGTGTACTAACTTAGTAGCGGGATGAGGAAATGGTTAAAGCAATAAAATATAAATTAGAAGTGTTTGGTGGTGTGCTGGCATGGACACACGGCTTTGGTAGGGAAATAGAGGAAATATACATACCATCCGAAAGCATTGCTTTCAATTTACATGGGGAGGGCAATGTATTCAAAGCAGATAAAAATAGATACAAAACTGCAGAAAAAATAAAGGAGTTGCAATTGGATAAGGATACTGTGAAATTTCTCAAAGATTACTTAAAGATGAAAGGAAGAATAACTGATACAATAAGGGCAGCAATTACTGGCAAGCCAAAAAGGGGGGTAAGAAGTTTGAGAAAAAAGAAAAAAAGGAAAAAATAGAAGAACAGGTGGCTGAGCCCGAGAGGGCGAAGCTAGCAGTATACTTCGGAATTTGCTTTGCAAATTCCTCGTATACTCATTCGCTTTGCTCATGAGTAAGTAAAGGTTTAAAAGCCAAAAACGTTATTATATAAATAGGTGGAAATATGCAAAAAACCGTTCAAAAAGAAATGGACACATTAGGGATAGTTGGTAAAAGACTGGAGATATTGGTAGCAGCTAGAATGAGAATCAAAAAAAATGAGTTTAATACTTTATATACTATGAAAAATAGGATAACCAACGCAATAGTAGTCCAGGATAAGCTGAGAGAAAAGTCTGAGGGATGGAGCGGTGTCAAGGAAATAAGGAAATGGAGAGAGAAGCGATGTTTGTGAGATTTATTAAGGCATTTAAATAAAGATGTGATAAATATGTTTAAGAAAAAAGAAATCAAAAAAGAGGCGGAGGCGAAGGCGAAGCCAGCAGCAGCGATTGGGGGCAAAATTATTTAAAGAAGAAAAATAATAGGATTATATGGTGATAAAAATGAGTAAGGAATTCGAATTTTTTGTGAGAACAGACTTGAGCAAATATAAAGGATTGTATGTTGCTATAGTTGAGGATAAAGTAGTTGCTAGTGGGGAGAATGCAAAAGTAGTTTGGGAAGAGGCTAAAAGAAAGTTTCCGGATAAAACGCCTACCCTAGCAAAGATTCCAAAAGAAGAGGCATTGATTTTGGTGATTTAATGGAGATAGAGTTTAACTTTAAAGAAGAGCAATCTAGAATCTTCGGTCCTATCCTAAGACCTGTGGCGAGAATAATTTTAATTAACAGAAAAAATGAGGTTCCCGAACATGTTTATGTGGATTCTGGTGCAGACATAACTTTAATTCCTAAATCTGTCGGCGAATTGTTGGGATTTAAAATTGAAGAAAGCGATAAAATCGAAGAGATGAAGGGAATTGGTGATTACGGAATACCTGTGATAATTAAAAAATTGAAAATAAAAATAGGGGAAAAGATAATCGACGCTAGGGTTGCCTGGAGTTTGCTCGAAGATGTGCCATTACTATTGGGAAGAATAGATATCTTCAGGTTATTTAATATTAGCTTTGAGAAAGAGAAGAAAACAGTGTTTGTGGATTAAGATAAAATTCGGATGTGATAAAAATGTTTAAGAAAAAAGAAATCAAAAAAGTGGCTGAGCCGAAGGCGAAGCCAGCAGCAGCGATTATTGAAAGCGCAAAACACAGATATTTATAGTTGTAATAACTATTATGATATGCGGGGTGAAAAATATGTCTAAAAGTCATGAATGGATTGAGAAGGAAAGAGAAACGCTTAGGAAAAAATACCCTAATAAAGTAATTCTGGTTCGAGAATGTGAAGTAATAAAAGTTTTCGATATACATGTGAGTGTACGAGATGTATTTGATGAAGCAGATAAGCTTTGCAAAGGTAAAGATTGGGCTTGGGCAGATTTACCTGCTGAAGAATGCGAGCTGATCCTATGGCTGTGAAACTGCTCACTCTAGAATTATTTGATTACGTTAAACAAGAATTTAGACCAATAGAGGCAATCGTTGACACTGGAGCTTCAAGGTGCACATTAGCCAAGCATCTCGCAGTAGATTTTGGTATAAAAATAGAAGGCTCTGTTGTACATCATTGGCAAGCAAATGGCCCATTAATTGGAAATGAAATAAACATTAAAATAAGATACAAAGGAGTGGAATACGAACTAAAAGCGAATTGCATTGGGATAGAAGAAAAGTTTCTCCGTGATGTAAAGCCAGGTGAAGAATGTACAAGACCAAAGGGATATCATCCTTTGAAATATAGATTTATAGTAGGTCTAAATTTCATTGATTTACTCTCGGAACAAGATAAACTTGAGCTTATTAGTTATATATCCAGATAGGAGTGATAAAAATGTTTAAGAAAAAAGAAATCGAAAAAGAGGCTGAGCCGAAGGCGAAGCCAGCAGCAGCAGCAGCAGCAGTTATAGAAGCAATGCCTGACCCATTATTGGTGCTTAACCTTGATGGAGAGATACTCTCTGTCAACTCTGCTCATCTAAAATTGTTTGGTCACAAGTCTCCCGATGAAATTACGGGAAAAAGTTTTGAGGGAATGCGAAATGCATTTATTAATCCAGAAGAAGACATTCCGAAAATGCTAGAATTATTTGGAGAAGTAATAGAAAAAGGTTTTACTGAGCGCCCTATTGAGCTAAACCTTCAAAGACCGGATGGTTCTAAACAATTTACCGTAAGTGCTTCAGGCTCTATAATACGAGATGTGGATGGTAAACCTATGAATGTGGTTGCAGTACTCAGGGACATTACAGAGCTCAAGCGCGCTGAGGAGGAACGAGTAGCGGCCCTCAAAAGGGCGGCAGATGTGATGGAGAGCATGGCGGACTCCGTGTGGGTTATTGATCTAGAAGGAAGGATAGCGGAGCTCAACGAAGCCACGGCAAGTTTGGTGGGATTTACAAAAGATGAACTGATCGGGAACACGTTCTCTCTCTTCGCTACCGGAGAGGAGGTGGAAAAAGCATTCAAGGGGATGGAGATTGTGGTAAAAGAAGGTATCCTCAGGGACTACCCAATAAACATCACGACCAAGGACAAGAGGACGATTCCAGTTTTGTTCAGCGGCTCGCTGATAAGAGATGAAAAAGGGGAACCGAAGTACATCATCGGCGCGGCAAGGGACGTCACCGAGCTAAAGCGCGCAGAAGAAAAAAGGATTGAAGCTGAGAAAAAGGCGGCGAGGGCTGAGGAAGCTGAGAAGTATAGCAAAGAGCTTGAGAAAAAAATCAGGGACCTTGAGCGCTTTCAGAAGGTTACTATGGATAGGGAGAAAAGGGTGCTGGAGTTGAAAAAGGATATAAAAGAGCTGAAAAAGCAGTTGGAGGTGAAATAAAAATGGATCAAGTCAGGGGCATTGCCTGCATTTCCATATTAAAATACTTGAGAGAAAGAAAAGGAGAAAAAGCAGTAGAAGAAGTGCTCGCCGGTCTAGAGCCTGAGGAAAAAGCATCACTACAGAACATAAAACCTAAAGACTGGGCCTCTTATGATACGATGACAAAAGTATGGTATAGTATATTAGACATAATGGGCGGAGACAAAGAAGAGACTTCCAAAATACTTGCAAGGTATATTGCAGAAGACAATACAAAGTGGTTTTTAAAACTCTACTTAGCGTTTGCCACGCCAGAGAAAATAATGAAAAAAATACCAACTCTTTGGAAGATGTATTTTGATAAGGGCGAAGTAATCACAGAGAAACTGGAAAAGGGCTTGTGTATAAGCAAGGCGGTAAACTACACACCTAGACCATATAGCTGCATCTGTGGCATAGAATGGACAAGATATGCTCTTGAAAATTGTGGTGCAAAGAACATTCGCACCAAAGAAATAAAGTGCATAAGGAAGGGCGATGACTGTTGCGAGTTTGAGTCCAGATGGGAGTGATGAAATGCCGTCTAAAGAAGAACTAGAAGTTATCGTTGAGCGTCTGAAAAAAGAGAAATCAGAATACGAAGAATATGTAGAAAGACAGATAACCCGCATAGTCGGAGTAATATCACAAGTTGCAACGGGTGATTTTAGTGTCCGTGCGGAGCACGAACGAGAAGACGATCTCGGCGCACTAGCTATGGGAGCAAATATGATGATTGAAGAGATTGGTAAACTAAACACGGATTTAGAGGAAAGAATTAAAAGTTTAGAGAAAACCACTAATGAATTAGAAAAAACGAAAAAAGAACTTGAAGAAAAGGTTGAAGATTTAGAAAAAATGCATAAATTTATGATGGGTAGAGAGAAGCGAATGATAGAGCTAAAGGACAAGGTTTGGGAATTAGAGAGGAAACTTAAAGAGAAAGAGACGAAAGTATAAAATGCTGGAAGTAGATATAAAAATTGAGGTGATATGATGGCGGAAATAAGTAAACTTTCTGATGAAGATGTTGGGAAGGTGGTTAGCTGCGCAAAAAAAGATCTAAAAGATATTCTTGCGGGAGAAAAGCTTGGCTATAGGGAAAAATTGGGTAACATTGCATTGCTTGTGCCGGGGTACTCTTTTGCATATCTGATTGCTCTAGATCCCAGTCTAGCAAAACCCATTCGCAGGATAGGTGTAATGATAGGATCCGCTATTGTTGCAGATCTTTTGGAATCTTCGGACCTAGAAGGACTTGTGAATGAGATTGCTAAAGTGATACAACTCGCGAAGCTTGGGTTAACTACCGTTACTAAAATCTCAAATCAACACTTTATATTGCGGGTAGCAGAATGCGCGGACTGTGGAGGAACACCGGATTTAGGTCGACCTTTATGTGCATTCGATGAGGGTCTGATTGACGGTGCAATCTCAAAGAAACTCAGTAAAGACGTTCTCGTTAGAGAAGAGGAGTGTGTAGAAGAAGGACGCAAGTACTGCAATTTCACGATTAAAGTTGGTGAGTAAATAAATATTCCCGCAATAATATTGAAAAAAACAAAAAGAGTTTGAAGAAAGGATCGAAGAGCCTAAAAAATGCATAACGTGATGATCGGCAGAGAGAGAAGAGAATAATCGAGCTTAAGGACAGGATCTGGGAGCTTGAGCGCAAGATGGAGGAGAAAGAGAAATGAATCTGTGGGTGATACCTGCACTGGTCAGCGCTGTTGTTTCTGCAATTTTAGGAATCACTATCCTCTATATTAATCCTAAACGAAGCGATAATAGGTGGTTTAGCTTAGCCTTTTTTTTCGCAGCAGTATGGTCATTAGGACAATTTTTACAAGCATCATCAACAGATCCCAGGAGCTTTTTATTAGGCGCTGTAGTAGGTTGGTTCGGCACATGTTTTATAGGAGTAACGCTTCTAAACCTGGCTTTAGTTTACCCTAGAAAAAGAAAAATCACTAGGCATAGGTTTGTACAACCACTTCTCTATCTGCCTTTTGTTCTTTTCTATATAACATTTCTCACCAATAATTGGCATCATCTCTTTTATGAGACATTCACTTTCGAAAAAAGTGCGCCTATGCATAGCATTGAAATTTTTGGGCCGATCTATTGGCTGCATTTTTTCGCAAGCTACGCAATGATATTCTTGGCACTTATTCTGTTTGTGAAGGTTACTTGTACAACTAGATCCAAAAATGAAAGAATGAGCGGGATGCTTCTGGTAGCAGCAATTATCATTCCATTATTGAGTGATATATACACTATACTGATGCCTCTACCCCCTTTTCCAGAAACCTCGACCTTTACGGCTACTGGGATTCTCCTAGCAATCGCCATTCTAAAGTATAAGCTACCATATAAAGAATATATTATGACGCCGTTGGCAGAAGAGCTCATCACAACCCCACAAAAGTATCCACTTGAAAAAGGTCTTAGCTAT
>Ga0210016_1002226_pt1 | contig 17753 bp, 13 predicted proteins | sample CryGeyCG2014_300_FD_185454 | JGI IMG/M metagenome (GOLD analysis project Ga0210016, IMG submission 185454) | Groundwater microbial communities from aquifer - Crystal Geyser CG02_land_8/20/14_3.00 (SPAdes) (version 2) | ecosystem: Environmental > Aquatic > Deep subsurface > Groundwater | place... | reverse complement strand
CTATAATTTTTACATTACAATCTTTTTTAATCTTTTCCATAATCCAGGCAAAAAAATAGCGTTTTAGCTACAGCTTCTACGCCATAACGGTAATGGAGCTATTATTTATATATCTGTAATAATTATAGCATAAAAATAGCCCTTTTCAAGCTTTTTTATGCTGTTTTATGCTGTCTATAATTACCTAACAAATTTAAATTAAAGAGGTTTGATTAATTTATTTAAAAGCCAATTTCCTGCGAAAGTTGATACCTTATTCGCTTAGGCTCGTTTATTTCTTTTTTTAAAAAATCAACTATAAATCCATCGATTCGTTTCCAAATGTAAGAAATAAATTTAACGGGATACGGAGAACAAGCTCATCCTTGCTTTTCCTTGAGCCTTTTTGAGCCTTTGAAATCAAGCGTCTTTCTTCAGACAGAGAGATTTTTGGGTAACGCCGAACAATGCCGCTATAAGCTTTCATCAGCCAAGCTTGTACAGAATTGCCAATAATGAATGATACATTGCATAGAAAGATGCTGAAACAGCTCAATCTCCGAAACCGCCCTTAATGTTGTAGTCAACAGCCTCAAGATTGTGCAATGCCTTTTGTATGTGGTTATTTGCCTCTTCCTGATCCAGCTTGATCTTTCTTAAGCCGCGATGTTTTCTTCCACCGATTTTGCCTTTTTCAAGGCACCAGTGAAACTTGCTTTCTGTATTATCCATTACATGCCCCTCAATGTATTTATTATTACCTCCTCACCAAATAAAATTATCCCTTTCTTAAGTATATCCACTATAACCTTGTCCTGCTTCTTTATATTGGCCTTGAAGTCAACCATTGTCATAAGCAAAGGATTAACCCTTTTAGGCCTTAAATTAGATAGCTTCATACAAAAGTCCTCAACTGCCTTTGACTTGCCCTTGTCAATGATGAACAAAACATCAATATCCTTTGCGTCTTTTGTGTCAAGAATTGAGCCAAAAAGAATAATTGCCTTGCTCAGCTTTTCCGCATCCTTCAAGTCTTTCGCATAGATAGATGGGTAGGAATTTTTTGCAAGGGATTTATTCCTGCTTTCCATCAGCACAAGCTCGGTAATATTCTCTGCTTCCTTATTATCAAGACTCAAGGCATAGTAAATGCCATTGCCTACCCTCTGAGAGGTAAGAACGCCCTTTTTCTCAAGAGACTTTAATATCTTGTAGGCGCTGCCGACGCTTATTTTCAGCTCTCTTGCTATCTGATTTACGTTAAACTTGTTCGGAATGTTTCTGAATAGAAACTCTACAATTTTGATAAGGTTAGCTGCCAACATAGATATTCACCTTTATTGAATGTTTATTCACTTTTAACGAATATATCATATATAAATCTTTTTCTTGTGTCAAGGCTTTTAAGCATAAAAACCTTCAAGGCTTTCCTGTAGGGCTCATATGGCAGACCTTTGACTTCTATGCTCTTAAAATATGAATCAAACACCTTTCTAAGCACCTTGGATTCAATCTCGTTCTGTTTTTTAGCCAAATTCCTGAGCTTTTGGGCTTGCTTTGGGGTTAAACCAAGATAAATGGTTGTGTAATTTCTTGTCGGATGATTTGCCTTAACTAACTGATTTTTATAGGGTAACGATACTATTAAGTGGATAATTATACTTTTACCTGCATTAAGTCGGCAGGATATGCATCGTGCCTGAGTTTCGAAATGACTCATTTAGTTTTTTAGGCAGCTCTGAGCGGTCCCCAAGCAAAATCGCTTTTAAAAACGCGCCACTTTCAAGCGGCATCTTTTCAAGAAACTGATTTTTTATCTTTTCGCGGATAAGATAGGCGTATCGCAGAATAGGATTTGATTTGTAATTATGGGATAATAATGTTACATTTTTCTCTGATGCATTTATAATGGCGAAGATATTCTGGTTTTCTAAATATTCACTATAGTTAAACCTGCTTTTGTCATTATTTTTAATGCCATTGCGAGCGCCTTTGCCTCTGTCATTGCGAGGAGCCGAAGGCGACGAAGCAATCTCTTTTTTATGAGATTGCTTCCCCTTCGCTTCGCTCGGAGTCGCAATGACACTTTCAAACGGCCTCTTTATTATGCCTTTTACAATCAGCCTATCCCCATACTGATAATCCTTTTCTGTCTGTATCCTGATTGACGCCAGGCCAGTTATTTTTAAGACACCTATGCTTTCTAATTCAAATACATATCTTGAACTTATTTTTCCGTAATAAATCCACCTTGCTTCAGCAGGGCTTTTTATAACGCCTATTATTTCTGCTTTAACCTTATCTTTACCTAAAAAATAGCTTATATGATTCGGCTGGAAAATATTGGAGTTCAGATATAAAAGTGCGCCTAAAGATATTATTGATAAAAACAAAAAGACATGTACTGTTTTTCTTCCCTTGTCATTGCGAGGAGCAAAGCTACGAAGCGACCGAGGACGAAATGTCCGAGGAAGTGCCGAACTCAACTGAGTTCGGCCAATCTCACCTGAAAAGGCCTTCATGGAAAGGATAAAAGAAATGGTTATTAATATTAAAGTAACTACGAATGCATGAAAAAGCCTGACACTATCCGGCAGGAACCGGCCTAAAATAATACCAAGTATGAAAAATACAGCAATTACCGCTAATGGCCTTTTATGCATTAAGCATATTTTACATCTAACCCAGATTTTGCAACAGCAAAATCTGCCCGACCCGTCCCTGTGTTTAGATTTACTTTTGTAAATTTACAGGGAAGGACCGATTGATTAAATCCCTTCGGGATTTAATCATGCTGTCGGGGTAATCCAAAATAATAACTATGGGGCAGGAATAAATTCCCAAGAGCATAGATTCTGCTCCTTATCAAACTTGAGATATATCATATCAGTGGAAAAATATTGGAGTGGATGCCGATAAAGACACGTTTCTTTAACATCAGTTTCATTTGCGATGTCCTTACAAAAGATTGGTTCTCCGTATATGGACAAAATCTTCCTTTTTGGTATCCCTATCTTTAATCGATTATTTTTAATATCATCCCTTAACTTAAAAAAGGAGTCTCTCTGTTCTTCTATATAATCTTCAATCTCATGCTGACTATCTCCAAGCCTTTCTAATAGCATTAATTGTTCATAGTGCGTAGTAAAAGAACAGCCTTCCAAGAAAAAAATAATACACCAAGCCAAAAATATAGTTTTTAAGGCCTTTGCATCCATAAATTAAATATTTCGTTACATGCCGAGAGACAATTATTTATTTCAATCTTATCGCCAAATCCAAGATAGTGTTGACAAGGAAAGACCTTAAGAACATAATCGCCAAAAAAGCAATTATCGGGGATATATCGATTCCAAATCCTAAGGTAGGGGGTAACATCTTTCTTATAGGATATAATATAGGTTCGGTAATCTTATATAAAAACTGTACTATTGGATTATACGGGTCAGGATTAACCCAGCTGATCAAAGCTCTAATCAATATCAACCAATAAACTATGGTAAGAAGTATATTGAAGATATTAGCCACTGCAACTAATAAATTAGACAATATGAATATCTTATATCCTTTATGTAGAAGCTTTGGTTATATATAGCGTCTGAGTAGGATAAGCGAATTCAATACCATCTGCTTCAAACCTCTCTTTTATGGCAAAATTGATCTCTTGCTGAATATCCATATATTTGTTGTAATCGCTTCCCCTCACATAATATACGATTTCAAAAATCAGGGCAAAATCTCCGTAGGAAAAAAAATGCGCCCGGTCAAAAACAGTATCTTTGACATTCTTGATAATATCCTTGATTATTCCCGGGATAGCTTTTGCCTTTTCTGATGCAGTCTGGTAAGTAACCCCGAGCTTAAACACAACCCTTCTTTGCTCCATTCTTTTATAGTTGCGGACTCTGGCATTCGTAAGATCTGTATTAGAAAATATCAGCTGTTCTCCGCTAAGGCTTCGTATGCGGGTGGTTTTTACCCCGATATGTTCAATTGTCCCCAGATAATCTCCGGTTATTATAAAATCCCCGATTTCAAACGGGCGGTCAAATAATATGGCAAAATAACTGAATAGATCTCCCAAAACTGCCTGAGCCGCCAAAGCTACTGCTACGCCTCCTATTCCTAAGCCAGCGATAACCGCGGATATCTTGAATCCAAGATTATCCAGAAAAAAGACAATCGCCAGCCCCCAGATAATTACTTTTACTACTACAAGGATCCCATCTATGCTTCGTTTTAATGCTTCATTTTTTTCTTTTTTAGACAGATAAACTTCAAATCCATAGCTTATCAAAGCTATGCCAAAACGCACGGCCGCTAAAGTCAAGATACTTGTAGCTACAATATTGGTAATCTTTCTGAGTAAAGGGTCTAAAGTTAATACATTCATGCCCAGATAAAAAACTCCAAAATAGGCTAATGGAACTCCTATCTTTTTAATTACCCCTATAATAAAATCATCGAAAGTAGTGGCTGTTTTCTCTGCCCATTTTCTTAAACGCCTGAGAATTAGATACTCGGTTATTTTAATACCTAAAAATCCCATAAGTAAAATCAAAATAACTATCAAATAATTTAAAATACTATTCCCCAAAAACATCAAATTTGCAAGTTGTTGCACCATTCCTGCCTCCATCAATACATTATAATGAGGAGCATGTTGAAAATATGCGCCGCTGCAACCTAGAGATTAGATAATATGAACTTTTTATTCTGAAACGCCCAGAGATTTAAGGTACTTATAATAATCGCTGTCTGTGGTCAAAATCACCGTAGACGCCGCATCAATAGTTTCTTTATAAGTCTCTAATGTTTTCATAAATGAATAAAAATCCGGATTCTGGCTGTAAGCGCCTGCGTATATGCTGATTGCCTCGGCATCAGCCTTTCCGATAATAATCTGCGCCTGACGGTATGCCTCCGATGTAATCACCTTTAACTCCTTAGCCACCTGCCCTTCTATCTCCGCTGCCTTACCCTGCCCTTCGGAACGATATTTCTCCGCAGCGCGTTTTCTTTCGGCAATCATGCGATCATAAACCTTATTGCGCACGGCATCAATATAGTTGACTCTCTTGATGCGCACATCGACTATTTCAATACCATACTGAGGAGCAAGAACTTTCGCCTTTTCCAAAATAAGGCCTTCCAGCATCTTCCTTCCTACTTCGATGCGTTCCAGCGCTTCATCCGTAACAATCACGTCTTCGCCTTCCGGGTTAGATTCCAGAATACGATTAGAGTCCCGTATTGCCTCAACCAAGAGATGCCCTGTAACGACATCCCTGGTTGCAGAATTAATAATATCATCAAGTCTGCCCTGGGCCGCCATTTCACTGCCTACAGACTGCAAAAATTTCAGGGCGTCCACAATCTTCCAGCGGGCAGTCGTATCTACCCAGATATATTTTTTATCTCTCGTGGGTATCTGGTTAGGATCGCCGTCCCAATCCAACAGCCTTTTTTCAAAATAATGCGCTTCCTGAATAAACGGCTGTTTAAAATGCAAGCCTGCTAAGATAATCGGGTCACCCACAGGCCGGCCGAATTGCGTGATAACAACCTGCTGTCCTTCGTTAATTATATATACCGTTCCGCTGGCGAAAATGGCAATCGTAATAATAAATAACACGGCGAAAATCGTGATAATTATACGTAATCCCTTCATTATTGCTGCCCTCCCTTCTTATTTATATCCAGCAGAGGAAGAATCGAGGTTTGCTTCGAATCAATTATGTATTTCTCTTTTGCCCTGGGGAGCACATCTGCCAAAGTCTCTAAGTAGATCCTCTTCTTGGTTATTTCCGGTGATTTTTTATATTCCTCTAAGGTAGCAAGAAACCTTTCTGACTCGCCCTTTGCGCGGTTTATCTTATCCAGGGCATAACCTTCTGCTTCGCGGATAGTCTTTTCTGCCGTGCCTCTGGCCTTTGGCACAACCTTGTTATATGCCTCCCATGCTTGATTAATCATTTTTTCCTTTTCCTGTTTAGCCTCGTTTACTTCGTTAAACGCCGACTTTACAGTCTCGGGAGGGTTAACATCTAATAGTTTGACCGTAATTACATGCACTCCTACGTTATAAATATCGAGTATACGCTGGATCTCTTGCTGCGCCAAATCATCGATCTCCTCTCTTTTGGTGGTAAGGACTTCATCTACCGAATAATTTCCTACAAAACGGCGCATTACCACTTCGGAAATATCGCGTATATTATCTTCGGGACGACGCGTAGCAAAAAGCAGCTTTACCGGATCTTTTATCTTGAACTGCACTATCCAACGCACATCCAGGATATTTAGATCTCCTGTGAGCATCAGCGATTGATCCCGATAATCGCCGGAGGAGTATCGTGTTTTTACTCCTGCTTCCATAGTCTTGAACCCATATTCCTCCTTAAAAACCTTCTCAACCTTAATTGGAGTCACTCTGTCTACGCCAAAAGGAATTTTTGCATGCAGCCCAGGCGAGCTTAGCCCTATAAATTTACCAAATCTCTGGATCACTCCTACCTCATCCGGGCCAATTGAGTAAATCAAACCTCTTAAACCTAACAGGATTAATAAAACTACGATTGCTACGGGAAGCCACTTTGAGAAATCCGAGATTTTTTTCTTGCCTACGTCAATTATATCATCTGGATTAGGAACGTTCTGCCAAGCCATACTCATCCTCCCTTCGTATTTAAAGGTTAGTAAATAGAGTAGGAAGAGATTTTCATCTCTGTCCCCTACCTCAAACCGTACGGACTGTTTTCCAGTATACGGCTTTCCTCTTTAGTTGCCCCATTGCAGGGGATGGAATAGGTAATAGCTCTTGTAATAATACAAACCCTTGAGATTTAAGCTGCCAGTTGCCTATCCTTTTATTCTGATGAGTAACCGCCCTTTTCTTCTCAAGGAATGAACGCAGCCTCATCCTCATCCATTCGTCCAGCCTCTGGTATAGCTTATTTACATTTCCATACCTGAAGTAATTACCCCAACCTCTTACGACAGGATTAAGGCGCTCGATTATCATATCGAGCTTCTTTGGTTGTTGTCTTCTGGTTACATGACGCACCTTGTCCTTAAAGGACTCTATACTTTTATCTTTAGGGCGTATATATCCTGATTTAAATAGACAACCTAAGAATTCAAATCCGTCAAAGAAGGCATGGGCTATTCTGGCCTTCTGTGGATGAAGCTTGAGCTTGAGTTTATCTTCAAGTATTTCTCTTGTCACTTGAAGGGCTCTTTCGGCTTTCCTCCTTAGCTTGGTAAAGATTACAAAGTCATCGCAGTATCTCACCAAGCGGTAGCCGCGTTCCACCATTACACTATCGAAACAGTGAAGATAGATATTTGCTAATAGCGGCGATATTACCCCGCCTTGCGGCACTCCCTCATGTGTGGCTTTTAATCTTCCGTCTTTCATAACGCCTGATTTTAGGAATCTTTCTATAAGGTCAAGAAGCGTTCCGTCGGCTATCTCCTCATTCAGGGCTTTCATAAGAAGCTTATGGTCAACCGTATCGAAGAATGACACTATATCCGCATCAACTACCCATCGGTATCCAGAAGCAATGTATTCCTTACATTTCTGGATAGCCTCTCGGGCTCCTCTTTCCGGTCTATATCCATAACTTACATCTTTGAACTTTCGCTCGAATATAGGTTCTATGATTCTCTTGATAGCCTGCTGGACTACTCTATCTCTTACAGTAGGTATCCCTAATGGACGTAAATCCCCAGAGCTTGATTTAGGGATAAGGACTCCTCTTACAGGAGATGGAATATATCTTCTCTCTTTAAGGAGCCTGTGGAGTTCTTTGAGATTTTGATTAAGATTTCCCTCGAACTCCTCTATGGACTCCTTATCCACTCCCCCTGCGCCCTTATTCGCTTTCACCTCATACCAAGACTCTAACAGATTTGGAAGACTGTACACTTTGTCTATAAGCGAGTACCATTTCATCTTCTTCAAACTCCCTTTCCATCGAGCAAGCCTCTTCTATACGATAGGTATTTATCAGCGTCTCTTAATTAAGGCTATTGTTAGGTTCCGTTTATCGGAATCCAATTAAGTCGCCTAATTTTTTTCCTTCGGGTAGAGGTAGTTTTCTTACTCTCTTCCACCTTTTTTTTAGCGAATTAAAACCCTCTGATAATCCTTAGTGTAGATTCGACTTCCTTCCTATAGAGCAGGAGCCCTTCGCTCTGTTCCTATTACAGGAACTTCTTCGCTACTATGGCTCCGTCTGACTTCTTGGATAACCTTAATGGAATTTCGCTTTTGGCTTATATCCATAAGTCTAAAATCGTTACCCAAGACCTCCCACGGTCACGTCTCTCTATCTCCTATCCATCCCGTCTCTAATCACACCTATTATCTTACTGACTGCTTTATCACCCAATCCATCACCAATCAGTATAAAGGCTTCCCCGTTTATTTGGCGGGTCGCCAGATATAAATGCCACCACGAGTTCACTCATTCGTTACGGGCTGGATGTTCGCATTACCACTCTTCAGATTTTACCTCACGGTAAACACCCTGCGGTTAGCTACAACACCCGAAGTGGGAACTGTGTTGATAGGACTTTAACCTATTGGTAAAGAGCGTTACGTGGCACACAAATAAAAGTGGACTCCAAAAATGAAGTCCACTTATTCCTGAAACAGCCGCCCCAGATTTCTTTGGGGTTAACCGTCCCGATTGGCGTCCCCACGGGGATTTGAACCCCGGTCGTCAGATCGAAAATCTGATGTCCTGGACCAGGCTAGACGATAGGGACAATAACCTATTCAACCTCGCAGGATGCCTTCGGCAGCCTACGAGGTTTACTCCTCTTCTCTTTCTTCAGGTATTACGTGGGCAATGGATGAAACCTTGTCCCCGGAGTCGAGCTTTATTATGTGGACCCCCTGAGCGCTTCTTCCTGTAGCCCTGATATCTTTCACGCTGCAGCGGACTATCATGCCCTTTGTAGTTATGACCATCAATTCATCCTGATCATTGACTATTTTAAGGCCTACTGCCGCGCCATTTTTACTAGTGACTTTTACATTTATTACGCCTTTGCCGCCGCGGGATTGTTTTCTGTATTCATCTATTGTCGTGCGCTTCGCGAACCCCTCGGAAGTAGCTGTTAACACTGTGGAGTCTTTTTTAGCTACTTCCATCGCGATAACTTTATCTTTTTTAGCGAGTCTGATGCCTTTTACGCCTTTAGCGCCCCTGCCCATATCCCTAACTTGTTTTTCAGGAAAACGTATTGCCTTGCCTAAATATGTCGCCATGAATATCTCCTGCGAACCGTCTGTAAGAGACACATCTATAAGCTCATCGCCTTGTTCGAGCGTAATGCCTATGATGCCGCCTTTTCTGGGATTTGAATAAGCCATTAAATCTGTCTTTTTAATAAGCCCGTTCTTTGTAGCCATTATAACAAAATTGCCTTCTTTGAATTCTTTCACCCTTACATAGGAAGAAATGTTTTCTCCCTGCTCAAACTGCAGAAGATTGATAATCGCTTTTCCTCTTGCGGCGCGGCTCGCCTGCGGAATTTCATAAACCTTTAACCAGTACGCCCTGCCTTTATTTGTAAAAAATAATATGTATTCATGGGTAGATGCGATAAAAAGGTGTTCTACAAAATCCTCTTCTTTCATATCTATGCCTGTAACGCCTGCCCCGCCCCGCTTCTGGCGCCTGTAAGCGTCCACAGGCAGACGTTTTAAATAACCCGCGTGGCTTATTGTAATAACCATATCTTCTTCTTTGATCAGGTCTTCTATCTCAATATCCTCTACCTTGCCGACTATCTCTGTCCTTCGCCCGTCTCCGTATTTTTTCTTTAATTCCAACGCTTCGTCCTTGACTATTCCCAGAATCTTTTTCTCGCTTTTTAGAATGGCCTTATACACTTCGATCTTTTTTATAAGCTCAAGATACTCGTTTTCTACCTTGCCTCTTTCAAGGGCTGTCAGACGCTGCAGCTGCATCTCCAAAATAGCCTGGGCCTGGGCCTCGCTCAAATCAAAATTTTTCATCAAGGCGGTCTGTGCCGTTTGCGGATCCTTTGATTCCCTGATGGTCTTTATGACCTGAGTCAGATGATCTATCGCTATCTTAAGGCCTTCTAATATATGGGCCCGTTTCTCGGCTTTATTTAATTCAAACTGCGTCCTTCTTCTTATGATCTCGCGCCTGTGTTTGATGTAGACTTCTATCATTTCTTTTAAATTCAAAACCTTCGGTTTATTATCAACGAGCGCGAGCATTATAACCCCAAAGCTTTCTTCCATCTGGGTGTGCTTGTACAGCTGGTTAAGGATTATCTCCGCGTTCTGGTCGCGCTTTACTTCTATGACAACCCTCATGCCTTCTCTGTCAGATTCATCCCTGATATCAGAGATGCCTTCTATCTTTTTATCCTGGACAAGGCCGGCCATAGTTTCTATCAGCCTTGATTTATTTACCTGGTAAGGAATCTGGGTGACCACTATGGATTCCTTGCCTCCTTTTTTCTGCTCTATGTTTGCCTTCGCGTGAATCTTTAAAAGCCCTCTGCCTGTTTCATACGCGTTCTTTATGCCATCCCTGCCGCAGATAATACCTGCTGTGGGGAAATCAGGGCCTTTAACAATCTTCATCAGGTCTTTTATTGCAACCTCGGGGTTATCGATCAATTCTACTATCGCGTCCACTATCTCGCTCAGATTATGAGGGGGAATATTTGTCGCCATGCCAACAGCAATGCCACTTGAGCCATTTACAAGCAGATTAGGAAGCCTGGCCGGCAATACTGTGGGCTCTTCCAGGGTCTCGTCAAAATTAGGCGTAAATTTTACTGTATCTTTGTCTATATCAGCGAGCATCTCGTCTGCAATAGCAGCCATGCGCGCTTCTGTATAACGTTGGGCGGCCGGCATGTCCCCATCGACGCTGCCAAAATTTCCCTGACCGTCGACAAGAGGATATCTTAAAGAAAAATCCTGCACCATTCTAACGAGGGCATCATATACAGCCATATCTCCGTGTGGATGATATTTTCCAAGACAATTATGAGAAATCATTCCATTTGCAACGAATTCATGGTCATTCTCGACTTGGATATCATACGTTTTTTGAGGGCAGGATTTTTCTATAGAAACCACTTTTGAAAAGTAAATCTTGCTTTCTACTATATTGTCAATAAAATTAGAAAGGGGTGAGCCTATCTTTCTTAGTTTCTCGCTAATCCCCCAATTTAATATTTGCGATGTCCTCAAAGGTTTTTCCAGGAGATCGCTCGAATATCTAATCTTGCATCCTGTCGGGTATTTTATACCCATCCTAAATTTATTGCCGTTTAAATCTTTGTACCAGCCGCTCCCAATATGTCTTGTGCTCAATTCGGCAAAAATATTAGCTCCCGAATAAGGCACGATGTCGCATCCCGAGGGAAGCACGTTTTTAAAAGACATGCCGAATAATCTGATCTGTTTTAACGAGTTAACGCACTTGATTCTGGAAGCCAATAACAATGCATTGGAACTCTTAAATTCTAAATAATAAAATGCATCTCTGCCTTCTACCGCTTTCCCTAATATAAAACTTGGTTTTCCTTGTTTTGCTTTATATTTCCTGCCGAATATGCTCTGATGCTGTAAAAGTATCTGCAACCCATCTATTAATTTCTCAGAAACAGAGCCGTAGTGTATGACATTTCTCCTGCGATGAACAGAGCCATCTCCTTCGACCAAACCGGAGATAAAAGCGAATATTACCTCTTTTGGAGAAATGTATATCTGCCGTGGGATTTTTTTAGTTTTTGCCCTGCAGCCTTCAAGGTGAAAATTCGACATAAAGAAATCATTAATATGATTTCTGTGAATCCTCACGGTATATAGCTTCTTTAGCGGCCTTCCATGTTTTGTAATACCTTCGCATATTTTTATCTCAATCTTTGGTTCATAATCAAATTCCTGTTTGAATATAGAGCACACCTTTTCCAATACATATCTATTTATAGAACACAAGCCCATTCTATTGCGCGTCCCACCATTAGACATCTCAACCCAGCCGTCTGATAATAAAAAACCTAAAACATAAGCTATGTTTTCGTTAAGATAAATAGGGTGTTTTATTCCAACAGCTTTTTTCAGCCTGACCTGCTTATTAATTTCAGGATAATGAGCCTTTGTAACAATATAATCCTCTTTTGTTAATTCTTTTGCTTCTTTCCATACAAATTCTAACTTATCATTTAATACCTTAAATTTCTGCGAAGGGGTAACAGTATTATATATGCCATTATCTAAGGTTATCTTTAATAGTTCTTTTTCTGGCATTTCATATAATTCTGTAACAATCTTCAAATCAGTCTGCGTATATACCCTGTCTCCTCGATTAATATCTTGTATGGGAATCAAGCCATGTTCGGTCAATATAAGCGTATCTTTAACAAAACATTCTCCGACAATTCTAGCTGACTTCTTGTATGGTTTTGTATGCTCCAGGCCGAGATCCTTCATCGCATACAAAATTCTTCTATGCACTGGCTTCAGGCCATCGCGCGCATCAGGCAGGGCCCTGCCTACAATTACGCTCATAGCGTAACTTATATACGAGGCCTTCATCTCGTCTTCAATGTAAACAGGGGTTAATTTTTCGTTTTGTGTATACATACTTTGCTCTCTTTGCTAATCGCGGAAATACGCAGAAATCAGTATATGGTTTCAGCGTTTTTCCGCGTCCCGCCAACGAAATAATGGCGGGCTTCCGCGTGGTTCCGCGATTTATATATCTAAATTCCTGACGTCCAGCGCATGCTTTTCTATAAAAGCTCTTCTGGGCTCGACAGCATCGCCCATAAGAACTGTAAACATATCATTTGCCTCAACCACGTCTTCCATGGTTACTTTTAAAAGCGTGCGGGTTTCAGGATTCATCGTGGTCTCCCAGAGCTGTTCGGGATTCATTTCTCCAAGGCCTTTGTACCGCTGTATTGCCAGGCCTTTTTTAGCAATCTCTCTTACATAATCAAGGCATTCTTTTAATGTATTCAGTTCTTTTGTATCATGTTCTGCGGATGTTATCTTATATGGTTTTTTCTTTTCCTTGTCTTTTTCTTTTTTGTCTTTCTTGTCTACTGTTACAGAGCATTCTTCTAAAATATCAAAGCCTAATTTTTCTATTTTATCTATGGTTTTTTCCATGTCTCTTGCCCCGTAAAATTCTACAACATTAAGCGCCTTTTCATCTATTTCAATGTCTTTGTCAAGCTCTTTTTCTCTCTTAGCTGCTGCTTTTGCCAACTCTTCATCATCATATAGAAATTGAGGGTTATCCTCTACTTTAATCATAAAAAGTGGTAGTTTTTTGGTTTTTGGATGTCTAAAACATAGATATTTTGATAATTCTACTCCACGTTTATTTATTGATGAAGATAGTCTTTCAAACTCTAACACTAATTGCAAAAGCTCTTTTAATGAATTACCGCCAAAGCTTTTTTTGTCGATAGTGCGCACAAGCGTAAGGCCTTCTGTGCCTAATTCAAACAAAAACTCATTCATCTTTTTTTCTGTCTCTATGTATTCCTCGCGTTTACCTCTTTTTACCTTATAAAGAGGCGGCTGGGCTATGTATATGCAGCCTTTCTCTATTAAGGGCTGCATGTGCCTGAAAAAAAGAGTGAGAAGCAATGTGCGGATATGCGAACCATCTACGTCAGCATCAGCCATAAGTATAATCTTATGGTATCTTAACTTTAAAAGGTCAAATTCGTCGCCTATGCCTGCGCCAAGAGCACTTATAATAGTGCGTATTTCCTCGTTGCTCAAAACCTTGTCAAGCCGGGCCTTTTCCACATTCAGGATCTTTCCTTTTATGGGCAATATTGCCTGGAACCTGCGATCTCTGCCCTGCCTGGACGAACCGCCTGCTGAATCTCCTTCGACTATATATATCTCGCAGATGGCAGGGTCTGTTTCTGAGCAATCAGAAAGCTTCCCCGGCAATGCCATGGAATCCAGGGCGCCTTTTCTTCTTGTGAGCTCCCTTGCTTTTCTGGCAGCTTCCCTCGCCCTTGCCGCGAGTATTACTTTTTCTATGGCCTTATTCGCGATTGACGGGTTTTCTTCAAAATACGCGCCTAAAGAATCATTCACAATAGAAGAAACAATGCCTTCTACTTCGCTATTGCCGAGTTTTGTCTTTGTCTGGCCTTCAAACTGCGGGTTCGGTACCTTGATGCTCAGAACAACCGTAAGGCCTTCTCTTATATCTTCGCCTGAGACGGCCGGGTCTGATTCTTTCAGCATATTTTTATTTTTACAATACTGGTTCACAACCCGTGTAAGCGCAGACTTAAACCCGCTGAGGTGCGTGCCGCCTTCTGTAGTGTTAATGTTATTTACAAAAGAAAATATATTCTCGCTATAACCGTCATTATATTGAAGCGCAATCTCGCAGCTTACATCATCTTTTGTCCCTTCAAAATATATGACGTTTTTATGGAGCGCTTGTTTATTTTTATTAAGATGTTCTACGAAAGATACCACGCCTCCGGCAAACTGAAATTCGTTTTCTTTGTCCGATCTTTCATCTATTATTTTTATCCTGAGGCCTTTATTTAAAAACGCTAGCTCCCTTAAGCGGTTACAAAGCGTTTCGTAGACAAATTCTATGGGGCAGTTAACAAAGATTTCCTTGTCCGCTTTAAATGTAACTGTAGTACCGGTTGCCTTTGCCTTACCGACCACTGTAAGCTTTGAAGCTGTTTTACCTTTTTCATATTCCTGATGATAGATATTGCCGTCTCTCTTGACCTCTACCTCAAGCCATTCGCTTAAAGCGTTTACGACGCTTACGCCGACACCGTGCAGGCCTCCTGACACTTTATAAGAACGGTGGTCGAATTTGCCCCCGGCGTGAAGCATGGTGAGCACTACTTCAACTGCGGGTTTTTTTTCGCCCTTATGCATATCCACAGGGATGCCGCGACCGTCATCGCTGACCGTAACACTATTATCCACATGCACGGTTACAATGATGTTCTTGCAATAACCTGCCATCGCCTCGTCTATGGAGTTATCCACCACCTCATACACGAGGTGGTGAAGCCCCCGGCTGGATATGTCACCTATATACATCGCAGGCCGTTTCCTGACAGCATCCACCCCTTCTAATACCTGTATAGTCGTTGCGTCATATTTCTCTTGCTTTGGCATCAGCTTATTTCTCCCATCCTGAATCTAATATCTTCTATCTTTTCTTTACCCAAGGCTTTTTGCATCTTTGCCAGGTTGTTTTTCTTTTTTAAACTTAACATATAAAGCCATGTTGAGCTGTCAACCTCTATTGTAAGAATATTTTTTTTAATTGCAACTGGCTTTGTGTGAGCAATTGCCCCGGGCTCAATCGCTTTGTGCCACGCGGCTACAATTTCCTCCCTTGCGCCGTGGGTCTTTGTGTCCAGTTTTTTTATTACCTGGTTTATTATACCGCCTATATCTTCCGGCTTATTGCTTTTCTTCTGCATCTTTATACAAGCTGCATCGGAAGCGCGAGATACAAAAACCAATCTTCTATCCGCACAACAGCAGGCTTGTCAGCCCCAAAAACCTCGAGCGCTATATCGTCCTGGGGGATGGCTTTTAAGACATCCATTATATAATTAGGGTTGAACCCGACCGTGATCTCGCGGCCGTTATAAACCGCGTCCATCTCCTCCCTGACCTCGCCTATATTGGGGCTTGATTTTGAGACCACTATTTTGTTCTTAAGTATTTCAAATTTTACAGACTGGGAATCCTGTGTCGTGAGGAGCGCCGCCCTCTTAATCCCGTCCAAAAACTGGCCCCTCTGTATTATTATTTTTTCCTGCAGCTCTTTAGGCACGACCTGTTCGTAATTAGGAAAATCCCCTTCTATCAATCTTGATATTATTGTTATGTTTTTTAAATCAAATTTTACCTGATTTTCGCTGAATATAATTCTCACGTCTCCCTCGTCGCCAAGAATCCTCGCTAATTCATAAACGGTTTTTGATGGGATAATTATAGACTTGTTCAGGTTATCATTTTCTATGTCTTTTCTAATAAGGCTCATTCTCTTGCCGTCCGTTGCCACTATCGTCAATTTCTTGCCTTTAAACAAAAACAGCGCCCCGTTTAAGACATATCTTGTTTCGTCGTGGGACATTGAAAAATGCGTCATACCGATCATGTTTTTTAAAACACTTTGTTTTATTATAACACCCGGTTCATTTTTAAATTCCGGCAGCTTTGGAAATTCCTCTTTTGGCAGCCCCATTATTTTAAAAAAACACTTGCTGCATTTTATAACCATTGAGTTGTTTTTCATTGTGCTGATAAAAATCTCTTCGTCCGGCAGTTCCTTTATTATATCGTTAAATCTTTTGGCCGGGATAGTAATAGCGCCTTCCTCTTCAACCTCTGTCTCAAGAACCGACGATATGCCTATATCAAGGTCTGTGCTTGTTAAGGCCACCTTGTTTTTTTCAGCTTCTATTAAAATGTTTAAAAGTATCGGCAAGCCGCTTTTAAAAGATATTATGTTTTGAACGTGTTGTATGTTTTTTAAAAAAACCTGCTTTAATATTTTTATTTTCATTTCATCTCCCTGTTTTCTATTATCCTAATTCAATTAAAAAATAGTAGAATTAGATAGTAAGCGCTGTGGATAAGTTGAAAAGACCAGAACTCAAGTTTACTATTATAGTTACGAAATAAAAATAATCCACAAAAAAATAAAAATAATCCCACACTGTTAACTTTTTATCCGCCTTTGCTCTTGGAGTATGTTAATATGCTTACCATGACGAGCTTCGGTGGATAACCCTGCGAAGCTCGTCACATATTCTTAATAATATACCCCAGAGCGAAGCAGGGTTAACTTTTTATATCCAACATCAGCTTTTGCAGCAAGTTTTTAATATTCTGGTTCTTTTTTAAATCAACACCTATTTTATCGCAGGCGTGTATTACTGTTGAATGGTCTCTCCCCCCAAAATACCCGCCTATCTCCGGCAAAGTCAGGCCTGTCATTTCCCTGGCCAGATACATGGCTACGTGTCTCGGGTAGGCAACCTGCCGGGTTCTTTTTTTTGTCTTCATATCAGATATCTTTATGTCAAAATAATCCGCCACCTTTTTCTGGATAAGCTCAATCGTGATTTTTTTAGCGCTTTCCGCGCCGATATCTTTGAGTATGTCTTTTGCCAGTTCCAGGGTTATTTTTTTATTCTCAAGCGCGGAATACGCGATTAATTTTATAAGCGCGCCTTCCAGCTCTCTTATATTGGTTTTGACATTTTCCGCGATAAAATAAAGTATATCGTCCTGAAGTTTTGTGCCGTTGCGCTCAGCCTTTTTTTTCAGTATGGCTATGCGGGTCTCGAAATCCGGAAGCTGCACGTCTGTAACAAGGCCCCACTCAAACCTTGACACAAGCCTTTCTTCCATGCCAGGGATGGTTTTCGGGGCCCTGTCGCTGGACAGGACTATCTGTTTATGGCCGTCGTAAAGCGCGTTGAACGTATGAAAGAATTCTTCCTGAGTAGCTTCTTTACCCGCTATAAAATGTATGTCGTCTATCAAAAGCACGTCAACGTTTCTATATTTTTCCCGGAATTTCTGGGTAGTCCTGCTTTGTATCCCGTTTATTAATTCGTTTGTAAAGCTTTCGCTGGTTGTATAAAACAGCTTCAGATCCCCGTGCATTTCTGATATGTAATGGCAGGCCGCCTGCATGAGATGGGTTTTGCCGAGCCCTACCCCGCCG
>Ga0210016_1002224_pt1 | contig 17771 bp, 21 predicted proteins | sample CryGeyCG2014_300_FD_185454 | JGI IMG/M metagenome (GOLD analysis project Ga0210016, IMG submission 185454) | Groundwater microbial communities from aquifer - Crystal Geyser CG02_land_8/20/14_3.00 (SPAdes) (version 2) | ecosystem: Environmental > Aquatic > Deep subsurface > Groundwater | place... | reverse complement strand
ACCACCCGATAGAGTGTAAATCCTCGCGCTTTTTGATACCTTCCAAAATATATGTCCACGAGTAACCGCTAAATTGCTTTGTAAGTCTTATCATTGTAATTCTCCGATAGCCGCACAACTTGTTAATCTAGTAATAAACTATGACCTTGCTAGTTTTTCATATTTGGTAATTAATGACTGTACTTTAGTCAACGGATGTATGAATGTCACACATATATAATTTAAGCCAGGATATGAACCTTTACGCTTTCTGTCGTCAGGGTGCTGTCCGTTAGAATATAACCATTTATAGTCAGAATCACTAAGATTATAATTTAAGGCTTTCTGGATTATGCCCTGGACTTCCTTAACATGTATGTATTTCTCAAGGCATATCCTAAACTTTCTTGAGATACGTTGCCCGTATATTTTCTCTATTGATTGTACTGTTATCATTTAGTAGCCCCCTTACTTAGTTGTTAATTGACTATGCGCTTGGCAGGCGGCCCCCGTTTGACCGTCTAAGACTGTCAGCGTCTATAAAAAGAATATCGTAAGATTTACTTTGTCGTTCTGTATAACTTATCATTGCTGGTTTGTCGTTTGTTTGCTTCATTTTCACTCGACAACCATCACTATATGTATATGCTTCCCAACGGTTATTAATATGGTCAACAACTATTCGGTCAACGTTTTTCATGTTTAATCATCCTTATATATGCCGGGTAACATACCCAAAAACTATAACCACGTTTCTATATATACCCGAATGCCTAAACCTAAAAACACTATCACTATCAGACTGATTAAGGTTTGAAATATCATGTTAATGTCCTCCTGTTAATTTGGCATAGCATCATCAGTGTACCCGCGCCACCAGATACAAAATAGAGCATTTCAGCCCTATTTTCGCCTTTACGAAATCAACAAGTTGTTTTGTGACCGTGCTTTGTTCTATCGTCCTGATAGTGAATTACACGCCAGATTAACGACCTTACTGGTCAACTCTATCGTCAGTTATTATTCCACCGTGCAGGAAGTCTGTCAATTTCTATCAAGGCCTGCTCCAGGGGATGATTGCTGATCAATCACTTACTTTGTCGCTGTTATTCTGTTTTGATTCTGCTAGAATTATATCACAGTATGCAACGATTGTCAAGGATTATTTTAATATTGCACCTAAACCCAAGAATACCAACGCTCTAGCCCTCGCGCAATCCCCAAAATAACCCCAAAAAACGGCGTTGATGCCAAAAACAGCCTAAATAAATCAATAATCCTGTAAACCTAATAAAGACGCTAATCTATGTAAAAATACTTGATTTCTAACATATATAATGATATAATATGTATGGTTGACAATCTACCTAAAACTTGTTAAATGGAGATTTTATCATGACCCTACCAGTGTCACTAGAACCCGATGGAATTGATTTACCTAAAGAATTAGATTTTTATACAGATGGGAATCCGCCACAATACGCCCCTTTGTTGACAAAACTGACAACAGTACAAAGACAAATACTGTTTGGACTGATTACAAATATGGTTTCTGATGATAAGCAAACAGACGGTCAAATCGCTGCACATCTAGGGATAGACCGAAAAACCGTGTATCGGGCCAGGCAAAACCCGGTATTTTCAACTCTATTGTCAATGATGGCCCGCGACATTACCAAAGGCCTAGCCGATAGGGCTATAGGTAACCTTGTAAACATGAAGAGCAACGTAAAAGCCCAAGAAATCCTCTTGAGAATTGCCGAAGTCTACAACCCAACTCAGAGAATTTTGGCCCTGACCGGCAAGCTGCCACAGGATATGACCGGGAATGTTACAAGCCCGCAACAGATATTAGACCGTTTTGTCACAGTAATGGCAGGATTAGGCTATGACCTGACGCGACTGACGGATGAAATAGGGCAGAAATGGGACGAATTGAAAGCAAATGGACAGATATAAGTAAAGAAATCCCCGAAACATTGGTCGTTTCTTTACTTTGATTGTTTTACTGAGTTTCTTAACTCGTAGAATGACATTATACCGTTGCTGTTATTGAGTTTGTACAGAGTAAAGAAAAGGAAGGTTTGTTTTACTATGGCAAAGCGTAAAGATGGATACATAACTAATGGCAGAACATACGAACACCGGGATAGCTGGGAACAGGTCAGTGGTAAGATACCGACTGGGGCAGTTATCCACCACGTTAATAATGACAAGTCAGATAACCGACTTGATAACCTTCAGTTTATTGAGGATAACGGCAAGCACCGGAGGGAGAATCATTCTGGCGTACCTGTTGACTATATGCCGGCGTTCACTGATAGAGAGATGGAGTTTGTCAGAGAACACCTACCTCTTGATGTTATACTGAAACAGAAAAGGCCTGGATAAGAGATCATATTCCGGTAGACAGGATACTGGAAGCGGAACACGCCGCGTGGATAAAGCAAAGAATCGCGCACACGTGCCAACGGCGGGCACGCACATGCACGCGAGGAGACCCCCGCCGACCCCCTAGCCGCCCCTTTGTCCCAGTAATTGTTAAGACCACTCCGCCGCGTTTTACGAATCCAGCCCTCCTATTCCCATTCTGTCAACATTATTTATAGTGTGTCAATAGTGAAGCGTAAGGCTTGAGATTTATGATGGCGGGTAAGTCGTATTTTCTGTTTTAAAAAATCCGCCAACAATACTATTGTATAATAGTATTGCAGGTGATACGGGTGACCCGGACAAAACATGGGATAGGAGTAGGCATAGCAAGGGTTTAGGCATGATTTTGCGAGGTAGGGGTCTATAGGTCTCCTGCAAGACCTTTGCCACTCTTTTGAAAAACATGAGTTAGAACGGCGTCAGTTGTGGGTTTACGTGATTTGTAGCAGGTTTAATTTTAGGTACTTTTTTAGGCGGATTTATGCGTCTATTCGGGTCTTTTGGCTTGCCATTCATTCTCTCTAATTAGAATCCCAACAGGTGATAGGCATTTTTGTGTTTGATGCCATATTTTGAGTTATAGAAGGTAGTAGTTGGTGAGATCATATTAAGGTCTTGCAGGTGTTTCAGTGCCAGGTGGATAGCCTTACCTGACATTTTCTTATACTTACGGATCAGCGAGTACCTGACATCGGAAACATGGGTATTATAATTTTGGTGCATAGACAAGATATGATACACGCACCAATCGTTGGCGGTTAGTTCATTATATGTTCCATTGAGGATAAATTTATTTGGTATTGGCGACCATAGGTCAGGAAGTGTTTTTTTCTTTTTCATTATCCACCTTCGGTAAAAGGGATGGCCGGGCAGTTACCGCTACCCGGCCGGAGAACATATATATTCTAGAACGCTATAATTTTACCACACTTAGGTTCCAAGGTAAACAACATTCTGGAAGACAAACAGTATTGACATAATTAAATAATTATGGTATAATATAATTGCTACTATATAAAGCATAACAAAGTGGGAATGGGCGGCTTGGTCATCCAGGCCGTCCTTAATATTATGAACATATCAACGAATTACATCATAACTAAGGAACAGCATCGCGCATTGAGAATGTTTGCGGCAGAACATGGCATTTCCGTATCTGCTCTTATACGTGAGATACTCGACAAGTGGGTAAGATCCAAGGATGTAGATGCGTGTTTATCGGCGAACTATCGGTTAGGGGTAACGACAAGAAATGGTCGAACCGATTAATTTAGTAGGCATAACAGTAACGTCAGAGCCGGAGGGCAGAGTGACGCGGACGTAGACGGAAAAGAAATTGCAGGAGTTATAGAGAAATGGCGGAAGTTAGAATCGTAATCCCGACCTTCGATGGCCGTTTATCCAAGAACAAAAATAACTCGTTACGCAGAATCCAGTTCGGCAGGGACGCAGGTGTCAAACAAGTAAGGGATTCATTCGTTCTTTTTATTCGCGGGACGGTCAGCGCGTCTGGGATAAAATTTAATCCCGAATCTCTGGGAATAGAGTTATTGGTTTATAGGCCGGACAAGCGTTATGACGGGCAGAATTTTGCGGATGAGTTCTGTGATATTATTCAAGGGGCACTTGGTATAAATGACCGTCATTTCAAGGATTTTCGTTGTAGGACTATTGATGGCCAATACCCGCATTTTGAGATCATCCTAAGAGGAGACGGATGATGAAGTTATGGAACAGATAAAAACCGGCCCTATTCTTGATGTTTATATTGCGCCGGACTTCGATTCTTGCAAGAACAAATCAGATGAAATAACGTGGGTTATCCTATGTTTTGAGAGCAAAGGAGATTAACATGCCGACAATTAAAGAAGCTGTTACTGAGGAACTAATGAAACGTGGATTGAAGATATATCTTGGGGGATATCATGATTTTACGTTAGATGAGCTAAAAAGGCTTGGATTTACAATGGCTGAATTATACGCGAGTATAGCTGAGAGGGTAAATCCAGAATGGAAGCAATTAATTTCTAGCGATAGGGAAGCCTTTAATAAATTCTGGATAGAGATAGATGCTGCGGTGGAGGGGCATGGCTATTACATGCTGGGTGAAAGGCACGACACGCCGTTAATCAAGGCAAGACCGGATGCGCCGCCGCCTGCTCAGGCCGAAGTCTCTGAGGAGTTTTTCAGACAGAAAGTAGGTGTTTTGGAGATAGAGCTAGAAAATGCCAAAAAGCGGATGGAGGTGTTGCAGAATAATATATTAGACGCTCTGGATGCAATATCTGATGCCGTTAATATTCTCAAAGAGGGGATAGGCTAAATGGAACTATCAGACTTCGCCAACAAGAAATTCGCCATCTATGGTTTAGGTTTTCACGGTGACAATATCAAAGTATTTGGCGATATTAAATACCCGTTGGATATTGCGACCATAGAGGGGTATAACTTATTAAATCACAAGAAATGGGGAAAATATATTGTCCGATATACGTTTGGTGGCCCGGTTATTTCCTATAATCTTCCCAACAATCATTGGCATAAAAAATATTTTCCCAATATCCGCAAGTTGGTTGATAAGGATTTCCATAAAGTTAGAATAATGGGTTTAGGCGACAATTGTCAAATAGCGCAAGAAACTAGAGATGACCAGTGTGGTATTTATGTTATTCAAGCAGAAAATGAATATCTGAAAAGTATTTTAGGCCATTTTGAAAAGAATATCCCTGAGTATATTATCGAAGGGACGGCCTATTGGTGTAAGTTTCGAGTAGGGAATTTCTGGATGGCGGAGATAGCGTCAACGGCAGTTGACATAACGTATGAATCTAAACCAAAATGGATTGAAGTCCGCAAGGAGGTACAATGGGCGAAGAAGTGGCTATAAAAAAGGTACTCGTTAAGCGGGTAACTAATTGTGGTTCGTGTGGTAGATGGTATAGAATAACTAGGATATATCATGTGCATTTCTTTGGGAAAGAGAAGACAATGCACGGTATGGTCGAAAAAGACGTTGACGAGGACAGGATGGTATGCCCAAAGTGCTACGAGGACATGGGCTATATCGCTGGCAAGAGTGTTCCAGATAACGAATATGATGTCCATGTAAATGCTGATGAAATAATCGTGGATCCCAATTATGTCCAACAGCAAGAGATAACATTACCCTATTCCCATGATAGAAGTAGCAGTCCAACTACTGCCGATCATATTCAATATGCCGTTACCAAGTTACACAAAGGTATTTCTGGCGCATTAAAGGAGATTTGATGATCAGAGTTGCGACTGGCGGGTGTTTTGATATACTTCATGCTGGCCATGTGGATATACTCAGAAGGGCCAGGGAATTAGGTGACTGTCTGGAAGTGTATCTAAATATTAACGGTTCTGTCGCGCGGCTAAAAGGAATAGGCAGGCCAATAATTCCAATCGAGCAGCGTATTTTTATATTAGAAGCCTTAAGATGCGTTGACATGGTAAGGGTTTTTTCTGAAGACACCCCTTGCAAAATCATAGCGAAAATACAACCTGATATTTGGGTTAAAGGCGGCGACTACAAGATTGAGGATTTGCCAGAAGCCAAAGTGGTGCAGTCTTATGGTGGCGAGGTAGTTATCCTGCCATTCAGGATTGACATTTCAACTAGCAAGATAATAGAAAAAATAAAGGCCTTGTAAATATATTTTGACATTTTCTTTTTTTTATTATATAATATACTATGATTGAAGATTTAAGTTTGTTGGTAAATTTAGTAAAAGAGAAATTACATCCTTACGCTGTTATTACTACTACTAATATCGCGCAAAAGAAGGAAACACATTGTGAAATAACATTAAAGTTCCGTACCCAAGCCGAGATTGTTCGGCTCATTGACGTCCTAAACCTCCTAAAGTAAAGCTCAATCAAAGAACCGGCTATATGCAGCACATTGCGGGTTATAAGCAATTTCATCTTATAGCCCGCCCTTTATTGTTATGCCTAAATTAAATTCAAAAGTCCAACGCGATGCAATGCAATTTTTAGCAGAAGCGCAGTCGTTTACTGTTGTGGATGCGTTTAAGCCCTGCGTTGGCAGTGATAGATTGTTTACAAGTCCTAAACATCAGATCGTGGTTTTAGGCGGCAATAAATCAGGTAAAACGTACCAGAGCTTAATCAAGCTGGCGTTAAGAACAACGCCAGAAATGGACAAATATGGCAATAGAACAGGATGGGTTAAAGATCCTTACGTTAGGAGAAGGATACCGAATAGGCAATTAGAGGCATGGGTCTCGTGTTACTCAAATCCAGTTCAGAGAAAGACGATACAGCCGTCATTTAATAAAATATTTAAGTCTTACGTTGGCAATAATTACGTTGCTGAATCAGGCGTTTATAGACAGGCTAAAACAGAAATAGCGACCATTACCTTTCTCTGGCAGGAATCTGGATGGAACGACTACACTGGCGGTAACATTGATTTGATAATGTGGGATGAGCCACACGAGAGGATGCTCTATCATGAGATGATCTCGCGTTTCGCTCAGACCGAAGGCTATATATGGGGCGGGGCAACACTGGTTGTTGATTCCACCGACCCTGACGCTATAAAAAAGATTAAGTATATAGAGTGGATGCATAAGGAACTAATTGAACCCTGGGAGAAAGACCCGTCCACTTTACCAGAACTGGATATAGTATATTTTCACACTAAAGATAACCCCCACATCAATTACGAGTTTCAACAGGCAATGTGGGCGAGCTTATCAGAGTCAGAAAGATATACCAGAGAGACCGGCAGGTACTATAGATTTATCGGTAATTCCCTGTTTAACAGGGAGATGCTCATTGACATCGAGAATTATCTGAGAAGCCATCCAGAAGAGTCCAGACCTGATTACGGATTCTTGGAATATGATGATACCGCTAAAGACGATTTTTCCGTTGTCTTTAATCCAAGCGGTATTTACGAGTTCCCTCAGCGCCCGGATGGCGAGTTTGTTATTAAGATTTGGGAACATCCAATGGGCGGGGAGTTGTATGTTAGGCCGGAATATTACATAGGCGCAGACGTAGCAGAAGGCGTTATGGGCGGCGATTACTCATCCGCTTATGTTAGGCGAGCAGATACCAGATTAGTAGTTGCGGCGTTGCATGGTCATTTATCGGAGATAGAATTTGCGAAGCAATTAATTTTGCTTGGTATGTATTATCACGATGTTTCAGGTGAGCCCGCGATGCTGGCAGTAGAGTCTAACCAGTCCGGCAAGACAGTAATCAGTTATCTGATCACAGGCCACGACCAGTTAGGGATCAGGAAATACGGCATCCACCGGATGTATCACAGGCCGCTGAATTCGGACTTAGATAAAGGGTTAATGCTAATAGGGACACAGCCTGGATGGCTGACTACGAACCATAACAGGGGTTATTTGCTGACAGCTATGAGGAAGGCGTTGATAGAGTGTCATGAGTCAATATCCAAGAATCCTAGCGAAAGGAACTGCCCCATACCTGATATTGGCTGGATTACCGAAGCTATCGGCTTTATCCGCAGCAACAGCGGGAAGTTTGAGGCAACACCGGGCGTTACTAATGATGATAGATTGATGTCCTTGGCGATCTGTGATAAGTGTATAGAACAGTATTACAGATCGAAGACCAAGACGGTAAAGAAAAAGGAAGCCGCCGCTTTATGGCAAGTCGGCACACGGGGAATAATACTAAATATTGAGGAAGCGACCAAGAGAGCGAGGACGCAGAAATCGAAAGTGAGGATGGTTTACTGATGGCAGTCGATTTGAACGAAGTACAGGCGATGATTGAGGAAATCAAAAAAGAGAATGAAAGACTAAAAGAGGAAGTCGCCAAGCGGGATAAAGAAATTGCAGAAATAAAGAAAACAACTGCGGATATGCGGCTGACGATAAAAGAAGTCGAGCCTTACCTTGATATAATTCAGGCCGAAAGGAGAGAGAGCTATCTTTTTAATATCAAAGACGAGTTCCTTTACAAGCAGTTGAAGATTAGGGCTAGAGAAGTTTTCGGTGCTGATGGCGATACTGGCGTTAAGTGGAGAACATTCATGGAAGTCTTGCTGAAAGCGGCAATGAGCGTTCATTGGACAGTTATTAAGGCACGATGGTTTAAGACGGAGCGACTAGATGGAAATACCGAAGTGGGTAACGGTTGAATTCCTGAATAGAATCCTGTCAGAAGGGCAGGAGAATGAGAGCCGTGTGAGGTATCTTAAGATAGCCAAAGACTGCGCTAAATGGTATTTCAAGCAGCATGGGATAATGCCAGTCGAGAGCTACGATGATATGACCATTAGTGAAGGCCAGGCTACCGCTAGAATCAATAAAATTAAGGAGACGCTGGATAAGGAAAACAGCATTTTACTTAAGAACAACCCAATAGTGCGGCGATGGCCGCTATTGGAAGGAGATGCCGAGTTGTCAGACAATATGGACTCAATGTCTGACCAGGCGTGGGAGGAGACTCACGGCCAAGATGTCTTAAGTTCAATGCTCCAAGAAGCCCAAATAGGCGGCATGTCAGTATGTAAAATCCATTGGAACCCGCTCAACACTTACTATAATCCCGCAGGAAGCATCGCAATTGAGAAACTCTCCCCTGAATCAATCATCTTCGACCCGAAAGCAAGCAACATGCACCGCGCTCAGGATTGCCGGTACATCATACACCACACCAAACCGCCTCTTGATTGGTTTCTGGAACGATATAAGGACGAGGGCGCAGAGGCATTGGGCTTAAGGGAGCGGCAGGGTAGGAAATCTGGAAACTTCGTCAAAGGGATCGCAAAATACGTTAAAGAATTCATAGTCCAAGAGAAAGAAACCGAACAGCATCCAATGCTGGATGTTTACGAGTTCTGGCTATGGCCTCACACGATGTATACCTCTGAGTTAGTGTCCGGCGATGTCGTTAAGCCAAACGAGTTTCCTTATGGCTTAGTCGTGACCATGGCAAATAATACCATCCTAAAAAGTAAAGTAATGCCCAATCCCTTCGTAACTAAAAAGTCAATCGGAATAATGGGCGAAAACGGGTTTCCGGGAAAAGAATCCAGAGAAATCGGTCATAAGCGGGCTCCCTTTGTTCCCCTTTACTGGATGCGGACTGGCGACAGGGAAGGAAACGGCACTTACGGTATTTACGACTGTATGGGTGCTGTTGAGCCAATGATCCCCTTGCAGTTCAACGTTGACGCTCTTCGTAGGAATGTCGCGATAAATGCCAGGACGATAGCCAACAACACAATCTTAGGGCGTGCTGGCGCAATCGAGAACCCGCTAGATACAATAAAATTCGACAACGGGCAGATATTGGTTGTTAAGGACAACTACCCGCTTGAGCAATCGTTCAAAATACTGCAAGGCACGCCGATGCCGCAGCAGGTCTTTGAACTAATAATGAATGATGTAAGCGAAATCGAAAAGGCGGCAGGCCTTGAACCTGGCGTTGTTGGCCTATTCCCGCCAGGGGGAACGTCACATACGCCAGCTATGACCATTGGCAGTTTACAGGAAAGTGCCTTTGGGCCGCTTTGGGTGTTTGTTAGGGAAATATCTAATGCCCTGCTTGATATGTCAGTATTATATGATGGGTTAATCCAGCAGAAATATCCACCGGGTAGATACATGAACGTATCGAGGACAGGCCAGCAGTATTTCGTTGAATGGAATGAACGGCATATTGCGGCCAACTTCAAACGCCGAATAGTGAACGGATCAACGACACCACTATTTGACGTAGAGAAAGATCAGCGCATGGCGAATGTTGCGACAATCTCCATGCAGGCTGTATTATCTAAAGACCCTGTGATAATCGAACTCGCTATCGCACAGATAGAAGCAATGAATTATCCCTGGGCCATGCAGTTTATTCAAATATTAAATACCAATCTGGAAAAGATAAACCAGTTGGAGCGAGAGACTCAGGCGTTGGGTATGGCTGGATTACAGCAAGCCCAACAGATGCAGAACCAGCCGCAGGAGTTACCCGCGGGCGAGGAAGAAACTGACTATTCCGGCGTGGAAGAGTTAGGGGCAGAACTCGGTATAGACCCGGCGGAACTCGTTGCAGGCATTGAAAGCCAATAAGGAGAACTATCACATGGCAGAAACCACAGAACAAAAGGACGCAACTACGCAACCAGGTGAATCAAAGCCAACAGTTACAACGGCTGCGACATTTGGTGATGCACAGTCCACCGATCCGCAAACTGGGCAAAGTTATAATCCACTATCAGAAATCCAAGTAGACCGTGCAGGAACCAAAAAGACAGTGGATGAACTTATTAAAGGGTATCATTTTGGCGAACTATACAAGAAAAAGCAAAGCGATTTTGATAAAACTCAAGTAGAGAACCAGAAGCTACAGCAGAGGTTAGATGAACTAGAATCATGGAAAGCAAAACAGGAACAAAACAGAATGATAGACGAGAGAATCAAACGCATTGCGCCAAAGAAATCCGAACCAGAAGATGAGTTTGGGTCTACAGAGGACGGCAGTACAGCCATTGACCAGAATGAGTTCGTCCAGCAATTTAACGAAGCAGTTAGGTTGGCCGTAGATCAGCAACTTGGGCAATATGGAATTAAACGGTCTGAGGTTATACCTACTAAACAAGAGATTAGTAACGAAATGTTAGAAATAATGCAGCAACGCGAGGCTAGATTAGCGGAAGATCGAGAACGGCAAGATTTCATTAAATCAGCTACGGAAAGTTATAAAACTAAATTAAATAGCGAATATAATGGTGTTTTGTCTGATACTGAACTAGACGAGGTGGTTAAGTTGCGAGAATTGGCGATATTGAAACAAAGGATTGCAGAGGCAACCATAGTCGATCCTGACCCAGCAATAAGACGGCAGGCAATGGACGAATGGCTAGATAGCCGAGATTCGTTTGATAAAGCCGTAGGCAAATTAGCAGCCGCTCAAGTCCGTGCAACAGAAAAGGCACGACAAGCTGAAGTTGACAATCAGTTATTATCCGGTCAGTATCCTGGATATGAGACGCTAAAAACCGTGTCAGTAGAGCCAACATTTGATAAAAATGAACAAATCCGCCGCCGGAAGGTAATAGTAGAGGAATCGGCTAAACAGGCGGATATGCTGGCTGCAGCAAAACGGGTTAGAGGCGTAGGAAGATAATCAGCCTCCATGTTGCCGGAGGAAAATAAAATGTCAATTATCAATTTTGCGACACAGGATGCTTTTAGTTGGGACACTATGCACACTCTTGATATGCCAAATGTGTATTCCCAACTATTAAGCCCGATACAGCAGGCTACGCCAACTTTCAGAATCTTCTGGAAGCACAAACAATCCAAAGCACTAGGGCCTGAGGCCAAGTTCCAAATCCCAATGATCGTTAAGGCACTCAGCCCTTCAATGGCAAAACAGAATTACGTGTTCGATACTCAAAGCGTAAACCCGTTGACCATGCAGGAATGGTCGCCAGTTGCGATGGCAAATGGCGCGGGAAGCAATGATGTCGAGTGGCAGAGATGCACAAATAATCTCTCGCGGTTCAATTTGATTGACATTAAGGTTGATGCTATACACCAGGGTCTTACCACAGCGATGAACTTTCTATTGTGGTGGGACTGGGTAGAGACCGATATTTCGGCTTCTCAAATAGACATCAATTCACAGTTGTCAACATTGACAAACCCACCCGAAGAGTTATACCTCAAAAACATAGCGCAGGCGAGTGAAGCACCATATAGTATCCCCATGCTGACAAGAAAGGTCGTAACGGGATATACTTTAGGTAACATTCCTGTGACCACAACTGGGAATAAGTACTTCCACCCAGTGAACACAGACGGCGATGCCGCCGCTATTACGCGGTCAGTGACGGGTAGTAACGTAGACTGCGTTACCGCTATAGATAGCACGTTGTGTAAGCCGCTTGACATAGATGATATTAATACACACGTTGGGAAAATATCTCAGGCGTGGCAGTATAATCTCTATGCCGCATGTCCTTTCAACTTATACAGTCAGTTGCGGAATATCATCATGACAATGAATACACGCGATCATGCGTCACCATTGGCTGACTTGGGAATAAACGCCGCGATAACCTATAACGAGTTCAATATCGTTTTTTACCACGAGCCGATAATGGATGCTCTGTGGCCTTATTCGATTTTCTTCTACGATCCAACCTGTATTTATTTAGTGTATGAGGAAGGGTTTGACCCCAGGGTATATCCATGGAAGAATATAAGTGGGACTAATATGTTGGCTACAGCGGTTTACGAGTCATACCAGTTAGTGCGTCCAGACGCCCAAGGCGTTAGTGCGATGCATGGCTACACCAATGGTTAAGGAGGGTTGAAAAATGTCTAAGATACCTTATGGAAATGCTTTGTTAGATGATATTTACGATGATGACAGTCAATACCCTCTTGGCGCAGAAACCGAGGATGAGACTGGCAGAGAATACGTCTTTGTCAAATTTAATAAAGGCGTTGGCAATGTAACATGCGTTAAGGGTATGCTGCTGTATGGGCTAGATTCAGCTTATCCCGCTTTTGAGGCTACACCAGATGGGAACTCTACTGGTGGGTCCCCTGTCACTATTGCTATCCCAAACAGGCCAATCGGACTTGCTCAGGCTGTACTTACAGATGGCAAGTACGGATGGGCGCAGAAAACTGGCCTTAATAGGCAAATAGTGTATACTGACGGTTCGATTACTCAGGGAATGATTTTGTTTGGCACTACTGACGATGGCACTGTCTCAGGACATGCTAATCCTGGAAATGCAACCTATACTATTGTTGGAACTGCACTTGAGGCTGATAACGCCTCAAACCAGATACCAATAGGGCAGGCGTTTATTAACATACTGTAAACTTTCAACAGATAGGGGGCTTCGGCCCCCTACAAAAAGGTGGTTTATTGCTGCCGAATATTGCATTATTAAATAGGTTCTATCTAGGCGATGGTGTTTTATTAGAGCCAATAGCGACAAAACTATCAGAGTTCTTTGACAACAGAATATATATAATTTCCAACTATCCCGAACTATATGAGAATCACCCGTGCATTATCGGATTAAAGCCTGATGCTGAATTGCCAGAGAATACAAGAGTAATAGATATGTCGGATGCGATAGCTTCTGTAGTGGCATCCAAGAACGGAAAAACTGACTACTCTAATACCAAACTCGATAATATGTATCTGGCGGCAGGGCTTAAACCTGATAACGGGATGAACCCGCTGCTCTATCTATCGCAACAAGAACAGCAAATAGCCAATCAGTTAAAGACGCTATTCCAACGACCTCGTATCGGAATAGCGTATAAAAGTAGAAAGAATAAGAACTACCCATACATTGATAGACTAGCCAAAAGGCTGTCTAAAGAATACGATGTTTTCCTTATTCACGATGAAGAGATAAAAGCCGATGGCTACTTCAAAATAGTAAATCAGCCGTTGCGTAATCTCATGTCGTGGCTGTCTATGATGGATTTGGTAGTAGGATGCGATACGGGACTGATCCATTTAGCCTCAGCGTTGGATGTGCAGACCGTTGTGATACTATACAATACATTTTATGACCTGTATAAGTATCATCATAAATGCGTTCCGGTATGTGCTGGTGCAATAAACAGGTTCTCAATGGGATCAGTTAAAGTTGGTTACTTAAAAAGACTGATAGATAATTTGGTTGTTAAGAAACAACAGATAATAACTAAGCCATTTGAAGAAAAGGAAATCCCAAAAGAGATAAAGGATGTCGCGATAATAAGGATGCGCGGTATTGGCGATGTTATCATGTCGCTATTCGCGGTGAAGCAATACAGGAAGCAATATCCCGATAGGAAGATAACCTATGTAACGAGTATTGGGTCTGCAAAATTAGTTGCACTATCGGGATTATGCGATTCGGTTATTGGTATTGATTATGACCATGCAACGTCAGGTAATATTCCGTTGCCAAAAGATGTTGATTTTACCAGTTTTGATAAAGTCTATAATTTGATGAATAAGATAGACTTTGGAGAAGAGACAAAGACAACCCCAAGAATAGAGTTATTCTGCAAGTTATTGGAAGTCAGCACAAACAACATCCCGAATATTTCGCTTATATGTCCTGACGAATGGCGGAGAAAGGCGTTATTGAAATTAGGATTGCAAGACGGGAGTAAGGTTATTGTCTTGCAGGCAGACTCAAAAGGTCTATCCAGACGGTGGCCGATTAAGAGGCAAAACGAGTTCATAAACATGGTGCTGAAAAAGCATTATATCCCGGTAATAATATCAGATATACGATATGAAGGATACAATAGGAAAGCTATTAACCTAACGGGCAGGTTGGCATTCGAGGAATTCGTAGGGTTAATAGACATTGCAAGATATATCGTATCGCCTGACTCGTCAAGTGTCCACATAGCGGGCATACTGAATAAGCCGATAGTCGCGCTGTTTGGGTCAATCAAGGCGGAACTAAGGATAAATCATTATAATACTGTTTACCCGATACAAGGCCACACGGATCACGAGCCTTGCAATGACTGGCAGGCTCGTTGTTGCGAAGGTAAATTATATTGTCTGAATTCTATTGCTGGCAAAGTTGTATGGAATAAAATAGAGGAACTAATACAGCTACAAAACAGCGGGCAAAGCATAACGAAATGGATAAATCGGAATATATGATTAATTTAACAGGTGAATTCTCAGAGGATCAGAAGCTAATACGAAGTTTAGGCGTTTATACACCTACACTAGATGTGGAAGTTTTTTTTATTTTCTGGTTAACTCATTGGGTATCGGCATGTAATGAAAATGCTATCATATTAGATTGTGGTTCTATGTTTGGCATGACAGCCTTGACGATGGCCTCGGCAATGGTAAGGGCGAATAAATCTTTTGGCAAAAGCGGGAGAATTATTTCAATCGAGCAGGATAAAGAAAGATATGAAAAATGTATAGATATTGCACATCAAATAGATATATCTAATATCGTAACTTTTATAAATGGCTCAGATGTAGATTATTTAGATAGAATTGAAGATAATAGTATTAATATGGTCTATCATGATTCAAACCATTCTTATGGACATTTAACTAAGGGCTTAGAACTATCGTTAGAAAAAGTTAAGCCTCAAGGTTGTATAAGCGGGCATGATTATTTTTATATGGAACAAGATATTATTAAGGCGGTAGAGCATTGGAAGGAACAAAATAAAGATAAGATTACTGGATTCAGCACGTATTTTAGTGTCTGATGGGTGATAAATGGTGGGTCGTGATTAACGTTAGCACCAGTGGAGGAATTAATGAACCTTGTTGAAGATAATTTAAAATTAAATAGTTTGGAGATGGCACAGAATAAAACTCGGCTAGAATCGTTCCCAATCTCTATGAATATATGCACAACCAAAAAGTGCAACATGTCCCCGCCATGTGTAATGTGCCAGAAAGCGGTTAGGCCTGATCCGCCGCAAGACATTGGATGGGAAATCATAGAAAAGCTAAAGCAAATATTGCCAACAACCGCAGTGTTGATATTGCATGGGGTGGGCGAACCGCTTATATATGATAAGTTATTCGACTTAATAGGATTAGCTTCTAGGGAAACCAAAAATGTTTTTACCACAAATGGTAGGTTATTGCAAAAATACTCTCAGTTGGTCGTTGATAATGTTTTTGCAATAAGCGTGTCCATTGACGCAGCTACAGATGTAACTTACAAGGCAATTCGGCATGGAGAGTTGAACCAGATTAAGGAAGGCATAAAAAGATTGGCGTCATTAAAAAAGAGGCAAAATCAGAAAACGCCCTATATTGATATTAATATGTGTTTAATGCGTAGAAATATAGGAGACGCGCCATATTTTGTTAAGATGGGCAAAAACTTGGGTGTTGATGCTGTCCATTTCTATCACATGAATGAAGGTGTTGAATACGACTGGCAAGTGGAATGGTTTGATTACAAGAAGCAAAGCTGTTTAACTGATCCGATAGAACACGATTACTGGATAAAACAGGCGATGGTATTGTCGAAAGAATTAAATGTAGCGGTGATATTTGATGGTAGAATGTATTTTAATTCCGATGAAAGAGATAAAACAGGCGATATGCCAAATCCTATGCCAGCACCGACCATACCGAACAGCCTATTTTGCGACTTACCCTGGCGGCAATTACAGATCAATACCAACGGCAAGGTTAATAACTGTTGCTACCAACTAGATGAAGTGGGCGATCTTAATACTCAATTTATTGACGATATATGGAATGGCAAGGCACTTTTAGAAATAAGGGAAGGTATCGTTAGCGGCAAATTATCAAGGTATTGTGCGAAAGCGATATGCCCTCCTAACGGGAGAATATAATGGTTTCGATAAATATACCATTCTTTAATCACTTGGCATTTCTGAAACGCTGTATTGAGAACATCGAAAAATATTCAAATTATCCGTATGAGCTAGTTTTAATTGACGATGGTTCTTCAGACCAAGCGTCTAGCGAATATGCAAAATCGAAAGCAGATATTTATATAAGACATGAGTTAAATGAAGGAATAGCCAAAAGCAGGGCAGATGGAGTAATGGCCTCGTCTGGGCCATATATATGCGCGATGGATTGCGATGTAATCGTTATGCCTAATTGGTTATCTGTTTTGGTAAAGGAATTTGACCGATTAAAGGTTATCGAGGAATTCAGGGTTTATATTTTAGGTTCTATGTTGGCGACAAATGTTGACCAATTCATTTATAATCCAGAGTGGTACAGCAAGCAATATGGCGTTGTTGATGTGCCACAAATAAGCACCAGTTGCATAATTTTTGAGAAAACCTTAGTTGGCTTAATAGGTAATTTTGACCCATTGTTATATAATAATTTAAGTGACTTAGATTTTAGTCGCAGGGTGACCACCTCGAAGATAATTGCCGGAAACCCAAAGGTTGCCGTCACTCCGAAAGTCATCTCATACCATCATGGATTTGCTGATTCAAAAACAGGGGTTGTCTATAATGACCCAAATGAATCTACGAGGGCAGTTGATTTGTTGACGAGTAATCCAATATCGCACCAGAGGTATTTGCGGTCTTTGGTGTTGATATATGAACGCTGGGGTCATGTTATTGCAAATCCAGAAAGGATAGCGTTAGAGATTATTAAGTTATCCAAAATTTTTCTGGAAAGCGACAAATGGGAATTTTTGAAAATAGACTTCAACGGGGGAGTATAATATGTGCGATTTTGAAATGCCTTTTTCATTCAATGAGTGGACTATTGGCCCTAAACTTTATAGTTGGATATTAAAATTAATACCTGGCGATGGTGTTATTTTAGAACTTGGAAGCGGAAAGGGTTCAGGCTTA
>Ga0210016_1002221_pt1 | contig 17780 bp, 18 predicted proteins | sample CryGeyCG2014_300_FD_185454 | JGI IMG/M metagenome (GOLD analysis project Ga0210016, IMG submission 185454) | Groundwater microbial communities from aquifer - Crystal Geyser CG02_land_8/20/14_3.00 (SPAdes) (version 2) | ecosystem: Environmental > Aquatic > Deep subsurface > Groundwater | place... | reverse complement strand
TTACTCTGACTTTCGTCGGGTGATGCCCGTAATCTGAAACGATCGTTATTTTTTTCCCGCCAAGATTCCCTTTTATTATTTCAAAACGGCGCCAAGAACCGTGAAATTCGGATAAAGATTTTAAAGATATTCCGTCGGAAATCTTTAACGTTCTCGCCAGCATTAAAGCGGCCAAAGCATTGTAAATATTGTGTTCTCCCGGAATTTTTAAAATTGTTTGTAATTCCCGACTCTCTTTATCTTTCAACGAATACCATAAGACATTTTTGACGGTCGTCGAAAAGATACTGCGGATGTTTTTATCGTCTTTATTTGCAACTAAATAACCATCTTTTGGTAAATGTCCGACATATTTTTTAAAAGTTTTCAAAATATTGTTTAAATTTTTATAATAATCCAGGTGATCAGCTTCAATATTGGTTAGAACAATGATTTTGGGCCAGTAATTTAAAAAAGAGGCAAAGTGTTCATCCGCTTCTATTACTAAATATTTACTCTTCCCTACCCTACAATTTGAATCACCGAATTCTTTAAGTTTTGTGCCGATAATTACCGTAGGATCAAGGCCTGCTTTTATTAAAATTAAAGAGATCATTGCCGTAGTCGTACTTTTCCCGTGAGTGCCGGAAACCGCAATTGTATAATATTGTTCTGTCAGTTCTCCCAACGCTTCCGGATAACTTAATATTTGAATTTTGAATGCGGCCCTTAACTCGGGGTTAGTTTTTTGGACGGCCGGGCTATATATCACCAAATCAACATTTTTTGGCAGATTTTCTTTTCTATGTTTACCAATTAAAATCTTCGCCCCTTTTTTCTTCAAAGCTTCGGTAATTTCCGAGGAAACCAAATCAGAACCAGAAACCTGATAGTCTTTGGATAAATAATATTGAGCTAAAGCGGAGACTCCAATTCCGCCAATGCCGATAAAGTGAATTTTCATAAGATTTGTTTAGATTAGAGTTTTTTAACGTGGATTTTTTGCCCGTTTGTTTTGGCGAACCGGGGAAAATTTTTACATTTTTTTGATTATTGAAGTTATTTCTGTAAGATTTTTAATAGTTGCATCGGGTTGAAATAGTTTAGCAATTTCTCTTTCTTTTTTCTTCCATTTATTTTTAATTCCCTTATCTAACCATATAGTTTTAATTCCACATCCTTTGGCATAAATCAAGTCGCCACAAAGATTATCGCTCACAAAAACGGCTTCACTCGGTTTTATCAAAAATGATTTCAATGCAGTATAGAATATTTCTGCAGTTGGTTTTCTTGCCCCCACTTTAGAGGAAACAATAACAATATCAAACAGGTCATCTATTCCTTCAACTTTAAAAACTTTTTTTATCCATTCGTATACAAAATTAGTAATTAATCCAACCTTATATTCTTTTTTAATTTCTTTTATAATTTTAATATTTTCATCCAGTATAATATGTGACTCAAAGATAATGATATCTCTTATCTTTTGAAATGGTATATTTTTCCGTTCAAGAACTCTTTCTAATAGCGAAAACATTTCTTTATCGTTTAGTATCTTTCCGATTGAGCGGAGGTAATAAAAATTTTTCCAAAAAGGATAGAATCTCTTCCAACTTAAATTATAAGGTTTTAATAGAGCCTCTACTTTTTCTTGAACATTAACTTCTTTTGTTAAAGTGTGCCCTAAATCAAAAAAGACTGCTTTTATCATATTTTATTATTTAAAATTAAACTCAATTATTTTTCTTTTAACGAAAGAAAGTTCGCTGAAACTTTTCTTCCCGATTTGTTTATATATTCCCATAGTAGGATAAGTGGGAAATTTTGGATGGGTTTTGATAATTTCATTTTGGTGAATCTTCAACCAACCTTGGCTTTTGGGGATAATATGTTCCCAAACCTTTTTACCATTAATTTCTCTGCAAATGAATTTATGTGATAATGATCGCGCATATAATATCTGATCAATACCACTAGCAATAGTTGTAGAACGTGTTTTTGCATACATGGGCATTACTGTGGTTATTACTGTTTCAATATCATATAATTTTTTATAATGTTCAATGATTAAACGATCCAACACTCCTATTATATTACGTGGGGAACCGGGCCAGGTATACAACCGCCTTAATTCAATACAATGTTTAGGATTAAATCCCTTTATTAATAAAGCATCTTGTCTAAACCTGGTAGAATCTTTAGCCCATGTAACAGTTTGGATTGCAAAAGGAAATTCACTTTTTTGAAGATAAAAACCAAATATTTCTTCTTTGAAACGTGGTGCATGAGTATAATGTAATTCTCGTATAAATTTTCTTCCCAAATCCTTGCCAATTTTTCTAAATTCAACAGGGATAGAATCAATCACCCTACCATCCAGACTAATTTTTGCTGCTGTTAAATATTTCTTTCCGCAGAGACTCTCCCATTTTAGCATATATCTATCATTTTCTTTTGTGGTAAAAATTTTACTAAAACCCTTTATTCCACTAAAAATAAAATTGAGTGGCAAATCGCTTTTGCTCATTCTTTCTTGAATAATTAGAAATTGTTCTTCTATAATCTGGTGAATAATTCCTTGGTTTAACACAAATTTTGAAATGATTTTTGAGTCAAGGAGTGGAATTTTTTGCCAATTGTTATATACTCCGAATTTTTCAAAATATTCTTCTAATAATGAACCTTTCTTAAATAACTCTGATGGAGCGAATGTTGTTAGTCTAAATAATATTTGATGTTCTAAGTCTTGAGGGTCAAATATAAAGTTTGTTTGCTTTATTATTTTATTTATAATTGGTATAATTTGTTTTCTAATACGAACTATTAATGGGTGGATAGGCCAATCTTTTTTTAAGTCAAATTGTGGATACATATTTATTTTTCCTGTCAACAGCAATTCCAAAAGTTTCTTCCTTCTCATTTCAGGCTTTTCTTTTCTGGAACTAGATTTGGTCTGTTTTTCTTTTGGTTGCATTGGTAGATAAAACTCAAAAAGAAAGTAAAATATCCCAATCGTGATCTTTATTAGTACATCTTGAAAGCGAACAACCTCCGCCACATTTTTCTAATAATTTACATCTCTGACATATTTCAGGGAGCCACTTTCGGCCTCTGAAATCAACCAGAATGGGATTCTCCCTCCAAAATTGTTGGAGATTTTTGATTTTAAAGATATTACCTAAGGAAAACCTTGCATCTGCTCCACATCTTGCCATATCACCATTAAAATTTATGGAACCTATTTGGAAGCCATCTTTACAGGGACCTGCCTGTAAATATCGGTAATTTTTATCAACGATACATAAAGGAAAGGGATCTTTAATGTCTATCTTTAAATTGTAATTGTTTCTTATCCTGTGAAGCTGTTTGAATATAGAATTTACCTGGTCTTTAGTGAGAGAATATTCTAATGAATTTAATGCTCTCCCACGAGGAATTATCCTTTGAATTCCTAGTTTGCGTATGTTTATTTTCTCATTTTCAATCAAATTTTTTACGGTTTTTAAAACTTTATCGAAATTCCCCCCATGTAAAGAAAGACATATTTTGACACTTTTACCACTCTTATTTAGACGCTTAACGTTATTGATCAAAATATCGTAAGCCCCCTTTCTTTTTGCTTCTATATCATGTTCCTGAGGCATTGAGCCTAAAATAGTGGCTTCAAAACCATCTATGTTTTTTATAAAAAAATCTAAACTTCTACTAAAATTCAATGTATTAGAGAGAATATAAACTTTCAGCCCCAATTTTTTTATTAGTTTAATAATATTTTTTAGATCAGGATAAGAACAAGGATCCCCCCCAATTAAAAACATTTTTTCTACTCCATCCCCTGCTAATTTTTCTATTACTTTTTTTACTTTTTTAAATGATGGATGTATTTTCCTCCCCTCGTTTCCTATATAACAATAAGAACACTTATTTTCGCAATAATAAGTTAAATGAAATGCTACAGATTTAAGTTTTATCATATATGAATTCTTGTCAAAATTATTATTAGAAAAGGTATGGCCTTATAATGTTACCTTTTAGCTTTGCGATCAATCTCATTTAGAGTCTTCAGTGCGGTTGAACACCAAGGATTTAACGCTTTGTTCTCGAACTGTTCCTCATACATATCCATTCTACGTCCGCAAGCACGAGCACAAACTTTGAGACGACCTCTTGCTAGCCCTGGGAGATCCCAACTTTCCTCAATCCGCTTAAAAAACTCACCTTCCACAATATCTTTCAGAGAGTACTCTTTGGCTGAAATTTGGTGAACTCCTCCCGTTTCGCGAAGAATATTCTCTACACCAAGTTCAAATGAATCTGTTACATTATAAAGAGTTCTGCAGTTTGCTTGGTGATAAGCCCAGCAGCAAGGAAAAACTAGCCCTGTTGCGCTGACAAATACGCTTTGGTACCGTTTTGCTTTACAATCGATTGGTGTTTCATCAAAATATCGATTCAGAGAACCGAACTCCTTCATCAAAACCTCTAAGGCTTTCAGCGAATCATTGCGATAATTTGGGTTTTCTGGAAGCTCTAGGTACCCACTCTTTTTTCCATGAGAATCGTAGACCGGATATTTTCCAAATTCCTCGCCCGCACTCTCAAGGGCTGGATCTTCTTCATAAAATACCTTGAAGAATCTATTTGTCCGTTTTATTTGAAAAACCTCAAACCCGAGCTTTATGCTCAATTCTCTTGCTTGTTCAACTTGATGCTCGTTATGTTTGAACACAATAAAGTCCCATTGCGCTCGACCGCCTGCTCGGATAAAGGCTCTAACATTTTGAAGAATGATGGAAAATACTGTCCCTTGACGATATATGTGATTGGTATCCTCTAGGCCGTCGATTCCAAACACAACCTTACCATTTCCCATAACTCGCGCCAGCCTTTTCCACCACGAAAGTGAACGTGCCCCACCATTAGTATAAATGTCTATTTCAAGGTTCGGATTACTACGACGCATATATTCGATAATTTCCAACAACTCTTGAGTGCAAGCAGGATCACCGTAAGCACCACATATACTTATGTCCGTGAGTTGGCTAAGAAATGTTGGCGGAAAAATCTTCCTACAATCCTCCAAAGTAAGTTCTGTCAGCTGTAAACCGGGACAAACAACGCCAAAAGCGTTTCGACCACACATCGGGCAATTAGCATTGCACTTCGTGGTAATTTCAAGGTGAACACCTTTTATATCTTCAAAGTTGTATATCATTTTAGAAATTGTGGTTGTGACTTGCTAAAATTATTAGGAATATGTATATTAAAAGTATAACTAATTTTAGGAAATATGTAAATTTATTGACAATTAACCACTCATGGATGACGAAATAATTAAAATTTTCAAAAGAAATAAATCGCGACACGCGATTATTATCGTATTATTTACAGGAAAAAATTTGCCAAAATGCTGTACTCCTATGCCTCGTAATCCAAAACCGAAGATTAACATACCTTTAAATAATAATCTCTCGGAAATATATTTCTCTGCACTGAAAGAGAACCCCTCAATTAAAGATGGGGTAATATTAATTCAGATAGATTGCGGCACTCCAATACTAAGAGGATTTAGTTATAGGCTTTTTCCTCAACCGTTGAGAGTCTCTCGGTTAAAAAATATGGGATCTGGATACAATAGTTCGCTTGATTTTTCTGCCGTCAAAAGAGTAATGTGGGTTTATCTTATTAATAAAAATGGAGTAAAAAAATTTACTAAAGGAAAAGAAAAAGTATTGTTTCAACTAAAGGCTAATAAATTTGACAAGCATGCAAAATAATTATACTATATTATTAGTCCTTAAAACAAGAAAAGGAGGTGAGTTCCATGGAAAAGAACGCAAAAAAACTTGATCTAGAGTTATACAAAGGCACACACGAATATTATGCAGAGTATCGACCCGGTATCCCAGAAGAAGTAATCAATGTAATTGTTGAACACTTTGATATCAAACCAAGTGATAGAATTCTGGACATTGGCTGCGGCACCGGTCAAATAGCTCTTGCTATGGAAGGTAAATGTGGCGAAATGGTATGTCTTGATCCTGATCCGAAGATGCTGGAATTGGCCAAAAAGGCGACGAAAAATTCCAAAATAAGGATTATCTGGATTAATCGTGGTTCTAAAGATTTAAGAGAGCTTCTTAAAGAGAAATTGGGTACCTTTAAGCTTGCCACGATTTGCCGCGCATTCAATTGGATGGACCAGGAACAGGTTTTAAATGATCTCGATGCCTTGATTAACGAGAATGGCGGTGTAGTAGCTTTTGGCGATAAAAGTCTTTGGACCGGTGCCGAAGAGTGGCAGCAGGCAGTAAAAAAAGTTATCCAGAAATATTTGGGGGAAGAGAGACGTGCTGGAAAAGGTAAATTTAAAGCATCGGGTGAGCCATGGGATGACATAATTGCTCGTTCACCATTTAGATTTGTAAAGATACACGACGTGCCGATTGTAAGGAACTGGGATGTAGAAAGCATTATCGGTTATCTCTTTTCTACTTCTTTCGCCGCGCCACATCTTTTTGGTGATCAGTTGGATAGGTTTAAAGAGGAAACAAAAGGTACCCTTTTATCTATCAACCCAAGAGGAGTATTTCAAGAAAATGTAGTTTGGGCGATAACCCTAGGGTCAAAAAAACCCCGTGGTTAGAAGCCGTTCTGGAATCTTCCGGAACGGCTTTTTTAATAAGAAACGTCTATGCGGAGCGATGTAGATGTAATTGATTTTTTATATATTTGATTAGACTTTCTTTATTAACCTCATTGATTTCCAAAACTGAAGTGTTTTGATCTAAAGAAAAACCATCTTTATAACCTAAAAATTTCCAATTTTTAGTATCGTAGACGGCTCCGAATAATCCTCTAAAAATATTTACATATCCAGTACAAACAACAATAACATTTCTAGGGTTAGTTTCTTTGCCAAATATTTTTTTTAAATTTTCTTTATAGAATATTTTGGAGCAAACCGGAGCAATAAGTTTAATATATAAGTTTTTATATCGATGACTTAACTCGCTGCAAGCATCTACAGCTTCTTTTACCATATAATCTCCAATAGCAATAATATAGAATTTTTTTTGCGATTTATTTTTTAAACCATAACTTTTTATCCAAAACCCTTTTTGGATATCTCTATACGCCTGTTTTCTTGAATGCAGTATTTTAAAATTAGTTTTGCCGACAACTAGAACTTGGATAGAATTTTTCTTATCAAGCATCTCGGTAAAACAAGCTAGAGCTTGGTTTGCATCGCTAGGGAAATACACATCCACTAGACCATTTGTTCTAGATAATAAGGTATTCAGTAAATCTGGATTTTGATGCGTATAGGTATTGTGCCATCCTAAACTAGTAAGAATATATTTTAATGAGGGTATTTGCGGGCGCCATTTATAGTAATTGCTAATTTTCAAGAATTTGTAATATTGGGAAATTAAACTAGCTGTGATCGGTGCAAAAGCTTCATAGGTCACATATAATCCATCTCTTCCAGTTTGAATATAACCTTGGAGCATTCCATGACAACAATTCTCATTTAAAATTTCAATAACCCCTCCGTCAAAATGTACAGGAACGGAAGACTCCCACTTAGGATTTCCTTTAATTCCGTTTCTTTCTATAACAATATTAAGACCATTAGATTCTGCCTCGTCGGGACTAAATAATATAAGACTTTTACTTCGTTTTCTTAAATAATTAATAACATTACCAATAATTTTCATTGGAGAGACACTTAAGCCTAATTTCTGGGCTTCTTTTTTGGATAATCTAACAAGTGTTTTTTTGTCGCTGGGGAAAGTTTTTCTTTGTTCTTTATAGTCTATCTCCAACCTTCTACCGATTCTTAAATTTTCTTTAGGAAAATTATCTTCTATTCCTTCTACAGGAAATCCATTATTTTGAAACAGTTCTTCTGGTTTATAACTCCTCAACCACCGCTCAACAACTTGTACGTGATCCGTTGTCGGATATTTCAGTCCGCCAACTTTATGACTCCGATGAGTGCCTACAAATTTCTCTCCGTCAATCTCTTTTGGGCCGGTGGCTCCTTTCCGGTTTTTTAAGATAACTACTGGAATTTTTGAGCTAATTCCATTAACCCAATCATTATACATTTTTGCTATAGAAGAAAAAACTTTAATGCCTTGATCGTGCGACAATTCGCAAAAAAATGGCTGTATACTAAAAGAGGAGAAAAAAGATTCTATGCGTTTATTGCTCCAGGTGCTCAAAAGTGAACGAGAACCCATTTTATATTGATTGAGATTAATCGCTAAAATTAGAAATCCATCTTTTTTAGGTGTTAAAAATTCTCTACATAATAATGATGCCATTGTTGTTCCAGTTTCAAACTCCCCGTCTCCTATAATACAAAAACTAGTTTTTTGAGGATTATTTAATATAGATCCTATAGCGCAGGCTAAGGCTATTCCTAATTCTCCCCCGGCATAAATAACTCCTGGTAATGCCGGAGATACTTCAGTTTGTAATCGAGGGTCAATACCAAATTTGCAAACTAAGTTATGTATTCCTTCAATGCCGTAATCTAAATCAGGATAAATTTTTCCAAGACTCCTTTCAAGATATAAATTAGCCAATAAAGCCGGGACAGCATGTCCGGAGCCCAAAATTAAATAACTGCGACTATTTGTAATTTGAATATATCTACAAAAATGAGCATAGAGGAAATTAATAGCCGGGCATGCACCCCAATGACCTAAAATTACAGATTTAAGATCATCAAATTTGAGTTTTCTTCTTAGTAAAACATTACCTCGTAGGAACAGTTGAGCAGCTGTAAGATAGTTTGCCGCTCTAAAATGGTAATCAATATTTTGATAAATATTTTTAATCATATTTTAATCCTTACAAGCAACTATTTTGTTAAACATTTTATGTTTGGGTGATGGTAAAGGAGTCCTAATATCGTCCAAAAATTCCTCACCAAACTTTAAATACCAAAGGCTTCTATAGTTTTCCCAAGGTCTTGGTCTCAAAGCGGTCTGTATAAAAATATCTTCTATAATTTTTCTAGCTTTAATATAATAATCAATTTTGTTAGCCTTATTGTGCCTAAACTTTCTCTGCCCCCTATGTATTTGGAGTGTATTGATTATTGGAAAACTATTAATATAAGGTAAAAATTCCAAAAAACCTTTTTTGATAGTTTTTAATGACTCCAATCCTATAATATATGAAAAGTTAGTTCTAATACCTATATCATCAGCGAAGATCAATAATTCCTTAATGGTATCCAGATGAAGTTGTCGCTTAACATCCCTTAAGAAATACTCTCTGTTTTCGTTATCAAAACACTCTAATGAAAAACATATTCCAAGAGGTTTAACCCTTTCTAATTCGAGTAAGGCTTTTTTACTTTTGATTTGTGAACCAAAATAAAATAATTCTCCCCTAAACGAGAATTCATTTAAAACATTTTTTGCCACTTTAAGGAAATCAACAACTTTTTGTTCATTAGGAAAACATCCGGTTACAATAGCTATTTGCATTAAATGGGACAAATCAACAACATCAAATTTTTTCATCCAATCTTCCAAAAAGGGGCGTAGTTTATCATCGGAAAGCATGCGTTCTCTATCTCGGGGAACCTGAAAAGCTGTATAACAAAATTTGCACCCTCTGCATGACGTCCTTGCATTTGGATTAATATTAAGAACCGTTCCTCCTCTGCGAGGGTAAGATGAATCACAAAAATCTTCGGTAACCCCCAAGGCTTTACCAATTAAATGATTATCAAAAAAAAGATTTTCATTTTTAAAAGAATAAAAAGATTGATCAGCTGTGGGGATTGCTAAATAAAAATTAAAGATATTCCTACTATGAGCTAAAGAAAAAACATCCTTATTTGTAGATTTTAATTCAAACCTGGCTCTTCCTGATTGAAAATATAATTTTACTCCGCTTAAATTCAAATCCAGTAGCAATAAATCCTCTGTCGGAATATTATATTTACTAGAAAGTTCAATTAAGTGTTTTATATTCTTAAGCATATATACCTCTAATTAAAATATTGATCGTAAATAATAAACGATAAGTGAAAATTTTTCCTTTATTCTAAACAAATTTAAAATGGCATGCATTTTTTATTAAATCACTCACGAAATGGAAAAGATTCTAAAATTGTATATTCTGGTCCTCCTCTTTTTAGTTCGCTTTCCATTACATCTATCGAATTTACTTCAAAATTTAAATTTATTTCCTCGTTCATTTCAGGCCTTTCTTCGGGTTCAATTTTTCTGAATTCCCAGGTTTTAATTCTTCCCAAAGTGATATGAGGAGCATAAGGTCTAACGTCGTTTTTTGGACCTTTAAAAGGGGTAGCTAAAAGTGAATTTTCTAAATTGTTTTGTAATTTTCCCAATCCTTCTGACTTTTCTCCTTCAACCCAAACCATTCTAGGCGGCATTTTCTTAGGAGGACCATAACAAATTTTATTTAAATTAATAGTAAATGACGGATTCAGTAAGGCGACCTCTTTTGTAGTTTTACAAATTTCTACCAATTCTTCATCAGATAGATAACCTAAAAACATCAAAGTAATATGAAGATTTTCTTTTCTTGTCCAGCGACAGGGTAATTCTAGCCATTTTCCTTGATAATCTGCCAGTTTTTTCTTTATATCTCCCGGCAAATTTATCGCAATAAAAATCCGATGCTTCATACTCCAAGCCTGCTTCGAGCAGGCGAAGGTGGAAATGAAGCTTTAGCTTCATTGACCACCAAGTTTTTATTTATAAAAACGTAGGGGAAGATGAGAATTTTATTCTCATCTTCCATTTAAAATATATCAAAAATTATGCTAAAATTCAACCATGAACATGAAGGAGGCTTATTTATACGAAAAATTATCGGAGAAAAAAGTTCAGTGTCAAAACTGCGCCCATTATTGTGTTATTGTGCCGGGGAAAAGAGGAATTTGCGGAGTAAGAGAAAATATTGATGGAAAATTGTACGCCCTAAATTATGGAAAGGCAATTGCTGTAAATATTGACCCCATTGAGAAAAAACCATTCTTTCATTTTTTGCCAGGAAGTTATTCTCTATCAATTGCCACGGTCGGATGTAACTTCATCTGCCGAAACTGTCAGAATTTTGACATCTCTCAGGCGCCCAAGCCGAATAAACCAGTTTTGGGCGAAGATTTGCCACCGAAAGAGATTGTTAATCTGACTTTAAAAAATAAATTGCCAAGCATTTCCTATACTTATACCTCCCCTACTGTTTTTTCAGAATATGCTCTAGATATAATGAAATTAGCTAAAAAGGCAGGGTTAAAAAATAATTGGGTGACCAACGGATTTTTATCCAAAGAAGTTCTCGAATTAATAGCGCCTTATTTAGACGCAGCCAATGTTGACTTAAAAGGATTTTCTGAGGAATTTTATCAAAGAAATTGTGGTGGTCGTCTTCAGCCAATTTTGGATACTCTAATTGAAATGAAAAAGAAAAAAATTTGGGTAGAGATTACTACCTTAGCTATCCCCACCCTTTCCGATTCCGAACAAATGTTTAAGGATATTGCTAAATTTATTAAGGAAGCCTTAGGTATCGAAACTCCCTGGCATATTTCCCAATTTTCTGGAGCAATTTCTTGGAAATTGCAACACTTGCCCGAAACGCCGGTTGAAACGCTGGAAATGGCTTATAGAATCGGTAAAGAAACAGGTTTAAAGTATGTCTATACTGGCAACGTTCCCGGTATGCCTTCTGAAGATACTTTCTGTCCCAAATGCAATGCTTTGGTAATTGATAGAACCGGCTATAGAATTTCCCGACGCGACAAACAGGGTAAATGTCCAAAATGCGGCGAAAATTTAAATTTAATTTTGAAATGATATGCCAATTGTTTTTGCTGCCATTTCTCCTCATCCGCCAATAATTTTACCATCGGTTGGTTCTAAGGAAGATAGAAATCAAGTTAAAAAAACCATTGAAAGTTTATATTCTCTAGGAGAAAAAATTAAAGCGGACAAACCGGATTCAATAATTATTTCTTCTCCTCATCAAGATTGGGGCTTTAATGTTCCCCTATTCTTTTTAGCCAAAGATTTTAAAGGCAAAATGGAGACAATTTTGATCGGGTCAGAACCGCCAAAATTTTATTTCAAAGAAGGGAAAAATCTTTGCCGAGGACAGACCTCTATTAAATCTTTTAAATATGCAGTAATTGCGTCGGGCGATTTGTCGCATTGTTTAAAAGAAGACGGTCCTTATGGATTTAATCCCGATGGTCCTAAATTTGATAAAGCTTTGATAGATGCTTTGAAGAAAAAAGATATTGAAACAATTCTAAAATTAGATGAAATGTATCCCGAAGCCGGCGAATGCGGGTTGCGTTCCTTTTGTTTTCTTTTAGGAACTTTAGAGGCTTCGGGCATAAATTATCAGCCGGAAATTTTATCCTATGAGGGTCCCTTCGGCGTCGGCTATTTGGTGGCTGATTTTAAATTATGAAATTTATCATAAAAGAACCCTTAAAAGACAATATTTACAATCTAGCGAGAAAAATTGGTTATCATTTTCAGGGTAAAGAAAAAGAACAAGAAGAATTAAGTTTTGTTCGACCCCCGCGTGGCTATCCAAGATTCCATATCTATTTAAAAGTTGAGAATGATAATTTAATTTTTAATTTGCATTTAGATCAGAAAAGGCCGATTTATAAAGGTACGACCGCTCATTCTGGCGAATACGAAGGCGAAATAGTCGAAAAGGAGGCAAAAAGAATTAAGCAAATATTGCAGTAAAATGCTAAAAATTAGGGAAATTAAAGCGAGAATTCCCTGGCTGGGAAAAGAAATTAGATTATAAAATTTTATGAACCCCTACGTTTTATTAGCAAAATTGGCGGTGGAAAATTACGTTAAGGAGGGAAAGATTATTACACCTACGGAAGATTTACCAAAAGAGTTTTTTGAAAGAAGAGCGGGAACCTTTGTGACAATTAAAAATAAGGATAAACTTAGGGGATGTATCGGGACCTATTTACCAACCAAAATTAATATAGCCCAAGAGATTATTCACAATGCTGTTGCCGCAGCTACCGAAGATTACAGGTTTGGTCCTATAAAAAAAGAAGAAATCCCCTACCTTTCTTATACCGTTTATATTCTTAGCTATCTGGAACAAATAAAGGATTTAAAAGAGTTAAATCCTAAAAAATTTGGTATAATTATAAAAACAGCCCCGATTTCATCGCCGAATGGCACCGATGTAGTTTTTAACGGTCACATGCCAATTAAATCTGGTCTTTTACTTCCTGATTTAGAAGGGGTTGATACTGTGGAGAAACAAATTTCCATTGCCTGTCAAAAAGGCGGCATTGACCCAACTCGAGAAAAAATAATAATTTACCGTTTTACAACCGAAAAACATGCTCAATAAAAAACTTGCCGAAATATTTTATGAAATAGCGGACCTTTTGGAAATAAAAGGCGTAGTTTTTAAACCGGTCGCTTATCGAAAAGCGGCAAAATCATTGGAGGGTTTTAATCAAAAGGTTAATATAATTTACAAAGAAAAAGGATTAGAAGGGATTAAAGAGATTCCGGCTGTCGGAAAAAGTATTGCCGAAAAAATAGAGGAATATATCAAAAAAGGGAAAGTTAAATATCTTGAAGAATTAAAAAAAGAAACAGCAATCCGCCAGGTTGTAACGCACTATTTTGAGACTAAAGGGCTGTCTCTGGGAGAATTGAAAAGAAACGCCAAGAAAAGAAAAATAATTTATTCAAGATTTACCAAACCAGCAAAACAACTTTTGGAACTGGCGGGTTCTATTGAAAAAGCAAAAGAAGCTATTAATAAAGTGGCTGAGTGGGCGAAGTCAAGAAATTTGGATTATGCCATTGAAACCGTTTTTAAAAAATGGTTAGAATTAGATAGATTAAAACCAAAAGAAATAGTCAAGAAACCATATTATCAAGGAAATCCGATGGTCTGGTCTGAAACTAGAAGAAAATGGTATGTAATTTCTCCTGAGGGCAACTGGTTAGAATTTGCCGGCAAAGAAGAAGAAATGGAATGGAGAATAGTAAAATGAAAATAATTTTTATAGGGACGCCCGAATTCGGGGCTATTGTTCTGGAAGAATTAATCAAAGACGGCTACCCGCCCATTTTGGTTATTAGCTCTCCTGATAAACCCGTCGGAAGAAAACATAATATCACTCCCCCACCAGTAAAAGTTCTGGCTGAAAAGCATGGAATTGAAATAATTCAGCCGGAACAAATCCAAAGCTCAAAATCCAAAATCCAAAACTTAGAGCCAGATTTAATTGTGGTGGCGGCTTATGGACAAATAATTCCCAAAAAAATCCTTGATATACCAAAACGCGGCTCCTTAAACATCCATCCTTCGTTGTTACCAAAATATCGAGGCTCCTCACCTATCCAATTTACAATTTTAAATGGCGAAAAAAAATCTGGAGTAACGATAATTTTAATGGATGAAAAAATAGATCATGGCAAAATAATTTCCAATTTCCAGTTTCAAATTTCCAATGAAAAAATAACTTATCCAGAACTTTTAAAAGAACTGGCAAAATTGGGAGCGAAACTCCTCTTGGAAACAATTCCAAAATGGGTAAGGGGCGAAATCAAACCAAAACCTCAAAACGAGGCAAAGGCAATCTATACCAAAATTTTAACCAAAGAAGACGGAAAAATAGATTGGCAAAAATCGGCTAAAGTTTTAGAAAGAGAAATCAGGGCTTTTTATCCCTGGCCGGGCAGTTATACAATTTGGGCAAATAGAGGCAAATTAATAAAAATTAAAATTTTGAAATCAAGAGTTTTTAAATCTCCGGACAAGATTAAGTATCCTATTGGTAAAGTATTAGTTGTTCCTCAAAATGAAATTGGAGCGCAATGCGGAAAAGATTTTTTGGTTATTGAAAAACTGCAGATGGAAGGAGGAAAAGAAATGGCTTCCGAAGATTTTCCAAAGGGCCACTCCGACTTTATTGGCACTATTTTAAAATGAAAAACTGGGAAAAAATAAGATGTAGTCCAAAATTAAAAAAAATCCAAATCTTGAGAAGCAAGATTGGCGACTTGATTCGCGATTTTTTTAAAAAGGGAGGGTTTTTAGAGATTCAAACACCGACTTTAGTGAAATGCGCCGGTCAAGAACCCTATCTTTCGCCAATGGAAGTTCATTTCCGCGACGAAAAGAATAAAAAATATAAAGGTTTTTTAATTACTTCTCCGGAATACTCTTTAAAAAAATTATTAGTTGCTGGATTTGATAAAATTTTCGAATTAGCTAAAGTTTTCAGGTCTAATGAAAGTTTTGGAGGTATTCACAGTCCTGAATTTACTATGCTGGAGTGGTATCGGGCGAATTCTGACTATCAACAGATTATGAAAGATGTTGAACAATTAGTTTATTTTTTAAATAAAAAAATTAATTGCTCAAATTATTTAAATTATCAAGGGAAAAAAATAAATCTAACTCCGCCCTGGCCAAGATTAAGCGTAAAAGAAGCTTTTTTAAAATACGCTGGTATTAATTTAGATAAAGCCAAAAATTTAAAATCTTTTAAGTCGCAAATAAAAAATAAAATGTATTTAATGGACGACTGGAATGATATTTTTTACAGCATTTTTCTTAATGAAATTGAACCCCGCCTTCCCGAAAATCGACCAATTATAATTTATGATTATCCTCTGCCTCAGGCCTCTTTAGCAAAGAGAAAAAATAAAAATAGTTTTCATGTTGAACGTTTTGAAGTTTATATTACGGGTTTGGAATTAGCCAATGCTTTTTCGGAACTAACCGATGCCAAAGAACAACTCGAACGTTTAAAACAGGAGCAAATTTTGAGAAAAAAAATGAAAAAAAATTATATTCCCATTGACAAAGATTTTATTTATGCTTTAGAATTGGGAATGCCGCCTTCGGGCGGTATTGCCTTAGGTTTAGAAAGATTGCAAATGCTTTTGCTGGGTATAAAAGATATTAATGATTTATTAATTTTTCCTGTCCAACAATTATTTACCGAGCCCCGCTAGGGGGAAAACTTCATCGCCTAACTAAAAATTCATTATATGATTTCCACTTCTGATTTTCAAAAAGGAATAATTATCAATTTTGAATCGCAGTCTTGGTTGATTGTTGATTTTCAATTTGTTCATCCCGGAAAGGGCGCTGCTTTTGTTAAGACTAAACTTAAAAATTTAATAACCGGAAATATGGTAGAAAAGACTTTTAAATCAGGTGAGGAATTTGGAGAAGCAAAAACAGAAATAATAAAAGCAAAATTCCTCTATTCTCATCGGAATAGATTTTTCTTTTGCAAAGAAAAGGAGTCTTCTTTCAGATTTGATGTGCCAAAAGAAACAATTGGTAGCGCCTTTTCATTTTTAAAAGTAAATCAGATTGTTGATGCGACATTGCTTGACGAAAAAATAATTAATATCTCATTGCCGATTAAAGTTTTTCTGAAAGTAATAGAAGCTCCGCCAAGTTTTAAGGGTAACACCGCCCAGGGTGGCACAAAAACAGCGACCTTAGAAACCGGAGCTCAAATCAATGTTCCCTTGTTTGTTGAAACGGGAGATGTTATTGAGGTAAATACGGAAAAGGGAGAATACGTAAGAAGAGTTGAATGATTTTTTTAATTCTTTATTATAGTTCCTTTGAATTTTTTGCCCGCTAAAACTTTCTTCAAATTTTTTAAATTCGTGCCTTTCACTATTATTACTCTTAAGTTCAGTTTTTTGGCTTCCTTGGCGGCGATAGGATCAAAAGGGTAAGATATGCCGGGACTCCATTTTTTCCCTACTATTTTTTGATATTCCTTCCAGGAAATTTCCGATATTTTTCTTGCGTTTTTGTAAATCTTTATGTCTTTTTCGTATAAAAAGGAATGTTGCTGGCGTTTATAATTGTTTTAACTCCGAACCTTTCCGCCATTAATACGGTTACATAGTCGGTTGACCAGCCCGGCTTCCAGCCGGAAGCAATGACAACCGACTTTTTTAATAATTCTCTTTTAGTTTTTTTGTAAGGATTATTTAAAATTATCGACAGAGCCTCTTTTCCCAAAATTATTTTTAAAAGATAAGCGTTTAATTTAGTGGTATAAATTCCCAACCAGTCCAATTCTTCAAAGGGAATTTCGGTTATTTTTAAAGCGGCTTTTTGATAAAGCCTACAGGTTTTTCCTCCGCCGACAACAATAATAAATTTCCATCTTTTTTTAGTAAATTTTAAAACCAACTTACGAAACTTTTTCAAAAACCGAAAATCTATTTTTCCGGGTTCGGGAACAATAATTGAGCCGCCCAAAGATATAACAAAAATATTTTTATCAGGCATATTTTTTATTTTAACTCCTTTTTTCTAATTCTGCGAGATTCGGCTTCTCTTACTCTTTTTTCGTCCATGCCGAAATGATGGGCAATTTCATGCCAGACGGTATCTCTGACAATCTTTTTAATTTCTTCTTCCGAACGAGCTACTTTTTCAATTGGATTTTTAAAAATTGTAATTTTGTCTGGCAAAACCTGGCCGTATCCCCATCTTTTTGTTTGAGGAACGCCTTCATACAAGCCAAAAAGAAAAACACCTTTTCTAATTTTTAGTTTTCTTAATTGTTCCGGAGCAGGCGTTTCTTCAATAACAATGTCTACATTTTCTAATTTTTCCAAAAACTTTTTAGGAATAGCTTCAATGCCTTCATTTACTAATTCTTCAAATGTCATATAAATTATTCTATCAAAAAACCGCCCCGCGCAAAAGCGGGGCTTTATGCGGGGCAAGTCCTCCAAGCTACTAAT